>Ga0307511_10000047_pt1 | contig 98863 bp, 90 predicted proteins | sample 13_EM_MG_FD_200266 | JGI IMG/M metagenome (GOLD analysis project Ga0307511, IMG submission 200266) | Populus trichocarpa ectomycorrhiza microbial communities from riparian zone in the Pacific Northwest, United States - 13_EM | ecosystem: Host-associated > Plants > Roots > Unclassified | place...
GGCGTTGCCGCCGGAGGCCACGATGACGTAGCCGAGGCCCTGGTCGCCGCCCGCGAACTCGCCGACGACCGCGCCGACGACAGCCAGGGTGACGCCGAGGCGCAGGCCGATGAAGACCTGGGGCAGGGCCCAGGGGATCCGGAGCTTGCGGTAGGTCTGCCAGCGGGACGCGGTGAGGGAGTGGGCCAGCTCGGTCAGCTCCAGGGGGACCGAGGTCAGCCCGGCCATGGTCGAGACGACGACGGGGAACCAGGCGAGCAGAGCCACCATGAACACCTTCGGGGCCGTGCCGAAGCCGAGCCAGACCACCAGGAGCGGTGCCACCGCGATCTTCGGTACGGCGTTCACGGCGACCAGCAGCGGCATGACCGCGCGCTCCACGCCCCGGGACGCGGTGAGCAGCACGGCGGTCACGAGTCCCGCGCCGACGGCCAGGCCGAAGCCGACGGCCGTCTCGGTGAATGTCTGCCAGGTCTGGCGGAGCAGATAGCCGGGCAGCCGGCCGAAGGCGTCGACGACGTCGGGCGGTGCGGGCAGCAGGAACGGCCGGATGTCGAAGACGACGGTCACCAGCCACCACCCGGCGAGCGCGCATACGGCGGCCAGGAGCGGTGGCCCCGCCGACAGGACGCGTCTCAGACCGGGGGGCTGCGCTGCCAGGACGCGTTTCACGCCGGAGGCGCGCGTTGCCGGAACGCGTGTCACATCGGAGGCCCGCGCTGCCGGAACGCGCTTCACGCCGAAGGCCTGCGGCCGATGGTCGAGTAGGTGAAGTGGCCGCGCACCAGCAGCCTGGGGTCGGCCACCAGCCGGCCCAGCTCGGCGAGTTGGGCCTCCGTCATGCCGGCCTCGAGGAAGTCCTCGCGTGCCTGCGCGATGTTCGCGGCGATCAGCAGCGCGCCCGCGGTGCCGCCCGTCCACGAGCGGGAATGGATCACGGTGTCCACGTCGGCCAGGCCCGCCTCCAGCATGGCGGCGGGCACCCGTCCGGCCCAGGTGGGGTCGTTGCCGTGGACGGGCAGGACGCGTTCGACGAGCAACTCGTGGTAGAGGTCGACCAGTTCGGCGGCCTGCGGGGTGGGGGCCGCGAGCACCAGCTTGCGGAAGGTCGTCTCGAAATCCTCCAGCACCAGCGCGCCACCGGGGGCGAGGGCTGACGCGAGCCTCCGGAGCACGGCCTCCCGCCCGGGCAGATGCAGCAGCACCAGCCGGGCATGGATCACGTCCCAGGGGCCGTCCGGCACCGGGTCCTTCTCCAGGTCGTGCACGAGCACGTCGTACGACGGACTCGGCGGCAGATGACGGGTGTTGACGTCGGTGGCCAGCACACGGCCGGAGGGTCCGGTCGCGCGGGCGAGCCAGTCGGCGATGCTGCCGCCCCCGGCGCCGGTCTCCAGGCAGCGCAGGCCGGTCAGGTCACCGAGCGACGACAGCCGCGCGATCGTGAACTCGTCGAGGATCGCGGGGAGTTGGCCGTGCCGGTCGGCCGCTTCGGGATGGTCGTTGTCGAAGACGTACGAGAGGGGGGTCTTCACGGCCGTCAACTCGACTTCATGGCGGCGAAGTCGACGACGTCCTGCGGTGTCATCCCCGGCTGGATGACACCGGCCTTCTCCAGGCTGGTGAGGGCTCCCTGCATCCGCGCCTCGGTGATCACGCCGATGTTCGCGGTGCCCTCGGCCGTCACCGCCGGTGTCATCAGTTTGATCTCCTGGGTCGCCGCCGCGGCGTCCGTCTCCGGGTGCTTGGCGTGCAGTAACTTCCCGGCCTCGTCGGGGTGTTGGATCGTGTATTTCAGCCCTTTGAGCAGCGCGGTGCGGAAGCGCTTGACCAGGTCGGGCTGCTTGGCGGCCAGGGAGGCCGTGGTGACCGTCGCGTTGCCGAACAGGTCGGGCAGATAGGTGCTGTAGGGAAACACGACGACGTGCTTCGATCTGGCCTGCACGGTGGCCTTCTCGATGGTGGGGCGGCCGATCAGGAACGTGCTGAGCGCGTCGGCCTTTCCGCTCGCGAGGGCCGGGCCCAACTGGACGGGCTGGACGGCGATCCAGTGGATTCCGGCCGTGTCGATGCCGGCCAGCTTGGCGTAGCCGGGGAACAGCAGCTGGTTCACGGAGTTGGCGGCGGCGGCGATCTTTTTGCCCGTGAGGTCCTTCGGGGTGCTGATGCCCGAGCCCTGCATCGCCATGACGGAGACGAGGGTGCGCTGGTGGATGGCGAGCACGGCGCGGAAGTCGCGATAGGCCGTGGAGTTCTTGGCTCCGGCGGAAATCATCGCGCCCGTCAGGTCGAGGCTGGTGAACTGGGCCTTTCCGGAAGCGAGGGCCTTGAGGTTCTCTCCGGCGGCCTTTCCGAGTTCGATCTTCACGTCGATTCCGGCCTGCCGGAAATAGCCCTTCTGCTCGGCCACCCAGGCGAAGGCGTCCCGTCCCGCCGCACCGAAGGCGGTGACGTAGGTGAGCTGATCCTTGGCCGAACTCGTGCTATTCGAGGGGGAGTTGGAGCCACAGGCAACGGCGGCCAGCAGTATGGCCGCCGCGCAGAAACCCGTCGCCGTACGATGTGAGCGGATCATGCGACCTCCCCTGAGCGGGAATGGGTGGGGGGACGGCGGAAGTCGGTGGGGGGTTTATCGCCGGGGTCGCGATCCGGCAAATCGTACGCGTGCATGTCACAATCCAGCAGAGCGATTTTCGGTATTCCGCGCACGGCGGCCGACGGGAGTCGACGCGTGATCGAACTACGGGGTGTGTCCAAGGAGTTCACGCATCGGCGCGGCCGTGTCGAAGCGCTTCAGGGCATCGATCTGGAGGCCGGCGACGGCGAGTTCGTGGCGGTCGTCGGGCGTTCCGGCTGCGGGAAGTCGACACTGCTGCGACTGATCGCCGGGCTGGCGCCACCGACCCGGGGCGAGGTCCTCATGGGCGGCCGTGCCGTCACCGGGCCGCGCGGCGACTGTGCCGTCCTCTTCCAGCGGCCGGCCCTGCTGCCCTGGCGGTCGGTGCTGGACAACGTGCTGCTGCCTGCGGAGATCTCGGGCGACCGGCGCGACGGCTCACGGAAACGGGCGCTGGGGCTGATCGAGGCGATGGGCCTCGACGGCTTCCAGCGGCGCCTGCCGCACGAGCTGTCCGGCGGGATGCAGCAGCGGGTGGCGCTGTGCCGGTCGCTGATGCAGCAGCCCCGGGTGCTGCTGATGGACGAACCGTTCTCCGCGCTCGACGCGCTCACCCGGGACGAGTTGTGCGCCGAGTTGCAGCGCACGCACCGCGAGCATCCGTCCACCGTCGTCCTCGTCACCCACTCCGTCGACGAGGCGGTCATGCTGGCCGATCGGGTGGTGGTGCTGACGCCCCGCCCCGGCCGGATCCGTACGGTCCTCGACATCGCCCTCCCCCGGCCGCGCACCCGCGCCAGGGCCGAGCAGGCGGAGCAACTGGCCCGGCGGGCCGCCGAGTTGCACGCGCTGCTGCTGGACAGCGACACCTGACCTCATCCCCATTCCCGTCCCCACCGTCAACTGCCGCCCCTCCACGCCCTGTTGACATCACACAGCGGGCGCCTAGCGTGTCCAGCGCACAGCATGTCGCACGACATTCGGGATCTCGAACCGGAGTGGAGCGGTGGAGGGACACCGCCGCCCCGACTCCCAACTCCTCGACATGCGAAGGACATTGGTGATGACCCCACCCCTGGGCAGACGTCAGTTGCTCGCGGCCGCAGGTGCCACCTCGGCCGCCTTCACCCTCACCGGCACGGACGGCACTGCGCACGCCGCCGCGGACCGCGCCGCCGCCGAACCCACCGCGGTCCGTCCCTTCCCGCTCACCGCCGTCACCCTGCTGGACAGCCCGTTCCGGGACAACCAGCGCCGCAACTCGGCCTATCTGCGCTTCGTCGACCTCGACCGGCTGCTGCACACCTTCCGTACCAACGTCCGCCTGCCCAGCACCGCCCAGCCCTGCGGCGGCTGGGAGGGGCCCGACGTGGAACTGCGCGGCCACTCCACCGGCCACCTCCTCTCCGGACTCGCGCTCGCGTACGCCAACACCGGCGACACGGTCCTCCGCGACAAGGGCCGGACCCTGGTCGCCGAGCTGGCGAGATGTCAGGCGGCCTCGCCCGGCGCCGGTTTCCGCACCGGCTATCTGTCCGCGTTCCCGGAGAGCTTCTTCGACCGGCTGGAGGCCGGGACCGGGGTGTGGGCGCCGTACTACACGATCCACAAGATCATGGCGGGGCTGGTCGAGCAGTACCGGCTGACCGGGAACGAGCAGGCCCTCGACGTGGTGCTCCGGCAGGCGCGCTGGGTCGACGCGCGCACCTCGGGACTGTCGTACGAGCGGATGCAGCAGGTGCTGGAGACCGAGTTCGGCGGGATGAACGACGTGCTCGCCGATCTGCACGCCCTCACGGGCAACACCGCCTGGCTCGATGTCGCCGAACGCTTCACGCACGCCCAGGTGTTCGACCCGCTGGCGCAGGGTGAGGACCGGCTCGCCGGGCTGCACGCCAACACGCAGATCCCGAAGATGGTCGGCGCGCTGCGGCTGTGGGAGGAGGGGCTGCCCGAGCGGTACCGCACGATCGCCGCCAACTTCTGGAAGATCGTCACCGGCCACCACTCGTACGTCATCGGCGGCAACAGCAACGGCGAGGCCTTCCACGAACCGGACGTCGTGGCAGGGCAGTTGTCGGACAACACCTGCGAGAACTGCAACAGCTACAACATGCTGAAGCTGACCCGGCTGCTGCACTTCCACACCCCGGACCGAGTCGAGCTGCTCGACTTCTACGAACGGGCCCTGTTCAACCAGCTGTTGGGCGAGCAGGACCCGGACTCCGAGCACGGCTTCAACATCTACTACACCGGTCTGGCGCCGGGTTCGGTCAAGCGCCAGCCGTCCTTCATGGGCGCGGATCCTGACGTGTACTCCACGGACTACGACAACTTCTCCTGCGACCACGGCACCGGCATGGAGACCCAGGCCAAGTTCGCCGACACGATCTACACACACGACGAACACGCCCTGCTGGTCAACCTGTTCGTGCCGTCCCAGGTCGTCTGGCGCGAGCGGGGCATCACCTGGCGGCAGACCACCGGCTTCCCCGACCGCTCCACCACCACCCTGACGGTCATCGCCGGCCGGTCCGCGCACCGGCTGCGCGTCCGCGTCCCGTCCTGGGCCTCCGGCGCCCGCGCCGCCCTCAACGGCCGTGCGCTGCCCGACCGTCCGAAGCCGGGCACCTGGCTCACCCTGGAGCGGACCTGGCGCGCCGGCGACCGGGTCGAGGTGTCCCTGCCGATGCGTACGGTCGTGGAACCGACCCCCGACGACCCCGATGTACAGGCCGTGCTGCACGGTCCGGTGGTGCTGGCCGGGGCGTTCGGCGACCGGGCCGATCCCTGGCTGTCACGCCTGGACGTCGACTCCGTACGCCAGGAGTCCTCGGACCCGCTGCGCTTCACCGCCCGCGCGGACGACACGGACGTGACCCTGCTGCCGATCGCCCGCGTCCACCACCAGCACTACTCGGTGTACTGGCTGACCGGCGAACCCCCGTCCCCTCCCCCGGAGTTCGCCGCCTGGCACCGCTTCGACGAGACCTCGGGCACGACGGCATCCGATGCGACGGGCAATGGCCGTACGGCCCAACTGGTCGCCGGAGCCGCATGGTTGGCGGACGGCAGGATCGGTGGCGCGGTCGCCCTGGACGGTGTGAACGGTCATGTCGCCCTCGCCGAGGACCTGTTGGCGGGTGCGTCGGCGTACTCGCTCGCCACCTGGGTCCGGCTGGACGGTCGACCCGGCACCTGGAGCCGGATCTTCGACCTCGGCACCGGCGTCACCGCCAACCTGTTCCTGACCCCGCTGAGCGGTGACGGCACCCTGCGGTACGCGATCACCGCGGGCGGGGCGGGCGCCGAGCAGCGCATCGACGCCGAGCCGCTGCCCACCGACCGCTGGGTACATGTGGCGGTGGCCTACGGCGACGGAACCGCCGTCCTGTACGTGGACGGCGCGGAAACCGGCCGGAACACCGCAGTCACCGTGGAGCCGCGCCGCTTCGGCAACCACGTCCGGGCCGGCTACGTCGGCAGGTCGCAGTACGCCGACCCGTACCTCAAGGGCGCGGTCGACGACTTCCGGGTCTACGGCAGGGCGCTGAGCGCCGCCGAAGTGGCGACGCTGGCGCGACCGACGTAGCCCAGTCACTCCCCCGCGAAGGCCTTCTCCAGCGCGGCGATGTCGAACTTGCCCATCGCCATGAAGGCCTTGGTCGCACGGGACGCCTTCTGCTGGTCCGAGTCGTTGATCATGTCGATGAGCTGCGCTGGGACGACCTGCCAGGACAGACCGTACTTGTCCTTGAGCCAGCCGCAGGGGCCGGGCTCGCCGCCGCCGTCGAGGAGCTTGGTCCAGTAGTAGTCGATCTCCTCCTGGTCGGCGCAGAAGACCTGGAAGGAGACCGACTCGTTGAACGTGAACTGCGGGCCGCCGTTGAGCGCGACGAACTTCTGGCCGTTGGCCGTGAACTCCACCGCCAGCACCGAGCCGACGGGGCCCGCGCCTCCCTCCACGTTGCGGCCGACGCGTCCGATGCTGGAGTTCTTGAAGATCGAGACGTAGTGCTCGGCGGCCTCCTCGGCCTGTCCGTCGAACCAGAGGCATGTGGTGAAACCGTCGGTGGTCATGAGCTCCTCCATGGGCTCCGGGGGCATCGAACACGGTCATCTGTATCGACCGATCCTCGCCGCGAAACTCATCGGTCGCGCGGCCGGACAATCCGGGTGGCCGATCCACCGTCCGGAACTAGGCTCCGTTCCCATGACGTCCTCGCAGGCAGACAGCGTCCACCCGTTCCGCCTCGACATCCCCAGGCCGACCTCGACGATCTGCACGCCCGCCTCGACCGCACCCGCTGGCCCGACGAGCTGCCCGGCACGGGCTGGGCGTACGGCGTGCCGGCGGACTATCTGCGGGAGCTGGTGCGGTACTGGCGGCACGAGTACGACTGGCGGGCGGCCGAGGCCGAGCTCAACGCGTGGCCGCAGTTCACGACCACCATCGACGGGTCCAACGTCCACTTCGCGCACATCCGCTCCCCGGAACCGGACGCCACCCCGCTGATCATCACGCATGGCTGGCCGGGCTCGATCGTCGAATTCGTCGACATCGTGGGCCTGTTGACCGATCCGGCGGCCCACGGCGGCGACCCGGCCGACGCCTTCCACGTGGTCGTGCCCAGCATTCCGGGCTTCGGGCTGTCCGGGCCGCCCGCCGACACCGGCTGGGGGACGGGCCGGATCGCCGACGCCTGGGCCGAGTTGATGCACCGCCTCGGCTACGAGCGGTTCGGCGCGCAGGGCGGCGACTGGGGCGCGGCGATCTCCCGCGGGCTGGGCCGCGCCCACCCCGACCGGGTCATCGGCGTCCACCTCAACCTGCTGCCGGGCGCGCAGGCACACACCGAGCCCACCGCCGAGGAGCTGGCCGCGCTCGGCCCCGAGGAACGGGCGGACGCCCTGGAGTCCTGGCGCCGCTGGACCGCCTGGCAGGCCGAGGGCACCGGATACGCCGTCCTCCACGCCACCCGCCCACAGACCCTGGCGTACGCCCTCACGGACTCGCCGGTCGGCCAACTCGCCTGGATCGTCGAGAAGTTCAGGGAGTGGACCGACTCGGAGGAACTGCCGGAGGAAGCCGTGGACCGGGACCGGCTGCTCACCGACGTGATGCTGTACTGGCTGACGGGGACCGCAGGTTCGGCCGCCCGGATCTACTACGAGCGGGCCCACGCCACCGGTGCCCGGGCCATCGCGCCCACCCTCCCGTCCACCGCTCCCACCGCGCTCGCCCTCTTCCCCGCCGAGATCCAGATCCCGCTCCGGCACAAGGCCGAGCGCACCGAGAACATCGTGCGCTGGACCAAGCTCGACCGGGGCGGCCACTTCGCCGCCATGGAGGAGCCGGACCTGCTGGCCGAGGACGTACGGGCCTTCTTCCGGCAGCTGCGCGAGAAGGGCTCGGAGTGACCGCTCTGCCCACGGCGAATCTGCTACGAGCCTAGAAACCCGCAGTTCGGGCGCCTACCGGCCGACAGTGGAGACACCACAGAGCCTCGACAAGGAGTGCCGATGTCTCCACTCACGGCCGGCTTCGCGCCGGCCCTCATGCCACGCGCCGAGGAGGGCGACACCCCGCCCTCCCGCTTCGACGACCACCTGGCCGCGCAGCTCCTCGCCCAGCGGATCGTCCTCCTCGGCACCCAGGTCGACGAGGTCTCCGCGAACCGGGTCTGCGCCCAGCTCCTGATCCTGTCCGCGGAGGACCCGCGCACGGACATCAGCCTGTACGTCAACAGCCCCGGCGGCTCGGTGACGGCGGGCCTCGCGATCTACGACACGATGCAGCTGATCCCGAACGACGTCTCGACGCTGGCGATGGGCTTCGCGGCGAGCATGGGCCAGTTCCTGCTGACCGTCGGCGCACCCGGCAAGCGGTACGCCCTCCCGCACGCGCGGGTCATGATGCACCAGCCGTCGGCGGGCATCGGCGGCACCACCGCCGACATCGAGATCCAGGCGGAGAACCTGGAGCACACGAAGAAGACCATCGAACGCCTCACCGCCCAGCACACCGGCCAGAGCGAGGAGACCGTCTCCCGCGACGGCGACCGCGACCGCTGGTTCACGGCCGAGCAGGCCAAGGAGTACGGCATGGTGGACCGGGTCGTCGCCTCCCTGGCCGACGTCCGCCCGGCCGCCTCCAAGCGACGGATGGGGCTCTGACATGGGTACGTACACGATTCCGAACGTCGTCGAGCGCACCCCGCAGGGCGAGCGGTCCTACGACGTGTTCAGCCGGCTGCTGTCCGAGCGGATCATCTTCCTCGGCACCGAGATCGACGACGGGGTCGCCAATGTCGTCATCGCGCAACTCCTCCATCTGGAGTCGGCGTCCCCGGAGAGCGAGATCGCGATCTACATCAACTCCCCCGGCGGCTCGTTCACTTCACTCATGGCGATCTACGACACCATGACGTACGTGCAGGCCCCGATCTCCACGTTCTGTGTCGGCCAGGCAGCCTCGACGGCGGCCGTGCTGCTCGCGGGCGGCGACCCCGGGCGCCGGTTCGTGCTGGAGCACGCGCGCGTGCTGCTCGGCCAGCCGGCGAGCGGCGGGCAGCGCGGCATGGTCTCCGATCTGGCGCTCCAGGCCAAGGAGATGGTGCGGATCCGCTCCCAGGTGGAGGAGGTGCTGTCGCGGCACACGCACCACGACATCGCGACACTGCGCGCCGACATGGACCGCGACAAGGTATTCACCGCGCCGGAGGCCGTGGCGTACGGCCTCGCCGACGAGGTGGTCAGCCGACGCCTCGTCGCGGTCTGACCGACACCGTCAGGCGGCAACCAGGCACAGCCCGTTGTACGGCGAACTCACCCTGCCCTGGCGCATGTTGCGGTGCTGGATGAACTCGTTCCGGGTCAGCGACAGCAGGTCGCCGAGGTCGAGACCGAGGGCGTGGGCGGCGGCTGCGAGGACCTCCGAGGAGGCCTCCTTGCGGCCCCGCTCCACCTCCGAGAGATAGGGCATGGAGATCCGGGCGGCGTCGGCCACATCCTTCAACGTGCGTTCCTGGGCGAGGCGTTCACGTCGCAGGACGTCACCGACCAGGTCGCGCCACAGGGGTTCCTTGGGCGCGGGGACCGTGGGCTCCGGCAGGTGGGGGGCCGGCTCGTGCGGGCGCAGGGGGATCACGCGGGCTTGGTTCGGCGCTTGGTTGCTCACCCCCTCAGACTAAAAGCGCTGGACGCCAGGGCAAGGGATCAGCATTCTGCCCTGGGTGGAATCGCCGATCCGAAGGGTGCCGGAACAGTGCTGCGCGACACGTTCGACGGTGCGGCCGAGCGGTACGACCGGGCCCGCCCCCGGTATCCGCGCCCTCTTGTGGCGGAACTGGCCCGGGTGGCGGACCTCGGCCCGGACAGCCGGGTGCTGGAGATCGCCCCCGGGACCGGTCAACTCACCGTCCCGCTGGCCGAGTTCGGCTGCCGGCTGACCGCCGTGGAGCTGGGGCCGTCCTTGGCGGCGGTGGCCCGGCGCAACCTGAGCGCGTTCCCCCGGGTGGACGTGCAGGTGGCGGACTTCGAGCGATGGGAACTGCCGGACGAGCCCTTCGACCTGGTGGCGATCGCGACGGCGTTCCACTGGTTCGATGCCCGGGACTTCGTGGCGAAGGCGTCATCCGCCCTTCGCCCCGGCGGGCAGCTCGCCGTCATCACCACGCATCATGTGGCGGGCGGCACCCAGGAGTTCTTCGACCGGATGCAGCGCTGCTACGAACGCTGGGACCCGACCACCCCGCCCGGCCTGCGGAGTCCCACCGAGGAGGAATCGGCCACGGACACCGGCGAGTTCGAGCGCTCCGAGCACTTCGGGGACGTCACGGTGTGGCGCGGTGCGCAGGAGATCATCTACACGACCGACGAGTACCTCGACGTCGTGCTCACCTACTCGGGCCATCTCGCCCTGGACGAGCCCTCGCGCCAGGGCCTCCTGGCCTGCCTCCGGGAGCTGTTGGAGACACGGCACGGCGGCCGGGTCACCAAGCGGTACTTCCACGAACTGATCACGGCCACCCGGACCTGAGGCCTAGCCGTCCTCGCCGTTCAGGCGCACCACGGCACGCACCTGCTTGCCGACCGGGACCCGTTCGACGGTCACCCGGGTGGCCAGGGCGTGCACGATCTCCAGCCCGTGCCGGCCGATCCGCTCGGGGTCGCGGGCGAAGAGCCGGGGCAGGGCGACACTGCTGTCACAGACGGACACCGTCACCGCGTTGTCCGTGCCCTCCAGTTCCAGGATGTACGGGCCGTTGCTGTGCCGGTCCGCGTTGGTGACCAACTCGCTCACCACCAGCAGCAGTTCGCCTTCGGACCGGTCGTCGATCGTGGCGCACCACTCGGTTCTGAGCTGCTCAAGGAACTGGTGCGTGAAGTGCCGGGCATCGGAGATGCAGCCCGGTTCCCCGGTGTAGTGCGCCGCCCGCCTCAGCGGTTCCACGGGCACGTCGAAACGAGTCGGTATCACTACCCCGTCCCGGTGGTCGATCATGCGTGTCTCTCTCGAAGGCTGGCGGCGGCCTGTTGCTGTCGCACCAGTGCTCGTACCCAGCCCCGCGCCGGGCAGTCCCCCTAGGAGAGTGACGGTGAACTCGTCCCCGGGGAAACCGGCGCGCTGAGGCTCGACACCGAAGCCGACGCGGACGTCGTCGTCGCGCTGGAGGCGACCGATCCGGGCGCGGAGGACGAGGACGACGAAGAGGCTGCCGACGACTCGGTGGACGGCGGCTCGGAGGACGGCGATTCCGAACTCGGGGACGACGAGGACGGAGACGACGGGGAGCTCGACGTCGGCGGGCACGGGCTGGTGGACGCGCCGGGCGTGCCCGGCGTGCCGGGGGCCGTGGAGGCGCACGGCGACGGGGAGTTGGAGGACGGCGAGGTCGGCGGGGACACGGTCACCGAGGGGCTGGCCGGGTTCAGCGGCGGCGGGGTCCGGTGGTCGTGCCGGCCCGTGTCGCCGTGGTGGCGGCCGAACCAGTGCCCGTTGTGGGGGTCGTAGATCACGAAGATGTTGATGACCTGCGGTGCGGGCGTGACCACGACGACGTTCTGCGGCCGGTACGACGACCAGGTGTCGCCGGTCCGCTTCGGGGTGGTCTGCTGGGCGACGGGCGGGGACAGCGGGTTGCCGCAGGCGCAGCGGACGCGGGGCACGCCGTGGCTGTCGACGAGGACGGCGGTGCCGGCCTGGAGGACGGCCTGGTAGCTGGTGGCGACGCCGGCGCGGTAGCCGTGGTTGGTGACGCGGGTGTCCATGCGCAGCTGTACGGGGGTGAGGGAGCGCAGATAGGCGGGGACTCCGGCGGGCTGGACGCCGACGACGGACGCGAACGCCTTGTTCTTCGCCGGGTTCGCCCGGAGGGCCTTGATCTGCTTCTCCACGTCACAGCTGGCGACGTTCTGGGTGCCGCCGTAGAGACCGGGAGCGCCGCCGTCGACACCGCGCACGGCGTCCGCCGGTTCCGAGGCGGTGGGTGAGGCGGAGACGGGCGGGGCGGAACTCTCGCTCGCCGTGGACTCGGTGAACGGGTCCGGACCGGTCTTGGCCGCGGCCTGCAGAAAGACCTCGCCCTTGCTCGCGGATTTGGTCGAGCCACCGTCGGAGCGGGTGAAGACGAGGCCCAGCACCACCGCGGCCACCACGACCGCGGTGAGGATCGCGACCCGTGGCACCGACTTCCACCAGGGGCGGTGCGGCTCCGGCGCCCCTGCGCCACCACTGCCCGAGGGCTGCGAGGGCGGGCCCGAAGGCGGCTGGGAGGGTCCCGACAGCGGGCCGGAGGGCGGTCCGGTGGGGCGGCCTGAAGACGGAGGTTCGACGCTCACGAGTTCTTCTTCCCGACGCGGTTCTCAGTGGCATTCATCACGATTGATGCCGCTTTATCCACAACGAGCCCATTGTGTGCTCCGGTCCCCGTCCGCCCGCAAGCCGACGCGGACGGCCCTCCCGGCGGGCGCGCTTCCCGAGCGCTGCTTAGCGTGGCAGGCGTGACCCCCCGAACCCCCTCCGACCAGGCAGTCCCCCGCCACGGCTGGGTCCAGGCCCTGAGCACGGTACTGGCCGGGCTCCTCACCATGGGCGTGGTCGCCGGGCTGGGCCTGTGGGCGGCGGGCGCGACGGACCTCCCGGACGGCGCGTTCCCCCGGGTCGTCACGGCGACCGTGGTGACGGCCGTCGGCGGCACGGTGAAGCTCTCCGGAAACGCGGGCGCCCTCGCCGACACGAAAGCGGGCCTGACGGTCATCCCCCTCTCGGTGACCCTGGCAGGCGCCCTGGCAACCGCTGCCGTGTTCCTACGGCCCCTGCGGCACCGTGCGGTCGCGTCGGCCGCGGAGCTGGCCGGCTGGGCCGCCCGTATCGCCGTACTGTGGCTGCTCGGCCTGATCGGACTGGCCGTCGGCGCACGCCAGAAGTTCTCGATCTCCCTCGGCAGCGGGACTCTCGGCGACATCGGCGACCTGATCGGCGCCTCACCCGAGGTCGGTTTCGAGGCGGACGTACCGCAGACGGTGCTGTTCGGCCTGCTGTGGCTGGCCGGGGTACTGGTGCTGGCCCTCCTGGTGTCGCCGGGCGCACCGCTCCCCGCCGCGCTGCTGCGCTTCCACGCGTCCGTCCGCCCGGCCGCGTACGCCGTGGTGGCCCTGCTCCTGGCCTACGTCGCGCTCGGCGTCGTCATCGCCCTGCTCACCGCGGTGACACGCGGAAACGTCACCCAGACCCTCGCCCTGATCCTGCTCGGCATGCCGAACCTCGTCTGGCTCACCCTCACGATCGGCCTGGGCGCCACCTGGAACGGCCGGGTCGACGGCCCCTTCGGCCTGCCCATGCCCCACCTGCTGGACGAGGTCCTGCGCACCCCGGACATCTCCACCCTCAACCTGAACTCCATCGCCGCCTTCGACGGCAGGGTGTGGTGGCTCCTGGTGGTGAACGCGGTCCTGCTCCTGTCCGCCGCGTTCCTGATGGCCGCCCGCTCTCCGGCCCACACCCGCGCCTGGCAGCACGCCGTCCACCTGGCGGTCGCCTTCGCCCTCGCGGTCCTGATGATCTGCCTCGTCGGCCGCATCTCCGCCCACTACGGCCTCTCCCTCCTCGGCATCGGCGACGTGGGCGGCGGACTCTCCGGCGACCTGTTCCTGAAGCCCGAGCTCTGGTCGGCGGTGGGGCTGGCGGCGCTCTGGGGGTTGATCGCCGGCTTCCTGGGCGCGCTGATGGCCAAGCCGGTACGCCGCCACGGCGAGATCGAAATCCCCGAGCAGTCGCAACGCCCGGCATGAGAGTGTGCGCCCAGCCGAGGAAAGGGCAGACATGGCACTGACTCTCGAAGACCGCCTGGCCATCACGGAGTTGATCGCACTGCACGGCCACTTGGTCGACGAGGGCGAACTGGACCGTCTGGACGAGGTGTTCACCCCGGACGCCGAGTACGACCTCACCGACTTCGCCCAGGGCACGGTCATCGGGCTCCCCGAACTCGTGGGCGCGTCCTTGGCGTTGGGAGCCGGGAACCCCGTCGCACATCACGTCACGAACGTGGTGATCGAGGACTGCCCGGAGGAACGGGTCCGGGTCCGGTCAAAGGGACTGGGGATCCGGACGGACGGCTCGTGCGGTTCGGTGACGTACGAGGACACGGTGGTGCGCACGGGGGCGGGCTGGCGGATCACGCATCGCAGAGTGTCGGCGCGGCGAGTGCCACTGAACGGGACGCGCAGCGTCCCTCCAGGGGCGCGGGGAACTGCGCGCCCAGCCACAACGAACCCGTAGACGACATAAGTCAGTTACCGCCCCTGAACACCGGCGCAGCCCACGCCGGCGGCGCAACCACCCCCACATCCACCTCGGTCGCCGCATGCCCGGACACCCCACCCCGCAACTCCGTCACGAACGCCAGACACGACTCGTACCGATCGTCCGGACTCTTCGCCAACGCCTTCGCGAACACGGCGTCGACATGCCCAGGCAGATCAGGCCTGGACTCGGTGACCGCCGGAGGCATGTCGTACTGATGCGCCCACAGCAGCGCCATGTCGTCGTCCCGCCGGAACGGCGGACGCCCCGCGAGGGTCTCGTAGGCGACGCAGGCGAGGCCGTACACGTCACAACGCCCGTCGACCGGCCGGCCCGAGATCTGCTCGGGGGCCACGTAGTCGAGCGTGCCGACGAACTGCCCGACCGTCGTGAACCCGGTCAGTGAAAGGGACTTCTTCGTGAGGCCGAAGTCGGTCAGGTACACGTGCTCGGGATGGTCGTCGTCGGTACCGCGCGCCACGAGGATGTTGCCGGGCTTCACGTCCCGGTGGACGAGCCCGTGTTCGTGGGCGGCGTCCAGCGCGGACGCGACCTGGCCGACGATGCGGGTGGCCGCCGACAGCCCCAACGGGCCCGCCCGGTCCAGGAGATGGCGCAGGTCGCTGCCGGAGACGTAGCGCATGGCGATGTACAGGACGCCGTCCGTCTCGCCCGCCTCGAAGACCGGCACGATGTGCGGGTGGTCGATCGCGGCGGCGACCCGGGACTCGTGGGTGAAGCGTTTGCGGAAGGTGTCGTTGCGGGCGAGTTCCGGGGCGAGCAGTTTGAGGGCGACCGTGCGGTCCAGGCGGAGGTCGTGGGCACGGTAGACGACCGCCATGCCACCGCGGCCGATCTCGTCCTCGATGCGGTAGCCGGCGATCTGCTTGCCGATCAGCTCGGAGGGGCGCCCGGAGAAGAGGCTCGCGTCACGGGCCATCGGGGCTCACGACCTGGGTGGGGGCGTGGCCGGGGTCGGCCGGTTCGGCGCGGGGTCCGTCGTCGGTGGCGTAGGTGCTGAGCCGGGTGCCGTCGCCGTACACCCAGCGCTCGTGGTCGGCGTCGTAGAGCCAGACGGAGGTGCCGTCGACTACCACCCCGATGCGCAGGCCCTTGGTGCGGGCCTCGAAGGACGCGCTGTCGAGGCCGCCGCCCGCGAGTTCCTCCACGGCGCTGCGGTAGCGGGCGAGAGTCTGTTCGGCGCGGGCGAGGAGCGGGCGGGGGTCGGCGGTGCGTGCCTGTGGGGCGCCGGCGGCGGGCGGGTCCTGGGAGACGGAGATGAGGTGGCGGCCGTCGACCCAGGCGGACCAGCCGTTGGAGCACAGGGTGTGGGCCCAGTCGCCGCGCCGTTCGAGGAGCTGCACGGGGAGCAGCGCGTCGAGCGGCACGGTGGGGCGGGCGGGGTCCGGGGCCTCCCAGGCGGGCATCCCGTGTTCGGGGACGACATGCGTGGGCCGGAAGCCGGGGGTGGTCGTCATCGTCGTGTCCCTATTTCCGCATCACGGCGGGTTCGTGCCGGCGCAGCAGCCGGGACACCAGGAAGCCGAAGAGCAGCGACAGCACGAGCAGCATGCCCATGTTGAGCAGCCAGGCCCCGGCCGAGTGCCGGAACAGCGGATCGCCGGTCAGTTCGCCCGGTACGATCCGGGCCAGCCCAATGGTGCCGGCCATGCCGCCGAGCGCCCACCGCGAGGGCACGAGCCAGGAGAGCTGTTCCAGGCCGGGCACGCCGTGGAGTTTCAACAGGGCGCCGCAGAAGACCACTTGGACGATGGCGAGCAGCACGAGCAGCGGCATCGTCACCTCCTCCTTGCGCACCATCGCGGAGACCAGCAGGCCGAGCATCATCGCCGTGAAAGCCAACAGGGCGACGGCCACCGTGATTTCGATCAGGGGTGGCATCAACACCCCTTTCCCACGCGGTGCGTTGAGGTCGACGCCGAACAGGCCGACGAGGGTGAGCACCACGGCCTGTGCCACGGTGATCGCGCCCAGCACGACGACCTTGGAGAGCAGGTACGCCGATCTGGACAGGCCGACGGCTCTCTCGCGCCGGTAGATCGCGCGTTCCTTCACGAGTTCGCGCACGGCGTTGGCCGCGCCGGTCAGCACACCGCCGACGCAGAGGATGAGCAGCGCGTTCATCGCCGTCTCCTGCGTCAGTGTGCTCCCGGCGAGCGCGCGGGCCATCGCGCCCATCACGAACGGCAGCGCGATCATGATGGCGAGGAAGGTCCGGTCGGCGGCGAGGGCGGCGGCGTAACGCCGTACCAGCGTGCCGAGTTGTGCGCTGCGGCTGCGGGGCCTGGGCGGTGGCGCCACGGCGACCGGGCCGGAGCCGAGCAGATGGGGCTGCGCGGTGGAGTTTCGGATGTACTGGCGTTGGAAGGGGGATTCCCTGAACTCCCCCGCCCAGTCCCGGTCTTGATCGCGCTCGAAGGACTCGAAGGCCTCCGGCCAGTGCTCGAAGCCGAAGAACGCGAGGGCGTCCCCGGGCGGCCCGTAGTAGGCGACCCTGCCGCCGGGCGCGAGCACCAGGAGGCGGTCGCAGACGTCGAGGCTGAGGACGCTGTGGGTGACGACGATGACGGTGCGGCCGTCGTCGGCGAGGCCGCGCAGCATGTGCATCACCGAGCGGTCCATGCCGGGGTCGAGACCGGAGGTCGGTTCGTCGAGGAAGAGCAGCGACGGCTTGGTCAGCAGTTCCAGGGCCACGCTGACCCGCTTGCGCTGGCCGCCGGAGAGGCTGTGCACGGGCTGCTCGGCCCGCTGCTGGAGGCCCAGTTCGCGTACGACCTCCTCGACCCGGGCCTGCCGCTCGGCCTTCGCCGTGTCCTGGGGGAAGCGCAGTTCGGCCGCGTAGAACAGGGCGCTGTGCACGGTCAGCTGGGCGTGCAGGATGTCGTCCTGCGGGACGAGGCCGATGCGCTGGCGCAGTTCGGCGTAGTCGCGGTAGAGGTCGCGGCCGTCGTAGAGGACGGTGCCGCGGTCGGCGGGGCGCTGGCCGGTGAGCGCGTTGAGGAGGGTGGACTTGCCGGCACCGCTGGGGCCGACGACGGCGAGCAGGCATTTCTCGCCGACCGGGAACGACACCTGGTCGAGGAGGACCTTGCGGCCGTGGTCGACGGCGACCGTGAGGTCCTGGACGTCGAGGGAGACCTCGCCGGTGTCGACGTACTCCTGCAGTTGGTCGCCGACGAGACAGAACGCGGAGTGGCCGATGCCGACGATGTCGCCCGGTCCGACGGGGGCGCGGGTGACGGGCTGGCCGTTGAGGTAGGTGCCGTTGTGACTGCCGAGGTCGACGATCTCGTACGTCCCGTCGGCGAGGGCGCGCAGTTCGGCGTGGCGGCGGGAGACGATCAGGTCGTCGACGACGAGGTCGTTGTCGGCGGCCCGGCCGATGCGGAGCATGGGGGTCCCCCCGCTCGAGCGAAGCCGAGAGTGGGGGAGGGCGGGCAGCGGCCGTACGGTGGTCGGTTGCCGGAAGGTGCCGGTGAAGGCGGGCATGGACACGGCCGAGGGGCGTTCCGGGGCCGGGGCCGGGCGGTCGGCCAGGGTGACGCACGGGCCGTCCGCCGCGCTGCCGAAGCGGATCACGCTGCCGGGGCCGACACCCCACTGCTGGACGCGGCGGCCGTCGGCGTAGGTGCCGTTCGTGCTGTGTTCGTCCTCCAGCGTCCAGTGGTCGGCGTCGGGCCGCAGCACCGCGTGGTGCCAGGAGACCCGGGCGTCGTCGATGACGATGTCGCTCAGCGGGTCGCGGCCCACGTGGTAGTCGCGGCTGGGGGTCATGACCGTGGAGCCCGACTCCGTCTCCAGGAGGAGGTCGGGCGCGGTCGGCGCCATCGGCCGCTCTGACATGCACCGAATTCTACCGATTCGTTCACCCGTGCGCCCGGCCAGCGGTCAGGGGTGTGCGACGGGCGACACGTGTCAGGCGACCGGGACGACGAGCGCGGGCACGGTCCGCTGCATACGGAGGGCGTCCACCGATTCGGCGAGCAACTCGTACTCGGTGGTCTCGTCGCTGATGGCGATCTGCACCAGCCGGCCGGCCGCCAACTCGTAGGCGACCTGCTCCTGTTGGCCCACATCACGGGACCAGGTGCGTAACGCCTTGGGTATGTCGGGCGCCGTGTCGGCGACCGGTACCAGGGCGCCCCTGGGGAAGCGCGGGTTCTCCGGCTGCGGGTCGAGCCGGTCGGCCATCCACACCGCGCGGTCCCGTAACCACCACAGGGCGAGTGCCAATGTGGGAGCTCGATAGGTACCCAGAGGCACCCCGACGCGCTTTCCGTCGCAGGTACCGTACGCGGTGACATGGCACAGGAATTCGTCGTGCACGATCACTCCCCCGTCGCGTGTCTCGATTGCCGGTCGGGCCTCGCTTTCCATGCGGCTCTGGCTGGCGGCTCGGGTGGCTCAGGTGGTGCGCACGATGGCGGATTCGCATCGTGAAGTGGTGCCCTAGCAGACGAGTATGTTCACTCCTGAAACACTGTCACCACGACTTTTTAGCCAGTCTCTTGGCATATTCACAGCCTCTTATGGCCGAAAAGCTTCGGGATCCCTTTTGTGGTGATCTCCGACCGTCATTACCCGAGGGGTAATCGACGCTCCGCGCGGGCCCCGGCATGGTGGAGCCACCGGGTCGGCACGTTTCGCGATCCGGGCCCTGACCAGTACGAACGACCTCGACGGAGGCTGATTCACCATGTCCGAGAACACCGATCGCTACGAGAATGCCGTCGCCCGCTACTTCGAGGCCTGGAACGCGGGCGACCCGGAGGCACTGGCGAAGACGGTGGCCGCCGCCTGGTCCGTCGAGGGTACTTATACCGACCCATTGGCGGCAGTCACCGGCCACACGGAGATCGCCCGACTGATCGCCGGCGCGCACGCGCAGTTCCCGGGGTTCGCCTTCCGCCCCCTCGGGACCGTCGACGGGCACCACGACACCGCCCGGTTCGCCTGGGAGTTGGTGAGTGAGGCCGACGGCTCGGCGCCCGTCGCCGGTTTCGACGTGATCACGCTGGACGGGGACGGCCGTATCCGCTCCGTGCTCGGTTTCCTCGACCGGGTGCCCGCCGGGGCGACCGGGTGACCGTACGGCTCGAAGAGCGGCTCAGCTCCTGGCGAGGGCCTCTTCGCGGTACCGCCTCGGTGCCACCCCGACCGCGCGTTTGAAGGCGTTGCTGAAGGCGCTCTCGGAGGTGTAACCGACGGACCGGGCGAGCGCGCCGACCGGGGCCGCGTCCTGGCGGAGGGCCCGGGCGGCCAGGTTCATGCGCCAGTTCAGCAGATACGTCAGGGGCGGCACTCCGGCGGCCTCCTTGAACCGTACGGCGAACGTGGTGCGGGACATCGCGGCTGCCCGGGCCAGCTCCTCCAGCTGCCAGGGGTGGGCCGGGTCGCCGTGCATCAGACGCAGGGCGGGGGCGAGCCTCTCGTCGGCGAGGGCGCGCAGCCAGCCGGGCGGCAGCCCTCCCCCAGAGGGGGTGCCCCCAGACTCGGCCAGGCAGACCCGCAGCACCTGGACGAACATCAGCTGGGCGAGCTGCGCCGACACGAACTCGACGCCGGCCCTGCGGGTCCGCATCTCGGCCGCCAACTGCCCGATGAGCCACCGCAGTACACCGGCCTCGGGCGAGTCGGCCCGGACGTGGACCAGCTCCGGCAGCGCCCGGCGCAGCAGGTCGCCACGGTCCCGGCTCAGGTCGATGTGCCCGGACATGCAGGCGACATCCACCGCCTCGCCCTGCCCGAGGCGGCCCATCCGCGTCTCCGGGTCCATGACGACGTCGTCGGAGTCGGTCGGCTCGACACCGGGCCGGCTGCAGAGCGTGTACGGCTGTCCGCCGTCGGAGACCACGACGTCCCCCTCGGTGAGCCGCAGGGGTTCGCCGCCGTCGTCCCGGACCAGCAGGCAGCCGCCCCGAAGCACGGCGTTCACCTTCAGCCGGTCGCGTCCGCGCAGCTGGATGGCCCAGTCGCCGCCGGCCGTGAACCCGCCGGAGAACACACTGCGGGCATCGGCGACGGCGAGGGCGTCGGACAGGGGATCCACGGTCATGCTCGAACTATCACGCAAGTAATGCGGATTCTCAAGTATTCATCGTACGGATCGGTCGCCCTACGGTGGTCTCACCAGCTCAAGCTGACGAGGAGAGAGCAGAGATGACCACCACCGCACAGCAGCCCCTGAACTCCGGCTTCGGCGCCGCCTCCACCGCCGAAGAGGTGATCAAGGGTATCGACCTCACCGGCAAGGTCGCGATCGTCACGGGCGGCTACTCCGGCATCGGCCTGGAGACGGCGCGGGTGCTGCGTACCGCCGGCGCCGAGATCGTCGTACCGGCGAGGGACGTGGAACGGGCCCGAACGGCGCTCAAGGCCGTCCCCGGAGCCGAGGTCGAGTACCTGGACCTGCTGGACCCGGCATCCATCGACACCTTCGCGGAGAAGTTCCTCGCCTCCGGGCGCCCGCTGCACCTCCTGGTCAACAACGCCGGGATCATGGCGACCCCGCTGGCGCGGGACGCGCGCGGCTACGAGGCCCAGTTCGCCATCAACCACCTGGGGCACTTCCAGCTCACCACCCGGCTGTGGCCGGCGCTGGTCGCGGCGAAGGGCGCGCGGGTCGTCGTCCTCTCCTCGCGGGGCATCCGCTTCGCCGGCGTCGACTTCGACGACCTGAACTTCGAGCATCGGACCTACGAGCCGTTCCTCGCCTACGGTCAGTCGAAGACCGCCAACGCCCTGTTCGCCGTCGAGGTGGACCGGCGCGGCAAGGAGCACGAAATCCGCGCCTTCGCCGTGCACCCGGGCCTGATCATCGACACCGGGCTGGTCAAGCACATCGACCCGGCGATGCTCCGGGCCGCGGGCGCACTCGACAGCGCGGGCGAGCCGATCCGCGACCCGGAGCGGCAGATGAAGACGGTGCAGCAGGGCGCGGCCACCACCGTCTGGTGCGCGACCAGCCCGCGGCTCGACGGTCTCGGCGGGGTCTACTGCGAGAACGTCGACATCACCCCCCTGGTGACCCCCGAGAACGAGGCCGCCTGGGCCACCGGGGACACGATCCCGGGAGTGCTCCCCCGTGCCGTGGACCCGGAGGCGGCGGCCCGTCTCTGGGAGGTCAGCGAGCGGCTTACCGCCTAGCGGTTACGGCCTGACGATCGCGTCGATGCGGGCCAGCTCCTCGGCGTCGAAGTCCAGGTTGCGGGTGGCCGCGACGCTGTCCTCGATCTGCTGCGGGCTGCTCGCACCGACCAGGGCCGAGGTCACCCGGCCGCCGCGCAGCACCCAGGCCAGGGCCAGCTGCGCGAGGGTCTGACCGCGCCCCTTGGCGATGTCGTCGAGGGCGCGCAGTTGCCCCACCAGGTCCTCGGTGACGGCGTCCGAGTTCAGGAACGGGCTGTCGCTCGCCGCCCGGGAACCCTCCGGGATGCCGTCGAGGTAGCGGGAGCTGAGGAGGCCCTGCTCCAGCGGGGAGAAGACGATCGACCCGACCTGGAGTTCGTCGAGGGCGTCGAGCAGGCCCTCGTCCTCCGGGCGGCGGTCGAGCATCGAGTAGCGCGGCTGGTGGATGAGGAGCGGGGTGCCCAGCTCGCCGAGGATGCGAGCGGCCTCCCGGGTCTGCTCCGCCGAGTAGTTGGAGATGCCGACGTAGAGCGCCTTGCCCTGCTGGACCGCCGAGTGCAGGGCGCCCATCGTCTCCTCCAGGGGAGTCTCCGGGTCGGGGCGGTGCGAGTAGAAGATGTCGACGTAGTCCAGGCCCATGCGGCTCAGGCTCTGGTCCAGCGAGGACAGCAGGTACTTGCGCGAACCCCATTCGCCGTAGGGGCCGGGCCACATCAGATAGCCGGCCTTGGTGGAGATCACCAGCTCGTCGCGGTACGACCCGAAGTCCGCCTTCAGCGCCTCGCCGAGGGCGGACTCGGCGGCGCCGGGCGGCGGACCGTAGTTGTTGGCCAGGTCGAAGTGGGTGACGCCGAGGTCGAAGGCGCGGCGCAGGATCGCGCGCTGGGTGTCGACCGGGCGGTCGGGCCCGAAGTTGTGCCACAGGCCGAGCGAGATCGCGGGGAGTTTCAGACCGCTGCGTCCGGTGCGCCGGTAGGGCAGGTCCGCGTAACGGTCGGGGTGTGCGGTGTACAACGCGACTCCAGAGGGGTTGGCACACGGGATACCGGTTCCAGGGAACCGTCGTCCACTCTGTCCGACCTGCGGGCAGTGGTCCAACAGAAGAATCCGATGGAATTCAGCGGTTACGCTTCTCAATCATGGAGCTGCGTCATCTTCAGCATTTCATCGCCGTCGCCGAGGACCAGCACTTCACCCGGGCGGCGGAGCGGTTGATGGTGTCCCAGTCCGGTCTGTCGGCGTCGATCCGAGCCCTGGAGCGGGAGTTGCAGACCCCGCTGTTCGTGCGCACCACCCGCCGGGTCACGCTCACGGAGGCCGGCCGGGCGCTGCTCGGCGAGGCGGAGCGCATTCTGGCGCAGGTGCGGTCGGCTCACGAGGCGGTTGCGGCGGTACAGGGCGTGCTGCGCGGCACGCTGTCGCTGGGCACCGAGCAGTGCATCGCCGGGGTGCATGTGGCGGGGCTGCTCGCCGCGTTCCGGCGCCGGCATCCCGACGTGGAGATCCGGCTGCGCCAGGCGGGCTCCGGGGCGCTGGCGGAGGAGGTCGCGGCCGGGCGCCTCGACCTGGCCTTCGCCTACCGCACCCAGGCGGACACCGACCAGCTGCGCTCGGTGTCGCTGACCAGCGAGCCGATGACCGTGCTGTGCCATCCCAGCCACCGGCTCGCCCGCATCGGCGCGGCGGTGACTCCGGACGACCTCGGCGGCGAGGTCTTCGTCGACTTCCACCCGGACTGGGCCTCGCGCCGCACCACCGACGCCGTCTTCGCCGCGGCGGGCGTACGGCGGACCGTCGCGCTCGAGGTCAACGACGTGCACAGCCTCCTCGATCTGATCGACGAGAACCTCGGGATCGCGGTGGTCCCCCAGCACTTCCGTCACAAGCGCGAGCCCCTCACCGCCCTCCCCCTCAAGGGAACGGGCGAGGAGGTGTACGAGACGGTGGCCCTGCTGCCGCCTCCCCAGGCCACCAGTCCGGCGGCAAGGGCGCTCATGGCTCTCCTCGAAACCGGGACTCCGGCCGCGTGAAGGACGGCGATGCGCGAAGGTGGTCGTATGCATGCCAACGACATCCTCATTGACGCGTACGGCCGTATCCAGGAAGAAGTCCACGCCGCCGTCGACGGCCTGACACCGGACCAACTGCACGCGCGCGTGGGCGCCGACGCCAACTCCATCGCCTGGCTGATCTGGCATCTCACCCGCGTCCAGGACGACCATGTCGCCGACGCCGGCGGCCTCGACCAGGTGTGGCTGACCCAGGGCTGGGAGAAGCGCTTCGGGCTCGACCTGCCGCCCCGGGACATCGGATACGGCCACACCTCCGCGCAGGTCGGCAAGGTGCGCGTCGAGTCGGCCGGACAGCTGACCGGGTACTACGACGCCGTGCACGAGCAGACCCTGGAGTATCTGCGCGGGCTGGCCCCGGAGGACTACGAGCGGATCGTGGACGAGCGCTGGGATCCGCCGGTCAGTCTGGGCGTACGGCTGGTCAGCGTCCTGTCCGACGACCTGGAGCACGTCGGACAGGCCCAGTACGTGCGGGGGCTGCTTCAGAGCGCGGAAGCGTAACTCGGCAGGACGACGTCCTCGATGAGGGCCTTGCGCTCCTCGTAGGGGATGAACGCGCTCTTGAGGGCGTTCACCGTGACCGTGCGCAGGTCCTCGACCGTCCAGCCCGCCTCCTCGACCAGGAGGGACATCTCGCGGGTCATCGTCGTACCGGACACCAGTCGGTTGTCGGTGTTCAGGGTGACGCGAAAGCCCAGGTCCTTCAGGGCGGTGATCGGGTGCTCAGCGATCGAAGTGGCCGCGCCCGTCTGAAGGTTGGAGGTCGGGCACATCTCCAGGGCGATACGGCGATCCCGCACCCAGCCCGCGAGGCGGCCGAGCTTGCCGTCGACGATGTCCTCGGTGATGCGGACGCCGTGGCCGATGCGCTGGGCGCCGCACACCTGGAGCGCCTGGTGGATGCTGGGCAGGCCGTGCGCCTCACCGGCGTGGATGGTGAACGGGACGCTCTCGCGGCGCAGGTGCTCGAACGCGGCGAGGTGGTCCGCGGGCGGGAAGCCGTCCTCGGCACCGGCGATGTCGAAGCCGACGACACCGGCGTCCCGGAAGGCCACGGCGAGGTCGGCCGCCTCGCCGACCCGGTCGAACATCCGCATCCCGCACAGCAGCGTCCGCACCTGGACCGGCGTCCCCGCCGCCGCGGCCTTGGCCATCCCGGCCGCGAGCCCCTCCTGCACGGTCTCGACGACCTCGCCGAGCGTGAGCCCGCCGTTGGTGTTCAACTCCGGGGCGTAGCGCACCTCGCCGTAGACGACGCCGTCGGCGGCGAGGTCGAGGACGTACTCCTCGGCGACGCGCAGTAGCCCCTCGCGGTTCTGCAGCACGGCGAGGGTGTGCTCGAAGGTGGCGATGTAGCGCACCAGGTCGCCGGAGTTGGCGGCGTCGAAGTACCAGGCGGCCAGCTCGTCCGGGTCGGTGGTGGGCAGGGTGTGCCCGACCGTCTCCGCGAGCTCCACCACGGTGGCGGGGCGCAGGCCGCCGTCGAGGTGGTCGTGCAGCACGGCCTTGGGGAGCCGGCGGAGGATGTCGGCTTCTATGCGCGTAGATGACATGTGCGGTCGTTCCTCGGTCGTTCGGTGAGCGGGGGCTGGCGGTACGGAGGTTCAGGCGGCGGGCTGGAGCAGGTCCCAGCGATTGCCGTACAGGTCCTGGAAGACGGCGACCGAACCGTACGGCTCGTGGCGCGGCTCCTCCAGGAAGGTCACACCCGCGGCGAGCATCCGGGCGTGGTCGCGGGCGAAGTCGTCGGTGTGCAGGAAGAAGCCGACGCGCCCGCCGGTCTGGTCACCGACCCGGGCGCGCTGGTCCTCGCCCTTGGCGCGGGCGAGCAACAGACCTGTGCCGGAGCCGTCCACGCCGGGCGGCGTCACGACGACCCAGCGGGAGTCGTCGGGACGGGGCGCGTCCTCGACGAGGCGGAAGCCCAGGGCTTCGGTGTAGAAGCGGATCGCCTCGTCGTAGTCGTCGACGACGAGGGTGACCAGGGCGATACGGCTCATCGGGGGTTCTCCGTGCGGTTCCGTTCGGTGGGATATTGACGGGTGAGGTTATACGTAAAACGTGGCTCGCGCCAGTCGCCCGGGCCCGCCCCTCACCGGGCCGCCTCTCCCTGCGCCACCTCCACCCGGTGGTGGACGTCGATCATCGAGGTGGCGGAGGCGGCGAAGGAGAGCGCGGCGCAGGCGATCAGCAGGGCGGCGAGCCCGCAGGCGGCGGTGCGGTGGGTGACGCGCGGGGTCGCGAGGAGGGCCTTGACGCGCTGCGGGACCGGGCCGGTGGTGGCGCCGGGGACGAAGTCCGGGCGCCGGGAGCGGGCCGACTGTCCGGCGAGGGCCGCGCGGGCGATGGCGCGGGCGATCAGGCGCCGGTCTCCGACGACGGTGGCGGCGGCCTCGTCGGCCGCGCGTTCGGCCGCGAGCCGGATCGCGTCGCGGACGGGTCCGAGCGCGGGGTGGCAGCGGGCGGCGAGTTCGGCGGCGACGAGGAAGTAGTGGTGGCCGCCCGCGTTGTGCGCCCGCTCGTGCGCGAACAGCGCCTCGCGCTCGGCGGCGTCGAGGCTGCGCAGCATCCCGGTGGTGACGACGATGCGGTGCGGTCGCCCGGGCAGGGCGTAGGCGTCCGGGTGCGGGGAGTCGAGCACGCAGAGGTCACCCGCGACGGGCCCGCGCCCGGCCTGTGTGCGGGCGGCGCGGAAGGCACGCGACTGGTTCAGCGCCCACCGGGTCAGCGTCCGGGCGCAGACGGTCAGGGCACCGGCGGACAGCACGGCCGCCGGCGGGACGAGACCGCCGTAGGAGGTGCGCAGCGGGTGGATCAGTTCGCCGAGCGACGCGAACAGCGGCAGCCGGAGCAGACCGGTCAGGACGAACGCGCCGAGGGCGGCGAGGGTGCAGCCGGCCGCGATCACCGCGGAGCCGGTGAGCAGCCACAGGGCGGTGATCGGCGTGAGCCGCTGCAGGGCGCGCCGGGCCATGGGCCGTAGCGCGAACGGCAGCACGAGCGGGAGGAGCAGAAGGGCGATCATCGGTCACCGGATTTCATCGCACCCAGCATTCCACGCCTCACGGCGACCCCACTACTGCTCACCGGATTCGAGGAGGTCGCGCAGGACGCGTTCGTCGTCGGGGCTGAGCTGGGCGACGAAGCGGGCGAGGACGGTCTCCCGGTCGCCGTCCCGGTCGAGTTCGGTGTGCATACGGCGGGCGGTGAGGCCCTGCGCGTCCTGGACCGGGAAGTAGGCGTAGCCGCGGCCCTGGCGCCTGCGGTCGACGACGCCCTTGTCGTGCAGCCGGGTCAGGATCGTCGTCACCGTGGTGCGGGCCAGGCCCGTGCCGAGGCTCAGCTGGACCTCTCCGGGGGTCTGCGGGTCGCCGGCGGCCCAGAGGGCGGCCATGACGGTGGCCTCGAGCTCACCCGCCGGTCGGCGTTCGTCCTTCGCGTCGGCCATGGGAACGATCCTCACCCCGTCCTCGTCTGCGGTCCGGCAGACCGTCTACAGAATTGTAGTCGTCAAGGTGCCGTGTCGTCATCGCAACCGTGTGCCCATTCCCGCGTACCCCTTGTGGAAGGGGCCGGAGCGACCTCCGCGTCCGGGCGTGACAGGCTGGTGATCGTGTCGAGGCCGCCCCGGCACTCCCCCATCGAGCACCGCCGTACAGGAGTTGAGCGTCATGTCCTCCGAGCTGCCGAAGTCGACCGGAGCCCCGGCCCGTCAGAACGTCACCTTTCCCAGCGCCGGGGGCACCGCCCACGGCTATCTCGCGCTGCCGCCGTCCGGGAGCGGGCCGGGTGTGATCGTCATCCAGGAGTGGTGGGGCCTGACGGACCACATCGCCAATGTGGCCGACAGGCTCGCGCAGGAGGGCTTCGTCGCGTTCGCCCCCGACCTGTACGGCGGGAACGTGGCGCACGAGAGCGACGAGGCCCTGCGGATGATGCGGGCGCTCCCGGTCGCCCGCGGTGTCGAACTGCTCTCCGGCGCGGTCGACCACCTGCTGTCCCTCCCCGAGGTCACCTCGGACACGGTCGGCGCGGTCGGCTTCTGCATGGGCGGCGGCTTCGTCCTGTACCTGGCCGCGGCCGATCCGAGGGTGAGCGCGGCGGTGCCGTTCTACGGCGTGATCCAGGGCGAGTTCCCCGACTTCTCCGGGCTGAAGGCTCAAATCCTCGGCCATTACGGCGAGTTGGACGAGAGCATCCCCGCGAAGAGCCTCGACGCCCTGCGCGAGACCGTCGAGCGGCAGTCCGGCATCACCGCGGACCTGCGCCTCTACCCGGCGAACCACGCCTTCTTCAACGACGGTCGCCCGGTCTACGACGCCGACTCCGCCGCCCGCGCCTGGGCGAGCACGGTGCCCTTCCTGCACGCCCAACTGGGCTGACACCACGACGACTTCCCGCACACCTCACTGCAGTGACGCCGCGGCGCCTCGGTCCGAGGTCCTACGACCCCGGCCCGAGGCGCCGGGCGGGCGCCGCCGGTAGCGTCCCGGGCATGAAGATCACCGAGCCGCCCCGCGGCCCCGAGGAGCGCAGGCGTGACGTACTGGCGCGGCTGGAACGGGAGTCGGACATCTGGGTGGCCTCGGCGGACAACGACGGGCTGCCCTGTCTGGTCCCGCTGTGGTTCGTCTGGGACGGGGAGGCCGTCTGGCTGTGCACCCGGCCCACGAACCCCACGGGCCGCAATCTGAGCGACGGGCGGCGGACCCGGCTGGCCTTCGCGGACACCCGGGACGTCGTGCTCATCGACGGCGAGGCCACGGCCTTCACCGCCGAGGACGTCCCGGCCGCCGCTGCCGACGCCTTCGCTGCGAAGTACGGCTGGGATCCCCGCCAGGACCGGGCGCCCTACTCCTTCTTCCGGGTGAGGCCGCTGGCCGTCCAGGCGTGGCACGAGGTGCGGGAGCTGCCCGAGCGCCGGCTGATGCGGGACGGCGTCTGGCTGGCGTGAGCAGCCCTGCTCCGGCTCAACCGGCCTTCCTGTGCAGGTCGTTGAGCCCGGCCAGTTCGTCGTCGGTCAGGCGGATCGCGCCGACCGCCACGTTCTCGGCGAGGTGGTCGGGGTTGCCCGTGCCGGGGATGGCGAGGACGTGCGGGCCCTGGGCCAGGGTCCAGGCCAGGCGGATCTGGGCGGGGCCGGCATCGTGGGCGTCCGCGACGGCCAGGACCTCGTCGTCGTGGGCGGTGGTCGCGCTTCTCGCCCCGCCCGCGCCCGCGATGGCGAAGAACGGCACGAACGCGATGCCCTGTTCGCCGCAGATCCGCAGCATGTCGTCGGTCTCGGCCTGGTAGGAGTCGAGCGCGAACCGGTTCTGCACGCTCACCACCGGGGCGATCTCCTGCGCCTCGGCGAGGTGCCGGGGCTCGACGTCGGAGAGCGCGAGGTGCCGGACCAGGCCCTCCTCCTGGAGCTCGGCGAGCGCGCCGAAGTGCTCGGCGATCGAGTCCTGCCCCATCCGGCGCAGATAGACCACGTCCAACTGGTCGCGCCCGAGCTGGCGCAGGTTCTCCTCGACATGACCGCGCAGATCGTCGGGGCGGGCCGCACTGCCCCACTCCCCCGAGTAGGTGCGGAAGGGGCCGACCTTCGTGGCGATCACGAGGTCGTCGGGGTAGGGGGCGAGCGCGGTGTTGATGAGTTCGTTGGCCGACCGCAGCGTTGAAAAGTAGAAGGCGGCCGTGTCGATGTGGTTCACACCGAGCTCGATCGCCCTGCGCAGCACGGCGATCGAGCGGTCACGGTCACTGGGTGTGCCGAGGTTGAAGGCGGCGCTGCCCGTCAGCCGCATCGCGCCGAAGCCGATGCGGTTGACGGTCAGGTCGCCGAGTTTCCAGGTGCCCGCGGCTGCGGCGGTGATCTTCGCGGAGGTCATCAGCGGAGTTTCGCACATACGCGCGGCGCGGCCACCCGCACTTTACGGATATGTGTAGGTGTTCAGGGTGTCGACGGCCGCTGCGGGGTTACCGAGGTCGTAGCGGTCCACTGCGAGGAAGTTGGGCTTCTTGCGGGCGGCAGGCTGGCAGAACCGCTGGGCCCGGTCGAGGACCTTGGTGTTGTCGGTCCCCGCCGTCCCCGCGATGGTGGCGTCACGGAAGTGGTTCATGACGAACAGCGGACGGAACCCCGAATAGGTCTGGGTGAGCGGGACGTTGAGGTCGCTGCCGTACCAGCGGCTGTAGCAGGACCAGTCGGAGGAGCCGGCACCCGAGCCCATGGACCAGTAGTTCTCGACGGTCCACTCGCGCTGGTACATCACGCCGAAGCTGTCCCGGGTGAGCCCGGCGGACTCGTCGGAGGCGCGGCTGTGGTCGGTGAAGATCAGCAGCCGGTGGTTGGCGGCGATCAGGTCGGCCAGCTTCGGCCAGCCGTTCTGCTTCACACCGGTCTGGTCGGGGCGGTACAGCACGTCGTACAGGCCGTTGACGCGGGCGAGTTCGCTGCGCAGGACGGTCGGGTCGACGTAGTCCTCCAGGAAGACGGTGACGAACTGGTCGGTGTGCGTCTTGAGGAAGTCCACCATGCGCTGGAGGTCGACGTTCAGGGCGACCGGGCTGCTGACCAGGGTGCAGCTGTCGTGGCACAGGATCGCGCCGTCGGAGGTCTGGTGGATGTCCAGCATGAACCCCCGTACGCCGTCCGAGAGTTGCTGGTTGATGCCCCGGGACTGGTTGGGGAAGAAGTTCACGAAGGGCGGGGCGAAACCGCCGTCGACTCCATTGGCGTAGGCGTTGTGCGCGGTGAGGAACGTGACCTGGTCCAGGGTGCGTTGGTCCTGGGCGGGGATCGGTTTGGTGGGTGAGGTGATCGGGGTCAGGTACCAGGACGCGAGGCCTCCGGAGGAGCCGATGGCCAGCTGGGCCGGGTAGTTGGCGCCGGAGGGCTTGGCGGCCACGGTCAAGTAGCTTGCCGTGCCGGGGACTTGGAGCGTGTACTGGTCACCGCCGGTCGCGGTGATCTGCCAGGCGGCATCGGCGCTCGTGCAGGCGACGGTTTTCGCCTGGGCGCCCGAGCGGCCGAGGCAGCTGCCTGCCGTGTCGGTGCTCTCCAGGACGTACGAGGATCCGCTCGCCTTGAGGTTCCACTGCTGGTGGTCCTCGTTGCCCTTGGGGTTGTGCTGCTCCACCGCTCCCCCCTTGTCGGCCGCGTTGAGCCCGGTGGTGGCGCTCTGGACGTAGTAGGTGCCGGGTGCCGGGACCGCGTCGGCGGCGCCGGCCGGTGGAGAGACGAGCGTCGCGGCCAGCGCCGCGGTGATGGCGAACAGGGCGTGGGGGGTTCGCATGGGTGCCCTTCGGTTGAGTGTGGTCAGGCTCATGACACCGGAAAGGTGATCGGGCCACACCCAAGCGCCTCTGGTCTGAACCAGTCAAGAGGCGTGAACGGTCCGCGGAATGAACGGCGAAGGACGGGCAACGTTCAGCGTGATTCCCTCAACTGCCGCCACGCCAGGTAGTGATCGAGCAGAGTCTCCTCCAACGGCCGGTACTGGATGCCCAGTTCCTCCACTCCGCGCCGGTTGTCGACCGTGAACCTGATCCCGAGGTGCTTGCGGATGTAGTCCTGGGTGAGCCCGAACGCGGGGCCCAGGATCCGTACCGGCCAGTGCGGGAGGCCGTGCCCGGGCAGCCGGTAGTTGCGCGGGAAGTGCTGCCGCAGGGCTCGTGACATGTCGAGGAAGGACGCCATCCGGCTCGCGGCGACGATGTAGCGGCCGTGCGCGTCGGGGCGTTCGGCCGCCGCGATGTGCGCGCTCGCGACGTCCCGCACGTCGGCCACGGTGAAACTGAAGTCGGGTGCCCCGTAGAAGAAGTAGCCCTTGAAGAGCTCGTCGAGGAGGAACAGGCTGCCGGAGTCCGAGGCCGGAGTGAGTGAAGGACCCAGGATCAGGCCCGGGTTGACGGAGACCATGCGCCAGCGGTCCTGTGTGTGTGCCGCGTCCCAGGCGGCGCGTTCGGCGACGGTCTTGGCGTAGTGGTACGGGTTGTTCTCGACCGTGCTGGTGGTGTTGACGTAGTCTTCGGAGAGGATCCCGCCCTTCATCTCCCGTACGTCGGCGTAGTCCCCGAAGACCGCGCCGACCGTCGAGGTGAACACCAGCTTCTCGACGCCGGGCGTGCGTTCGATGCCGGCGAGGACGTTCCGGGTGCCGGTGAGCGCGGGTTCGACGACGTCCCTCCGGCCGTTCTTGATCTTCTCCGGCATGAGGAACGGCGAGGCCACATGGAACACGACCCGGCAGCCGTCCATCGCCGCGTCGAAGGAGCCCTCGGCGAGCAGATCGGCCTCGAACAGCTCCAGGCCGCCCGGGAATTGGGCCTGCATCGCCCGCAGCGGCGCGACCTTCGCCTCGTTGCCGAGGGACCGCACGGTGGTGTGCACCCGGTAGTCGCGCTCCAGCAGTTGCCGGACCAGATGGCTGCCGACGAATCCGCTGCCGCCGGTCACCAACACCGTCCCGCCACCGACACTCATCCCTGGCTCCGATCACCCGTGGCATCCAGCGCGCACGCTACAACGGTGATCGGTCCCAGGTCAGCGGTTCGGCCGGTACGACTCTCAACTCCCGGTCCCCGTATAGGCGGCCGTGGTCCGGTCGGCGGACGCGCGGGCCGCCGCCTCGTCCTCACCGCTCTCGACGTTGGCCGCGTACCAGGCCTCGCTGCTCAACGTGACGAAGCGGCGGCCCTCCTCGGAGGCCAGCCAGGCCATGGCGTCCTCGGGCTTCACGGGACTGGCGCCGGACAGGTTGCCGTCGAGCCCCAGGAGGATCGAGTCCCAGCCGACACCCACCGCGCCTGGCCCGTACTCGGCCCACTTCGTGTCGTCGACATGGGCGATGTGCTCCAACTCGAAGCGTGTCCCGTCGCCGTCGGGCGTCAACCGCAGCTCGATCCAGCTGACTTCGCCGCCGAACTCCCAGGTCGCGAAGAAGCTGTTGGGCGGGTCGCAGCGCTCGATCGTGCCACCCGCGTTGCCCTGCAACTGGTACTTGCCGCCCACCCGCAGTTCGCCGGTCACCGGCAGGAACCAGCGGGGGATGCGCTCGGGGTCGGTGCAGGCGTCCCAGACGTCGGCGACCGGTGAGTCGTAGGACTGGGCGATGGTGATCACGCGGGCCTCGCCGGCCCGGAAGTCGCGGCGGCCGACCCGGCGGCTCACGGAGTTGATCTGATGGGTCACGTCGATCATGGGGTGCTCCTAGGGGTGTCCTCGCCGCTCTCGCGGAGCCGGCGCTCACGCCTGCCCCGGGCCAACTCGGTTGCCAGGGCGTCCAGATGCGGGGTCCAGTAGCGGCGGAACCGGTCGAGCCAGGCGTCGATGTCCCGCAGCGGCTCGGAGTTCACCGCGTACAGGCGGCGGGTGCCGTCCGGCCGTACCGTCGCGAATCCGTTCTCCCGCAGCACCTTCAGATGCTGGGATACCGCGGGCTGCGATATCCCGAACTCCCGCCGGACGACATCGCTGACCGTCCCAGCGGGCTGCTCGCCCTCGGCGAGCAGCTCCAGGATGCGGCGGCGCACGGGGTCTCCGAGCACATCGAAAGCGTGCATGAGCACCAAAGTATCACCGGTCGCTTATATAAGCGACCGGTGATACAAGGGAGGGTGGCGGGTCAGGCCAGCGGCTTCTCCAGCAGCGCCTTGCGGTGGCTGAACGTCTCGATGGAGTAGCGGCCGTGGTAGTTGCCCATGCCGCTCTCGCCCACGCCGCCGAACGGCAGGTCGGAGACGGTGAGATGGGCGAGCGGGAGGCCGTAGCCGAGGGCGCCGGAGGAGGTCTCGGCGGCGATCCGGGCGCGGGTGTCGTCGGAGTCCGTGAAGACGTACAGCGCGAGCGGCTTGTCGCGGTCGTTGATGAAGTCGATCGCCGCGTCCAGGCCGGGGACGGTGACGATCGGCAGGATCGGGCCGAAGATCTCCTCCGCCATGACGGGCGCCTTCGGGTCCACGTCGGCGAGCACGGTCGGCGCGATGTACTTGTCGCTACGGTCGCTGCGCCCGCCGACCACCACCCGGCCGGAGTCGAGCAGCCCGAAGAGCCGGTCGAAGTGGCGTTCGTTGACGATACGGCCGTACTCGCCGGAGGTCTGCGGGTCGGCGCCGTAGACCTTCTCGACGGCGCTCACCAGCAGGGGTTCCAGCGCGGCGGCGGTCTCCGGGTCGGTCAGGACGTAGTCGGGGGCAACGCAGGTCTGGCCGGCGTTGAGGAACTTTCCGCGCGCCAACCGGTCGGCCACGACGGCGAGATCGGCGTCGCGGTCGACGAACGCCGGTGATTTGCCGCCGAGTTCGAGGGCGACCGGAGTCAAGTGCTCGGCTGCGGCGCGCAGGACGATGCGGCCGACGGCGCCGTTGCCGGTGTAGAAGATGTGGTCGAAACGCTCGGCGAGCAGGGCCGTGGTCTCGGGGATGCCGCCCTCGACGACGGCGACCGCGTCCGTGTCGAGGTAGGCGGGCAGCAGCCGCGCGATGGCGGCGGAGGTGGCGGGCGCCATCTCACTGGGCTTTACGACCACCGCGTTGCCCGAGGCCAGCGCGCCGACGACCGGAGTGAGCAGGAGCTGGACCGGATAGTTCCAGGGGGCGATCACGAGGACGACGCCGAGCGGGTCGTACTGCGTCCAGGCGGTCGCGTCCGTGCCGAGGTGGGCCGGTACGGGGGCCGACTCGGGGCGCAGCCACTCTTCGAGGTGGTCGAGGGTGTGGTCGATCTCGCGGATCGTGAAGCCGATCTCGGTGCGCTGGGCCTCGGCAGCGCTCTTTCCGAGGTCGGCGTGGAGAGCGGCGGCGAGGTCGTCGCCGTGCTCCGTGAGCAGGTCGCGCAGGCGGCGCAGCTGCGCGGTGCGCCACTCGACGGGCTTGGTGCGGCCGGTGCGGAAGGTGGCGCGCAGGCGGGCCACGACGTCGGCGGGCTGCTCGGGGCTGGACTGGTTCACGGTGCCTCGCTGGTGGTGCGTGGGTGGGCGGTCTCGACAGTCAGGTGTATATGGCAACCTTTCATGCCCCACCTTTAGTCCCGGTGTGGAGAAGGTCACTCTCCGCAGCGAGACTTCCACATCCCGGCGAGTTCCTCGCGTCGGCGTTCCAGGTAACCGCGCTCCGCCGCGCTCTCCGTGCGGGCGACGGCCGCCTCGTACGCCGCCACCGCCTCCGTGCGGCGGCCCAGGCGGCGCAGCAGATCGGCGCGCACCGCGTGGAGGACGTGGTAGTCGTCGAGGTCCAGCGCGTCCACGAGGTCGAGGGCCTTGCGCGGGCCGTCGACCTCGGCGACGGCGACGGCCCGGTTGAGGGCGACGACCGGGCTCGGCGCGACGGCCATGAGCTGGTCGTAGAGCTGGAGGATCTGTCCCCAGTCCGTCGCGTCCGCGGTCGACGCGTCGCTGTGCACGGCGTTGATCGCGGCCTGGATCTGGTATGGCCCGGGGTTGTTCCGCCGCAGGCACCGCCGGACGAGTGACTGGCCGTCGGCGATCAGTTCGCGGTCCCACCGGTCGCGGTCCTGTTCGGGCAGCGGCACCAGTTCGCCGTCGGCGCCCTCCCGGGCGGCCCTGCGCGACTCGATGAGCAGCATCAGCGCGAGCAGGCCGGTGACCTCGGGCTCGTCCGGCATCAACTCGGAGAGGAGGCACCCGAGGCGCAGGGCTTCGGCACACAGTTCGGGCGAGTCGGTGTAGCCCTCGTTGAAGATCAGGTAGACGACGGCCAGCACGCCCTTGAGCCGGTCGGGGAGGTCGGCGTCGCGGGGCACCCGGTACGGGATCTTCGCGTCGCGGATCTTGGCCTTGGCGCGGACCAGGCGCTGGGCCATCGTCGGCTCCGGCACCAGGAAGGCGCGGGCGATCCGGGCGGTGGTGAGCCCGCCGAGCAGCCGCAGGGTGAGCGCGACCTGTGCCTGGGTGGCGAGCGCGGGGTGGCAGCAGGTGAAGATCAGGCGGAGCCGGTCGTCGCGCACGGGTCCCTCCTCGGCGGGCGCGTCGGACGCGTACAGCAGAGCGGCCTCGCTGTGCCGGGCCTCCCGGGAGGACTCGCGGCGCAGCCGGTCGATCGCGCGGTTGCGGGCGGTCGTGATGATCCACCCGGCCGGACTCGGCGGCACACCGGTCTCCGGCCATTTCTGCACGGCCGTGGTGAAGGCGTCCTGGACCGCTTCCTCGGCGAGGTCGATGTCGCCGAGGAAGCGGACCAGGACAGAGACCGCGCGCCCGTACTCGGTACGGAAGACGGCCTCGATGTCGGTGTCGAACGCCATCAGTCCTCGGACGTGTTCATGAACGGGCGCACCTCCACGGGCAGGGTGGTGGCCCAGGTCGCCCGCCTGCCCCACTCAAGGGCCGCGTCCAGGTCGGCCACCTTGATGAGGCAGAGGCCGCCCAGATACTCCTTGCCCTCGGCGTACGGGCCGTCGGTGATCAGGACGTCGCCGTCCTTGGGGCGCAGCACGGTGGCCGTCTCCGGTCCGTGCAGTCCGCCGGCGAAGACCCAGGCACCGGCGGCCTGGAGTTCGTCGTGGAAAACATCCAGCTTGCGGCGGATCTCCGCCATCTCCTCGGGCGAGGGCATCTGTCCGTCGGTCGGCGTGATCACACTGAGCAGGTAGTGCTGCATGGCGTCCTCCATGGCGCAGGGGGTTCTCGAAGTCCCTGGGGGGATCTCTCACCTCCTACACGAACGCCGCGTTCCCGGATCGACACCGCGCCTCAGGAAACCGGCAGGATTTTCTCGGCGGATGCCTCGGTGGGCGCTTCCGCGGGCTTCTGGTCCAGGGCCGCAGTGAGCCGCGCGAGCAGTCGTACGAGGTCGCCGTGGTCGTCGATCGCGTCGAGCAGCCGGGTCTGGTCGGTGAGGAGGCGGTGCGCGGCGCGCTGGTGGCGGGTGCGGCCCCGCGCGGTGAGGTGGAGCAGGACGCGGCGGCGGTCGGCCCGGTCGGGGCGGCGGTGGACGAGGTTGTCGGCGACCATCCGGTCCACCAGCTTGGTCAGGCTCGGCGCGGGCATCAGGGCCTGGTCGGCGATCTCGGTCATCGGATGCCCCTTGCCGTCCGCGATGATCGACAGGACGCGCCACTGCTCGACCGTGCACTCCTCCTCGGCCAGTACGGCGGCCATGCGCAGGCCCAGCCGCCGCTCGGCGTGACTCAGCAGGTGGGCGAGGCCCGGCGACGGTACGGACGACATTGCCGCTGTCCTTCCGGTAGGTCTACTGTGCGGTTCAGATTACGAGCCTCTGCGAGGGCGCCGGGGCCGGGCCCGGTTTCCGTGCCCTCATGCCCTCACGGAGGTGGTCTGGTGCGTTCCCTGCCGCCCGGGCGGATCAGCGGCCCGGTCAGGACTCTGGTCGTGGCGCTGGTCGTGCCCCTGCAAGGTCCGGCGGGCGTCTTCGGTCCGTCCTGCGAGCTGGCCGCGCAGCTCGCCGTGGAGGAACTCAACTCCGCCGGCGGGGTGTTGGGCCGCGAGGTCCGGCTGATAGTGGTGGACGGCGGCGCCCCGGCGGAGCAAGTGGCCGCCGAGGTCGAGGTGTTGGTGTCGATGTGCGCGGTCGACGCGGTGGTCGGCTGGCACACCTCGGCGGTCCGCAAGGCACTGGTGCCGCGCATCGCCGGCCGGGTGCCGTACGTCTACACCGCACAGTACGAGGGCGGCGAGCGCACCCCCGGCGTGTTCCTGACCGGTGAGACCGACGCGGCCCAACTCCTGCCCGCCATGCGCCTGTTGACGGAGGAGACGGGTGCGCGGCGCTGGTGCACGGTGGGCAACGACTACGTGTGGCCGCGGGTCACCGCACGGGCCGCGCGCCGCTACGCCCGGGAGTGCGGAGGCCGGGTGCGCGACGAGGTCCTCGTCCCGCTGGGCACGTACGAGTTCGGTCCGGTCCTGCGCCGCGTCGAGCGGTGCGAGGCGGACGCCGTCCTGATGCTGCTGGTCGGGGACGACGCGGCGCGCTTCAACAGGGCGTTCGCCGCCCATGGGTTGCACCAACGCTGCCTGCGGCTGAGCACGCACATGGACGAGAACATCCTGCTGGCCACCGGCGCGGAGGCCACCGAGGGACTGTGGGCGGCGGCCGGCTACTTCGAGACCCTCGCCACCGCCGAAAGCCTTGATTTCAGCGGGCGTTACGCGGCCCGGTTCGGCGTGGAGGCACCCGTCGTGGGCAGTCTCGGCGAGTCCTGCTTCGAAGGCGTACGCCTGCTCGCGGCCCTGGCCGAGCGGGCCCGGTCGCTCGACGTGGGCGCCATGTGCGCGATGGGCGGCACGGTCTCGTACGAGGGCCCGCGAGGTGTACTGCGCCTGCACGGCAATCACCTCCGCCAACGGCTGTATCTGGCGCGGGCGGACGCCTTCGACTTCGACATCGTCGCCCAACTCTGACCTCTCCCACCTGCCAGGATCAAGGCTACCTTCCCGCAGGAATAGTTTCCACAGGAAGTATCAATTAAATCTACGCGCGTCGCCAAAAGAATTTTGAAATCTCTCTCATTTAAAGCAGGTGAAACGAACGGGAAACAATTCGGCGTGACTCTTCCGTCCAACTCCCCCGGGCCGTCCGGGAGATGACCCACACCCGTGGAAGAGGGAAGTGTCGTGACGGAGATCGTCGACAAAGAGGCGCCGGCAACGGCTGCCGGACGGACCTACAACGACTGGGCGCAGAACGACACGCTGGAGGACTACTCGCTGCGCTACGCGCCGAAGTCCTTCCGGCGCTGGACGCCGTACGTGGTGGCCACCACCGCGCTCGGCGGCATCGCGTACCTCGCCGACTTCGCCATCGGCGGCTCGATCGCGATCTCGAACGGCTTCTCCAGCGCCATGGTGGCGATCCTGGCGGCGGCGGTGACGATCTTCCTCACCGGCATCCCGATCTCGTACTACTCGGCCAAGTACTCGATCGACATGGACCTGTTGACCCGAGGCGCCGGCTTCGGCTACCTCGGCTCGACCCTCACGTCGGTCATCTACGCCAGCTTCACCTTCATCTTCTTCGCCCTCGAAGGCTCGATCATGGCGCAGGCACTGGACCTGGGCCTGCACATCCCCCTGGCCGTCGGCTACTTGATCTGCTCGCTGATCATCCTGCCGCTGGTGATCTACGGCATGACCGCGCTCTCCAAGATGCAGGTGTGGACGCAGCCGGTGTGGCTGGTGCTGATGGTCGCGCCGTTCGTGTCCATCGCCATTCAGGAGCCGGGCAAGTTCTCGCAGTTCACGCACTTCGCGGGCAACTCCCCCACCGGTTCCAGCATCAGCATGCTCGGGGTCGGCGCGGGTGCCGGTGTGGCGCTGTCGCTGATCGCGCAGATCGGTGAGCAGGTCGACTATCTGCGCTTCATGCCCGACAAGACCCCGCAGAACGCGAAGAAGTGGTGGGGCGCGGTGCTCTCCGCCGGTCCCGGCTGGGTGATCCTCGGTGCGGCGAAGCAGATGGGCGGCGCGTTCCTGGCCTTCTACATCGCCGGCAGCGTCGGCCTGGCCAAGGCCAACGAGCCCATCCAGCAGTACGTGCACGGCTTCAAGACCTTCGCCGCTCCGGTCGCCCTGGGCCTGGCCACGTTCTTCGTGATCCTCTCCCAGATAAAGATCAACTCGACGAACGCGTACTCCGGTTCGCTGTCCTGGTCGAACTTCTTCTCCCGTCTGACGCACCGTCACCCGGGCCGCGTGGTCTACATCTTCCTGAACGTCGGCATCGCCCTGGCCCTGATGGAGGGCGGCGTCTTCGGCTTCCTCAACACCGTCCTCGGCTTCTACTCCAACGTGGCGATCGCCTGGATCGGCGCGGTCGTCGCCGACCTCGTCATCAACAAGCCGCTGAAACTCAGCCCGTCCTACATCGAGTTCAAGCGCGCCCACCTCTACAACTTCAACCCGGTCGGCTTCGGCTCGATGCTCATCGCCTCCGCCGTCTCCATCGCCGCGTACTTCGAGGCCTTCGGCGACTACGGCAAGGCGTACTCCCCCTTCATCGCCCTGTTCCTGGCGATGGTGCTCTCGCCCCTGTTCGCGTACCTCACCAAGGGCAAGTACTACATCGCCCGCCTCGACGACCTGGACGAGCCGCTGCTCGGCCCCGACGGGCTGCCCTCGGCCGTGGAGCTGACCTGCACGGTCTGCGCGACGGCCTTCGAGCGCCCCGACGTGGCGAACTGCCCCTTCCACTCCGGCCCGATCTGCTCCCTCTGCTGCAGCCTGGACAAGGACTGCCACGACTCCTGCAAGACCGGCCCCGGCGCCACCGGCCCGGTCGACCTCGCGATGCCCGCCGTACGCTCGGCCGACTGACCACCGCGTCCCCACCGCTCCGGCCCACGTCCCCCGACACGGGCCGGAGCGTCGCGCGTGGCCGACCCGGCCGATCGGGAGAATCACCCGCATGACCTCCCACGTTCTCGTCACCCGCGCCCGACGACTGGCGGACGACCTCCTCACCCCGCACGCCGAACAGGTCGACCAGGAGGGCGTCCCGGCGAGCCACATCGAGGCGATCAAACAGTCCGGCCTCCTGGGCGTGAGCGCCCCGGTGGCCTACGGCGGCTCGGCGGCACCCGGCGCCGTGGCGAGGGAGACGGCGGAGATCCTGGCCGGGGCGTGCTGCTCCACGTGGTTCGTGCAGACGCAGCACCACACGCCCGTCATGACGCTGGCGAAGAGCGAACTGCCGGTGCGGGAAAGGCTGTTGGGCCCGCTCTCGCGAGGCGAGCTGATGTCCGGAGTGGCCTACGCGCATCTGCGGGCGTATCCCCGGATCCCGGTACGGGTGTCGCGGGAGCGGGGCGGCTGGCGGTTCGACGGGACGGTGCCCTGGTACACGGGCTGGGGCCTGAACGACGTGATGCTGCTCGCGGGGGTGACGGACGCGGACGAGGCGTTGTTCGCGTTCACCGGGGCGCGGGAACAGCCCGGCCTGCACCCCTCAACTCCGATGCGACTGGCGGCACTTACCGCCTCCCGGACCGTGTCGCTGGAACTCGACGGCCTGTGGCTCCCCGAGGAGGCGGTGGCCCTGCGCGCACCGTACGCGGAGTGGGCGAAGGCGGACCGCCCGAAGCCGACGAACGCGTCACCGGCGGTGTTCGGCGTCACGGCGGCGGCGCTCGCCCTGCTCGACGACGACACCGCCGACCCGCTCCGCACCCGCCTCGACGAGGTACGCGAACAGGCCTACTCCCTGGCCGAACACCCCGTTCCTCACGAGCACTTGGCCGAGCGGCTGACCCTCAGGACCCAGGCGTACGAGGTGCTGATGACGGCCACGACGGCGGCCGTGGTGGCCGGGGGCGGCAGATCCCTGTCCTTGACGAGCAGGGCCCAACGCCTCGCCCGTGAGGCCCTGTTCCTCCTGGTCCAGGGCCAGACGGCGGAGTCGAGAGCGGCCCACTTGAAAGCACTGGTCGACTCGTAATTCGCTTGACCCGGTCACGGAGCGGCGCTGCACTGTGGCGGGGCATCACGGGACGTGGTGCCGGTACCTCTGGGAGGCAGCGACAGTGGTGGAGATCCGACCCACGACCGACGAGGACCTCGACGTGTTCGTCGACACGCTCCATGCCGCGTTCGGGAGCTTCCGGGAGACCCCGACCGATGGCGGCGGTCTCTGGTGGTCGGCGCTCGAAATGGACCGCTGTCTGCTCGCCACGACGGCGGACGGACGGCCCGTCGGCACCGCCGGCGCGTACTCCTTCGAGCTCACTCTGCCCGGCGAGACCGTCGTCCCGGCCAGCGGGGTGACCGCCGTCGGCGTCCTGCCCTCGCACCGACGCCAGGGTGTGCTCAGCGCCATGATGCGCCACCAGCTCACCGAGCTGCGCGCCCGCGGCGAGTCCCTCTCCGTGCTGCTGGCCTCCGAGGCCCTGATCTACCGCAGGTTCGGCTACGGACCGGCGACCTACACCCAGCGGCTGACGGTGCCGCGCCACCGGGCCGCCCTCGACCTGCCCCGGGCGCAGGGCACCGCCGACGGCTCGGCGTCCGGCTCGGTCGAGTTGCTGCGTCGTGCCGAATGCGGCGAGATCCTGGAGGAGGTCTACGACCGCTACCGCCGCGCACAGCCCGGCGCGCTGTCCCGGCCGCACCGCTGGTGGGCCGTGCGCGCGGGGCAGCCCCCGATCTCTCCGAAGCCTCGCTACGTCGCCGTCCACCGGGACGCCGACGGGGTCCCGGACGGCTACGCCAGCTATGCGCTCGGCGATTCCCGAACCCTGACCGTGGACGAGACCATCACCTCCGATGACGCCGTCTTCACGGCTCTGGCCCGGTTCGTGCTCGGCCACGACCTGGTCGGTCAGGTCGTGTTCAAGCAGTTCCCGCCCGGCCACCCGCTGCGCTGGCAGCTCGCGGACTTCCGCGCGGGAGAGGTGAGCGGCGACACCGACTGGCTCTGGGTGCGGCTGCTGGACGTCCCGCGTGCGCTGACCGAGCGCGGCTGGTCGATGGACGGGGAGCTCGTCCTCGACGTCGACGACCCGTTCCTCGACGAGCACGGCCGCTATCTGCTGACCGTCCGGGACGGCAAGGCCGACTGCGTCCTCACGGGCCGGAAGCCCGATCTGTCCATGGACATCAGCGACTTGGGCTCGGTCTATCTCGGCGGCACCGCGCCGAGCACGCTCGTACGGGCCGGACACATCCGGGCCCACCGCCCGGGCGCGCCCGCCCTCGCCGACGCTCTCTTCCGGGCGGATCGCTCCCCGCACTGCCTGCACTGGTTCTGACCGCGGCTCAGCCCGCGAACGGCACCTGTGCCTCAGCGGGCTGCTGCCCGCCGGTCGGGTGCCGCCAGATTCCCTCCGCGGCCAGCCTCGGCAGCACGCCTTCCCCGAACCAGTACGCCTCCTCCAGATGCGGATACCCGGACAGCACGAACTCCTCGATCCCCAGCGCCGCATACTCCTTGATCCGCTCGGCGACCTCCTCGTGGCTGCCGACCAACGCCGTCCCCGCCCCTCCCCGGACCAGTCCGATCCCGGCCCACAGGTTGGGGTGGATCTCCAGCCCGTCCCGGCTGCCGCCGTGCAGGGCCAGCATCCGCTGCTGTCCCTCGGACTCGCTCCGGGCAAGCCCCGCCTGCACGGATTTCACGGTCCCGGCATCGAACCCGTCGAGCAGCCGGTTCGCCTCGGCCCAGGCATCGGCGGACGTGTCACGCGTGATGACGTGCAGCCGGATGCCGAACCGAAGCGTCCGCCCCTCCTTCGCCGCCAGCCCCCTGATCCACGCGATCTTCTCGGCCACCTGGGCGGGCGGCTCGCCCCAAGTGAGGTACACGTCCACGTACTTGGCCGCGATCTCGCCCGCGATCGGCGACGATCCCCCGAAGTACACCTCGGGCACCGGCTCCGGCAGCCGCGCCAGCTTCGCGTCCTCGACCCGTAGATGCTCGCCGGCCAGATCGACGGACTTGCCGTCCCACAGCTCCCGTACGATCTTGAGGAATTCGCCGGTACGGCGGTAACGGTCGTCCTTGTCGAGGAAGTCCCCGTAGGCCCGCTGCTCGTGGCTCTCGCCGCCGGTGACGACGTTGAGCAACAGCCGTCCGCCGGTCTGCCGTTGGAACGTGGACGCCATCTGCGCGGCGAGCGTCGGGGAGACGAAGCCGGGCCGGAAGGCGACCAGGAACTTCAGGCGTTCGGTATGCTGGCTGACCATCGCGGTGGTCAGCCACGCGTCCTCGCACCAGGCACCGGTGGGCGTGAGAGCGCCCACGAAACCGAGGTCCTCCGCCGCGCGGGCGATCTGGCTCAGATAGGCGACCGTCGGCGGCCGGTCCCGTCCGGAGGCGGTGCCGGGGGTGCCGTGACCGCCGCCGACGACATGGCGGCTGTCCCCGTTGGTGGGGAGGAACCAGTGGAAGGTGAGGGACACGTGGGGTCTCCGATCCGGACTGTCCTGAGGGTGGGTTAGAGGAGGCCGTGGCGGGGTGGCCTGGTGCCGTTGAGCACGTATCTGCCGATGTGCTGGATCTTCCAGCGCGCCGGGTCGTGCAGCGTGTGGGTGCGGGCGTCCCGCCAATGCCGGTGCAGGTTCAGCGAGTTGACGGCCGAGCGGGTGCCCGACACCTCGAACAGGGCGCCCGCCACCTCCACGGCCGTCTGCGCCGCGTGCACCTTGGCCGCCGCCACCGCGATGGAGGCCTCCGCCGCCGAGTCGTCGGTCAGGTCGGCGCGCGCCGCGTCCACGGCCCGGGCCGCCTGGATCAGCAGGGCCTCGGACGCCCTTGTCCGGATGGCGAGTTCACCGAACCGCTGGATCAGCAGCGGGTCCTCGGCGGCGGTCTCCAGCCCGCTCTCGAACCACGGGCGGCTCTTCGTCCGTACGAACTCGGCCGCTTCCGTCAGCGCGCCGCCGGCGATTCCGGCGTCGATGGCCGCGTGCAGCAACTGGGCCACAGCACCGTGGAGTTGGGGGCCTTCGAAGGTGAGATGGTGGGGCAGGACCCGGTCCGCCGGGACGGAGACCGCCTCCAGGCGGACCGTGCCGCTGGCCGTCGTGCGCTGTCCCATTCCGTCCCAGTCGTCGACGACCGTGACGCCCTCGGCGTCACCCGGCACGTAGGCCACATGCAGGTTGTCGTTCTCGGTACGGGCGAGGACGGGGATCCAGTCGGCGAAGAGGGCGCCGGTGGAGTAGTGCTTGACTCCGGTCAACTCGTACGAGCCGTCGGGCTGAAGGGTCAGCCGGGTGCGGATGTCCTGGACGTGTTTGGTGCCGGCCTCCGACTGGGCGTTGCCGAAGCGGCGGCCGGCGAGCAGTTCGGTGAAGAAGAACTTCCGCTGGTCCGGGGTGCCCTGACGGCGGATCACATTGACGTAGGCGAAGTGGCTCTGCGGAATCTGGGCGAGGCTGCCGTCGGCGGAGCCGAGCAGGCGGAAGATCTCGGCGAGGGTCTGAGAGCTCACGTCGGCACCGCCGTACTCGGCGGGCACGGTGACGGCGAGCAGCCCGGAGTCGGAGAGCCGGTCCAACTCGGCGCGCGGGAGCCTGCGTTCGCTGTCGCGGGCAGAGGCCCCGGCGCGGAACTCGTCGGCGAGTGCGGCGGCGAGGACGAGGGCCTCGGCGTCGTCGGCGATCACGTGGGCGGTCCCGCCAGTCCTCTCGGGGTCGGTCATGGCGGTCAGCTCGCCGCCGCCAGGAGCGGGGTACGGCCGAGGGCCGCCGAGAACTGGTCCACCACCTGGGTGAGGGCCTCGGTGGTGGCAGGGGCGATGGTCAGCGAACCGTCATCGTGGGCGGTGATGTCCTTGTCGAGGGTGAACCAGCCCTGGACTATGTGCGCGGCACCCATGGAGTTCAGCACCGGGCGGAGCGCGTAGTCGATGGCCAGCACATGTGCGGTGGACCCACCGGTGGCGAGCGGCAGCACGGTCTTGCCGGTGAGGGCGTACTGCGGGAGCAGGTCGAGCAGCGCCTTGAGGACTCCGGAGTAGGAGGCCTTGTAGACGGGGGTGCCGACGACCACTCCGTCGGCGAGGGCGAACAGTTCGGTCGCCTCCACGATCTCCGGGTGGCGGAAGTCCGCGCCGAGCAGGGCCTCCGCGGGGATGGTGCGCACATCGAGCGGGATCACCTCGTGGCCCTGGGCGATCAGCCGCTGGTCGAGATGGCGCAGGAGCCGGTTGGTGCGGGAGGAGACGGAGGGGCTGCCGGAGACGGACAGGACGGTGGCCATGGGTCCTCTTTCTGGTCTGCTGTGGGGTCGATCAGGCGTGCACGGAGACGGACTCGGGCTCGGCGTCCGGGAGTTGGGCTTCCAGTTCACGCACCAGCGGCAGCACCCGCTTGCCGAAGTACTCCACCTCCTCGTGGTAGTGCAGGAAGCCGAGCAGGAGAAGGTCGACGCCCAACTTCTTGTAGGCGACGATCCGTTCGGCGATCTGCTCCGGGGTGCCGATGAGTCCCGTACGGAAGCCGTCGTTGTACTGCACGAGGTCCTCGAACGTGGAGTCCTGCCACATGCCCTTGCCGTCGGCCGAGGACTGTCCGGCCTGCTTCACCGCGGCCCCGAATCCCTCGACGGCCTCGCGGTCGGCCTTGGCGACGATCTCGCGGAGCGTGTCGCGGGCCTCGGCCTCGGTGTCGCGGGCGATGAGGAAGCCGTTGAGGCCGAACTTCGGTGCGGTGCGGCCGACTTGGGCCGCCGAGTGCCGTACGTCGGCGAGCTGCTCGGAGACGCCGTCGAAGTCCTTGCCGTTGGAGAAGTACCAGTCGGAGACCCGGCCGGCCATCGCGCGGGCGGCGGTGGAGTTGCCGCCCTGGAAGATCTCGGGGTGCGGTCGCTCAAGAGTGTTGAGGGGCTTGGGCTTGAGGGAGAAGTCGCGCAACCGGTAGAAGTCTCCGGCCAGTTCGGTGTGGTCCTCGGTCCAGATCTGGCGCAGGGCCCGGATGAACTCCTCGGAGCGACGGTAGCGTTCGTCGTGCTCCAGCCAGGGTTCGCCGAGGGCGGTGAACTCGCCCTTGAACCAGCCGGAGACGACGTTGACCGCGAAGCGGCCGTTCGACAAGTGGTCGGCGGTGGCGCCGAGTTTGGCGAGGACGCCCGGGTGCCAGAGGCCCGGGTGGACGGCGGCGATGACCTTCAGGCGCTGGGTCGCGAGGAGAAGAGCGAGGCTGAAGCTGGTCGACTCGTGCTGGAACTCGGCGCCGTAGCTGGCCATGTAGCGGACCTGGCTGAGCGCGTACTCGAAGCCGTTGTTCTCGGCGAGGACGGCGAGTTCGCGGTTGTACTCGTAGCCCCAGTCGGTGCGTTGCTCGATCTTGCTGGTGACGAGTCCCCCGCTGACATTGGGGACCCAGTAGGCGAATTTCACGGGCTCTGCCGGCATGGCGAACTCCTGTTGCGGAATCTGTTTCCGGGCACGCCGAATCCGGCCGGAGCGATATCCGGCGAATGTCGGGCGGAGGCGGAAAGAGGGCGGCGGATCGGCAGGGAGAAGAGGGGATCAGGCCGCGGTGCAACAGGAGGCACTGGAGACGCGCGCGAGGTCGACGTGGCGTCGCCGCGTGAGGTCCAGTCGCATCTTCATGCCGTCGATCGTGGCAGCCGTCCGCGAAGACCGTCAAGGAAAACCCGACCGGTCTCGTATCGCGGACCATTGAATTTCACGAAGGTGTGACAGGTAAACCCTTGAACGGCCCGCCGAATCGGCCGCATTCTGCGGGCATGCGGACCGAACAGCTGGAATACATCGCGGCCGTGACCCGGCTCGGCTCGCTGCGCCGGGCAGCCGAGGAACTGCGCCTGTCGCAGCCCGCGTTGAGCGAGACCGTGAGGAATCTCGAACGCGAACTCGGTGTCGATCTCCTGGAGCGCAAACGGACGGGCGCGACGATGAGCGCGGAGGGACGCGAACTGCTGCCGAAGATCGTCGACGTGCTGGACGCGGTGGACCGGTTGCGGGCGGCGGCGGGAGAGCAGCACCGGACCAGTCGCATGGTGCGGGTGGGCACGGTGAACGCGGCGACCGTGCCGCTGCTGCTGCCCGTCGTCCGGGAGTTCCGCGCCTCGCATCCGCTCACCCAGGTCGAGGTGGTCGGCGCGCAGCAGACGGACATCCATCGGGTGCTCGCGGAGGGCGGTTTCGATCTCGGACTGGTCAACCATCTCGACGGTGACGACATGCCGGCCGACTTCGAGTCCACCGAGTTGCTGTCCGGGCTGCCGGTGGTGTGTGTGCGTCCCGACAGCCCGCTGGCGGCCCGGCCGACCGTCACTGTGGACGACCTGCTCACCGAGCCGCTGATCGGTATGCGCTCCGGCTATGTGATGCACCGCTATGTCCACCGACTGCTCCATGGGCGAGGGCCGGCTTTCGCCTACTCGACCGATGGCGCCGAGATGGGCAAGCTCATGGTCGCGGAAGGGCTGGGCGCGACGGTCCTGCCCGACTTCAGCGTGATCGGGGACCCGCTGGAGCGGCTCGGTGCGATCACCTACCGGCCGATCGCCGGCGACACCGCCCGGGTGCTGCTGATGCTGCGCCGCCACCGCGCGGAGTCCGTGCCGCAGGCGGCCGGGGATCTGTACGAGGCGTTCGTGCGCCGGGCGCGAGAGTTGGGCGGAACACAGGCCTGAGACCGAGGCGCTGTTCGGTCAGTCCTCGTCACCCACCGGGACCACCACGAGGAACGCGTCGGACTTCAGGTCCATGACGACCCTGGCGGGCTGACCCTCGGCGCGGCGCCGGGCCGCGAACTCCTCGGCGGGCCATGATCCGCGCGGGGCTCCCGCCGGAAACCGCTCCAACACCTTGGCGACCATGTCCGAAGACACCTCCAGCATTGACCCTCGGCTCCCCACGGGGACCGTCGTAATCATGCGCCTGCCCCCGATCGGCGTTGACATGCACGTCACTACGGTGCCGAGGGGGCATGCGCCTGTCGGGTGACCACCGCATCCGCCGGAGGTGCCCGGCCGGAAGCACCTCACGGCCGTCTTTCCCCGTCTCCCGGAGTGCGCACCATGAACGTCTCGGTCGCCCTGTTCACCTCGGACCTGCGTCTGCACGACCATCCCGCGCTGCGGGCCGCCGACGGGGCCGGCCAGGTGGTCCCCCTCTTCGTGTGCGACCGGGGTGTGGCGAACGCCGGGTTCGCCGCGCCCAACCGGCTGGCGTTCCTCGCCGACTGTCTGCGCGATCTCGACTCGGGGCTGCGCGAACGGGGCGGCCGGCCAGGACCTGTCCGGCCGACCAAGTCGCAGGAAACTGACGGTGCTTGATGGACGTGCATGCAACTGCAAGGCGGAGGAGACGTTGACATCAGCGGCTCCGCCGCGGGCGACGCGGTGGGGGCACCTCCCGACAGAAGGCTGGGGGACGTCGGCGACCGACGACAACGCCGCTGGGGGGTCCCCCACGCCTTTGAGGCAGTGGGGGAGCGCGTGCCACACCCCGCGTCTGCGGCCTCATCGGCCGGACAGGTCCTAGTGGTCCGCTCCGGTGATGTCGTCGGCGAGGTGTGCAAGGTGGCCGCCGAGACCGACGCGGACGAGGTGCACATGGCGGCCGACGTCAGCGGTTACGCACAGCGGCGCGAGCAGCGGCTGCGGCGGGCGCTGGAGGCGGAGGGACGACGGCTGCACGTCCACGACACCGTGACCACGGCCGTCGCCCCGGTGCGGTGACCCCGCACCATCAAGAGCCATGCCCGACGCGGGCTCCACCAGCTGCGCCGCCGCCTGCGGCACGACGAACAGGCTGACCACTACACATAAAGGATAAATAAGAGCAGAATGAAGCGAAACGGCTCTTACCGCACACCCCACCGGACGCGGTCAGGCCGGCCAAGTCAAAGGAGACGAGTCATGGCCAACGTCTCGCACACCAGAGGTGACATAGCGAGCCACCCTGATGTCTCCGAAATGCAGGCGCGTTACGCCCGCATGCTCGGTGGACGCGATGTGGCGCTCGTGGACGGACCGGTGTTCCTGCTCGGTCTGTACTGCGCCGTATCCCCGTGGATACTCCACTACACGACGAGCCAGCCGGCGCTCGTGCCCCACAACCTGATCATCGGCATCGCGATCGGCCTGCTGGCCCTCGGGTTCACCAGGGCACCGGAGCGCATGTACGGCCTCAGCTGGGCGATGAGCGCCCTGGGTGTCTGGATGATCGTCTCGCCGTGGATCGTCGGCGACAACCCCGACAAGGGCGTCATCCTGAACAACGTCATCATCGGCGGGCTGGCCGTGCTCCTGGGCATCGTGTGTGCCGCCACGGCGGCGCGGACCACTCCCAAACCGTAGGACCGCAGCGAGCCCCGAGAGGGACCACGCCCCCTTCAGCGGTCGCCCGGCACCAGCCACGGCGACTGCGGGAGGGGGCTGCCGGTTTCGAGGACCGACTTCAGGTTGGACAGCACCGCCGGCCAGCCGCCGGACACGTCGGACAGCTCGCCCTCGTCGGCGAGGTCCTCGTGGGTGACGGTGAGGCGCACGATGTCCTCGTGCCGCCGGATGTCGTAGGTGACGCGGGAGTACGCGTCCTCCTTGCCCTCGTTCTCCGGTGAGGTCCACGTGGTGACCAGGCGGTTCGGGCGGTCGCTCTCGACGACGGTCCCGACGACGTCGGCGATGCCGGAACCGTCGATGCGCACATGCTCCCAACGGGAACCCTGCCGCCAGTCGGACACATTGCTGTGCCCCCAGTAGGCGGCGGTCAGGTCGGCGTCGGTGAGGGCGTCCCAGACCTTCTCGGGAGTGCTCGCGATGTAGGTGACGTAGACGAATGTCGGCTTGTCGGTCATGGCTTCCTCGGCTCGTCGCTTCAGGTCTCCGAGCGCGCGCAGGCGCGGGCGCTCGAACTTGTCGATCCAGCGCTGCTGTATCTCGTGCAGCGGGACCGGATTGAGGTAGTGCAGCTTCTCCCGCCCGCGCCGCACTGTGCTGACCAGGTTGGCGGCCTCCAGGACGGCCAGATGCTGGGTCACCGACTGGCGGGTCATGTCGATACGCCCGCACAGCTCGCCGAGCGTCTGCCCGTTGTGCTCGTGCAGCCGGTCCAGCAGCCGCCTTCGGGTCTCGTCGGCCAGCGCTTTGAAGACCGCGTCCATCCCTGGGTCATGTTCGGATCGCACACCCAAAGTTATGCAGGCAATTACCTGCATGTCAAGGCGGGCGTTCCGACGGCTTGGGACGTATTCGCCTCAGCCCAGGAAAGCGCCCAGTTCACGGCGGTGCGCGGCCACCCAGTCGTGCGCGGCCCGGATCTCGTCCACGACACCGTTCGCCAGCAGTCCGGCCATGCCCCGTTCGCCGCGCTCGGCACCGGCCTCGATGCCTCGCCGGCAGCGGTCCTGCCACCACAGGACGGTGTCGACGAGCCGGCCTGTGTCGTCGAGGCCGTACGCCTCGCAGATCAGCCCGATCCGGCGGGCGGTCTCGGGGACGTCGGTGACGGCCGGGCCGAGATCCAGGTACTGCCAGCAGACATGGGCGACATCGTGGACCCGCTCGCCGGGGGCGGCGAGATCCCAGTCGACGAAGGCGAGCGGGCGCCACGCGGTGTCGTAGACGGTGTTCTTGGGGGCCAGGTCGTTGTGGCACACGACGTCGTGGTCGCCCGCCTCCCGTGTGCCGTGTGTCAGGTCGTGGAAGGCGCGGACGAGGCGTGCGACGCGTACCAGGCTGTCGTCGCTGCGGGCGGCGGAGCGCTCCTCGGGGGCGACGGCCGCCCGGCCCTCGATGTACCGGAACACCTCCCGCCCTCGCTCATCCGTGCCGAGGAAGCGCGGCGCCCCTGCCCATCCCCGCCGCTCGAACAGCGCGAGCAACTCCGCGACGTACTGCGACCGTTCGGAGGGAGTACGGCGTACAGTCGCCCCGACCCGTACGACCTCGTTGACCGCGCCTCCGCCGAGCACCGACTCCTCCACGCGGCCCGCCTCCCCGAATTCGTTCGACCGCACGAGTATCGCCGGGGGACGCTGCTTGCGTGGAGGTGCCGGCCACTACAGGGCGGGCAACAGCCGTCAGGTACCGGCAGGTTCCGGCACCGTCTCCGTGAGGTACTCCTCCGTGATCTCCTTCGGGCCGAACGGCCACACCTTTTCGAAGCGGGCCCAGACGACGAACGCGACGCAGCCGAGCGCGAGCCAGGCGAGGGACCACTCGATGGGGTGGCGGCCCGGGGAGTTCTTGTCGGCGTAGCCGTAGATCACGCACCAGCCGACGAAGGCGACGATGCTGGGCACCGGGTAGAGCCACATGCGGTAGGGGCGGCGGAGGGTCGGCTGGCGTTTGCGCAGGACCGTCAGGGCGATGATCTGGGCCAGTGCCTGGACGATGACCATGACCGTGGTGAGGAGCTGGATCAGGGTGGCGAGGTCGGTGTGGCGGCCGATGAGGAAGCCGATCGCCGTGATCACGCCCATGGTGGCCAGGCCGAGCATCGGGAAGCGGTGCTTGGGGTGCAGTTTGGCGTAGGGGCGGAAGAAGACGCGTTCGCGGGCCGCGTCGTAGGGGACCCGGGAGCCGCCGAGGAGCCCGGTGAAGACCGAGGCGAAGGCGGTGATCAGGATCAGGACGGTGACCGTGTCCGCGGCGCCCTTGCCCCAGGTCTTCTCCAGAACCGCCGAGGCCACGGAGGTGGACGCGATGTCGTTCGGGTTGATCATTCGCTGCCAGTCGATGACGCCCAGCGTGCCGATCTGGAGCAGCAGGTAGATCACCATGATGCCGACGATGGAGAACAGGATGGAGCGCGGCAGCGTGCGGCCGGGGTCCTTGATCTCGGCGCCCATGTAGGCGGTGGTGTTGTAGCCGAGGTAGTCGTAGATGCCGATGGTGAGGCCGCCGGCGAAGCCGAGCCAGAAGTGGTCGCTGCCCAGGTCGAAGGCGTGTGCGGGGTAGGTGAAGGCGAGGTGGCCGCTGAAGTGGGTGGCCGCGGCCAGGATCACCAGGAACACCGAGGCGATCATCACCGTCCACATCACGGCGGTGATGCGGGCGATGTTCTCGATGCCGCGCCAGAGGAGGAGGACCACCAGGGCGATCACGCCGAGGCCGATGAGGTCGCCGGACGTCTTGCCCAAGTCCGGTGCCAGATAGCCGAGATACTGCACGAAGCCGACGACGCCGGTCGACATGATCAGCGGGATGAAGAGCATCGCCGTCCAGACGAACAGGAACGGCATCAGCCGGCCCGTGCGGTACTGGAAGGCCTGGCGCAGATAGACGTAGCTGCCGCCGGAGCCGGGCATCGCGGCGCCCATCTCGGCCCACACGAGCCCGTCGGCGAGGGCGAGGATCGCGCCCGCGACGAAGCCGATCACCGCCTGCGGGCCGCCGAACGCGGCGACCATGAGCGGGATCGTCACGAACGGCCCGATGCCACACATCTGGCTCATGTTGATGGCGGTGGCCTGGAAGAGGCCGACGCGGCGGACGAAGCCGCCTTCTGGGGGCGGACTACCGGACATGGAGGCTCCTGGGGGTGTGCGTGACTCGGGGGAAGCGGGGTGCGGCGTGCGGGCCGGTATCCGGTGGCTGACTGGGCGATAAAGTTAAGGAGCCTTACTAGACTCGTCAAGAGGCTGTCCCGGATGCCGGAGAATGATGCGATGCCCGCCAGTGACGCCGTGGAGCGACAGGACCAGCCTTGGAGCCGTCAGCGGCTGCGCAGCACCAACGCGCGGCTCCTGCTCGACCGGCTGCGCACCGGCGGTGCCGCCTCGCGCGCCCAACTCGCCCGCGAGACCGGCCTGTCGAAGCCGACGGTCTCCAGCGCGCTGGCGGCCCTGGCGGAAGCGGGACTGGTCCACGAGGTCGGGACCCAGGCGCCCGAGCGCGGCCGGACCGCCGTGCTCTACGCCCCCGATCCGGCCGCCGGCTACGCGCTCGGGATCGACATCGGGCGCAGCTGGCTGCGAGTCGCGGTGGCCAATCTGGACGGCGAGGTGGTGGCCCGGGCGGACGTCCGCAACCGGGCCCGCAGCTCGGGCGCCATGGCCGAGCTGGTGGTCGCCACCTCACACCAGGTCGTCGCGAACTCCGAGGTCGCACCTGCCGCGGTGGTGCATGCCGTGGTGGGCACGCCGGGCGTGTACGACGAGCAGCGGCGGCGGGTCCGGTACGCGATGCATCTGCCGGGGTGGGGCCGGGCCGGGCTGTTCGACCGGATGCGGGAGGAGCTGGGCGTTCCGCTGGAGGTGCACAACGACGCCAATCTCGCGGCGCTGGGCGAGTACACGTACGGCGTCGGCGCGGGCAGCCGGCTGTTCGCGTACATCATGATCGGCACCGGTCTCGGCATGGGTGTGGTCAGCGAGGGGCGGCTGTTCACGGGGGCACACGGCGGGGCCGGGGAGATCGGGTTCCTGCCGTGGCCCGGGCAGCAGAAGCCGGAGACGCTGGAGGACGCCGTGTCCGGGGTGGCCGTCGTCGAGGCGGCCCGTATGTTCGGCATGAGCGGGCAGCAGCTCACCGCGAAGGCGGTGTTCGACGCGGCCCGGCAGGGAAATCCCGCCGCGGTCAAGGCGGTTGAGCTGGAGGGCGAGCGGATCGCGCACACGGTGGCGGCAGCCGCGGCCGTGCTCGATCCGGACCTGGTGGTCCTGGGTGGCGGGGTCGGGCACAGCGTGGATCTGCTGCTCCGTCCGGTGCGGGAGAATCTGCGCGCCCTCACGCCGCTGCGGCCGAAGATCGTGCCGAGCGCGCTGGGCGAGGACGCGGTGCTGCTGGGCGCGGTGGCCACCGCGCTGGGCACTGCACGGGACCTCGTCTTCGAGCGGCATTCGGCGTCCTGAACAACTCACTCACGGGCAACAGTGATTGACACGCCTCATCGTCCGGCCTACCTTCTGTCGCAGTTAGTAAAGTTTCCTAACTTGACGAGGCTGGAGTCCCAGTGTTCCACCGCCCCGCCGTCCACCCCCTCCTCAGGGGCCGTCTCAGCACGGCCGCGATCGCCCTCGGTCTGCTGGGCACCCTCACCACCAGCGCGTGGGCCGGAGCCCGTGAGCCGTCCCCGCAGCAGCACGCGCAGGCCCCGGTGACCGCCGTACGCCCGACGGCCGGGGCCGCCACCCCGCTGTCCGGCTACGCGATCCAGTCGTCCGCCAAGGTCACCGCCTCGCCCGCGGCCGTCTCCTCCCCCGGCTATCGCGCGACCGGCTGGTACCCGGCCGGCGCGCGCTCGACGGTCCTCGCGGCCCTGATCGCCGACGGCGTGTACGCCGACCCCTTCTACTCGACCAACCAGCAGAAGATCCCGAAGGCCGACTTCCAGGTCCCGTGGTGGTACCGCAGCGACTTCACGGTCGCGGACCGCACCCAGCGCACCTACCTCGACTTCAGCGGGGTGATCTCGGCGGCCGACGTCTACGTCAACGGCAAGCAGATCGCCAAGGCGGCCGACGTCAACGGCGCTTACACACAACACGAGTCGGACGTCACCTCGCTCGTGCGTTCCGGCACGAACACGGTCGCCTTCCGCATCCGGCCGAACGACCCGAACAAGAACCTCACCATGGGCTGGATCGACTGGCTCCAGCCGCCGCCAGACCAGAACATGGGCATCGTCCGTGACGTCCTCGTCCGGCGCGGCGGCCCGGTCGCCCTGCGCGACGCACATGTGGTGACCAAGCTGGCCGTACCGTCGCTCGCCGACGCGGACCTGACGGTCAAGGCACAGGCCCGCAACGACTCGAACGCGCCCGTCACCGCGCAGGTCAGCGGGAGCATCGACAGCCGGACCTTCGCCACGACCGTCTCCCTCGCCGCACACGAGACGAAGACCGTCACCTTCGCCGTCCACCTGAACTCGCCGAAGGTGTGGTGGCCGGCCGGCATGGGCGGTCAGCCGCTCTACGGCCTCGACCTCACCGCCTCCGTCAACGGCACCCCCTCGGACACCGCGCACCAGACCTTCGGCATCCGTGACGTCCGGGCCCCGCTGAACTCGGACGGCGACCGCCAGTACCGGATCAACGGCCGCAAGTTGCTGATCAAGGGCGGCGGTTGGTCACCGGACGAGTTCCTGCGCTGGGACCGGACCTATGTCGAGGACCGCCTGAAGTACGCCCTCGACCTGGGCCTGAACACCATCCGCCTGGAAGGGCACATCGAGCCGGACGAGTTCTTCGACCTGGCCGACCGCTACGGCATCCTCACCCTCCCCGGCTGGGAGTGCTGCGACAAGTGGGAGGGCCAGGTCAACGGCGACGAGACCGGCGACAAGTGGACCGCCGCCGACTATCCGGTCGCCAAGGCGTCGATGGCAGCCGAGGCCGCCCGGCTGCGTGACCACCCGAGCGTGATCTCCTTCCTCATCGGCAGCGACTTCGCCCCCGACGCGAAAATCGAGAAGACCTATCTCGACGCACTGGAGGCGGCCGACTGGAAGACCCCGGTGGTCGCCGCCGCCTCCGACAACTCCTCGCCGATCAGCGGCAGTTCGGGCATGAAGATGACCGGCCCGTACGACTGGATCCCGCCGAACTACTGGTACGCCAAACGCGAGGGCGGCGCCACCGGCTTCAACTCCGAGACCAGCGCGGGCCCCGACATCCCCACCCTCGACACCCTGCGCCGCATGATGACCCCGGCCGAACTGGCCACCCTCTGGAAGGACCCGGGCGCCAAGCAGTACCACCGCTCCCCGTCCCCGGTCTTCAACACCCTCAAGCTCTACGACAACGCCCTCACCGGCCGCTACGGCCCACCGACGAGCCTCACCGACTACGTCCGCAAGGCCCAGCTCGCCCAGTACGAGAACGTGCGCGCCCAGTTCGAGGCCTACGAGCGCAACGCCACCGACGCCTCGAAACCGGCGACCGGAGTCGTCTACTGGATGTTCAACAGCGGCTGGACCTCCCTGCACTGGCAGTTGATGGACCGTTACCTCGACCAGGGCGGCGCCTACTTCGGCGCGAAGAAGGCGAACGAACCGCTGCACATCCAGTACTCCTACGACAACCGCTCGGTCGTCGTGGTGAACAACCGGAACGCGTCCGCCTCGCAACTCACGGCGCGGGCAACGCTGTTCAACACCGACGGCACGCAGAGGTACGACAAGCAGGTGGCCGGGGTAACGGTCTCCGGCGGTGGTGCGCACAGCACCGCGCTGACCCTGCCTTCGTCGGTGGCCGGGCTGTCGACGACGTACCTGGTGCGGCTGACGCTCACCGACGCGTCCGGCAAGGAGGTGAACCGGAACGTGTACTGGCTCTCCGCCAAGCCCGACACGCTCGACTGGGCGCACACCGACTGGTACTACACGCCGACGACGAGCTATGCCGATCTCAAGGGGCTCAACTCGATGGCGCAGGTGCCGGTTTCGGCGACGGCGTCGACCGCGGCGGGCACGGACGGCACCTCGACCACGACGGTCACGGTGCGCAACTCCGGGAAGGGGAAGACTCCTTCGCTCCTCACCGACGTCCACCTCGTGGACTCGGCGGGCAGGCCGGTGCTGCCGGTGACGTGGTCCGACAACGAAGTGAGCCTGTGGCCCGGGGAGTCGAAGACGCTGACGGTGACCTACCGGACGTCCGAACTGCACGGGTCGGCGCCCCGGGTGCGGGTCTCCGGCTGGAACACGCCGGAGCGGACGGTCCCGGCGGCGTGAACACCTGAAAACCCGTGGGGCCCGGCCGCCGCCGGGCCCCACCGGTCGTCGTCAGCTCACATTGAGCGCGGTGTCGTCGATGACGAACGACGTCTGGAGGGTGGACCCCTCGACGCCGCTGAACTTGATGGTGGCGGTGGTGCCGGCCAGGGAGGAGACGTCGAAGGACTTCAGGACGTATCCGGAGGCCGCGTTCAGGTTCGAGTACGTGGCCAGGGTGGTGGATCCGGCGGTGACCGTCAGCTTGTCGTAGGCGGTGCTGGTGGTGGTCTCCGCGGTGTCCACGTGCAGATAGAAGCTGAGGGTGGCGGAGCAGCCGGACGGGATGGTCACCGACTGGGACAGGGTGTCGGTATGGGCCGATCCGTAGCCGTCGAGCCAGGCCTTGTAGGAGCCGGTGCGGGCGGCCTCGCTGCTGGAGTTGGTGATGACACCGCTGCTGGCGGTCCAGGTGGTGTTGCCGGACTCGAAGCCCGGGTTGCCGAGCAGCTGGGCGGCGGTGCAGGTGCCACCGCCTCCTCCGCCACCGCCGCCGGTGCTGCCGTCGCCGGCCAGCCACGCGGTGGCGTTGAGGGCGAGGGCGGCGTTGGTGGCTCCGGTGTCGTTCCAGCCGTCGTAGAGCGTGTTGCCGGACTGTCCGGTGCCGTCGTCGATCGGTGAGCTGTCGCCCCAGAAGGCGACGCGACCGCTGCCGAAGGTGCTGGTGGCGAAGAACGCGCCGGTGTTGCCGGAGTAGCCGCTGCGGTACACAAGGCCCTTGACGTTCGCGTTGTCGGCGGGCTTCAGCGTGGCCGTCGTGCCGTCGGCGATCAGGCTCTTGGTGACCGTGCCGAAGGCGCCGTTCAGGACCGCGTTGCTGCTGTCGCTGATCGCGGCCGGGTAGCCGGAGCTGATGTCGAGGGTGTCGATGGAGAAGCCGAACGGGTCGGTCGAGTCGACGCTGTTGTTCGTCATCAGGTCGTTGAGGATCTCGACCGCGTCCTCGCCGTCGCTGTTGCGGTCGGCGCCGGTGTGGTCGGAGATCATGAAGAGGCCGCCGCCGTTCTGGACGAACGTCATGATCGCGGTCTTCTCGGCCGTCGTGAACAGCGTGTTGGGCTCGGGCAGGACCAGCGTGTCGAAGTTCGACAGGTCGGTCGTCGAGGAACCGCCGTAGGTGAGCGCGCTCGTGGCGGTCTTCAGGCTGTAACTGCCGGTCTTCTGCAGGGCGACGCCCCACGAGGAGAGCGCCCCGGTCCAGTCCGTCTCGGCGGACGGGGAGGAGTCCTGGGCCAGCGGGTCGGGCTTGCTGGTGGAGATGATCCAGTCCGCGTTGCCCGCCTCCTCGGCGTGGCCGTCGTCGAACAGGATGCGGTGCGTGGTGGCCGCGTGCGCGGGCGTGGCCGTGGTGGTGACCTGGAGGGCCGCCCCCGTGACGAAAAGTCCCAGGCCGGCGAGGGCGGTGGTGAGTCTGCGGCGGGATCTTCTGGATCCAAGCATCCGGCGAACCTCCGTGAGGGGATGGGAAAGGTGCGGTGCGGGCGCCTGATCTGCGCGCGTAGAACGGTAGTGGGGGACTTCTACACGCGTTGAACGATTGAAAGGTACATGGCATGAAGGGGTGCTGAACAGAAAGTCGCGGCAATAACAGCCGACAGAACTCGGCGGAGTGGCTCAGCCCGCAGCGGGCACAAGGTGAGAGCGAGGACATCGACAAAGAGGGGCGGAGATGGAGATCTCGGGCATCATCAGTGCCATCATCATCGGCATCATCATTGGCGTGCTGGGACGGCTCGTCGTTCCGGGGCGTCAGCACATCGGCGTCCTGCTGACGATCGTGGTCGGCATCGTGGCCGCGCTGCTCGGCGCGGCGATCGCTTCGGGCCTGGGGGTCGCCGACACGAAGGGCATCGACTGGATCGAGTGGCTCATCCAGATCGGCCTGGCGGCCGTCGGCATCGCCGCGCTGGACCGGACGAGGGTACGCCGCTGAGCGGGGGACGGGAATTGCGTTGCGGGTGAGACCCGGCGGCGGCAAGCTACTGCGAGCCCGCCGCCCGGTCCCGCGTTTCGCGTATCCCTCCCGGAGAACCCTTGTCACCACGCGTCATCCCGCTCGTCGATCCGGAGTCCGGCCCGTCGAGCCGTCGTCTCGTCTGGCTCGCCCAGGACGGCGACGGTGCACCCGTCGGGTCGGCTTCGCTGCGCCTGTTCCTCAAGGAGGGGCAGGCGCATCTCGGTGAACTGGAGCTCTCGGTCCACGCCGCCGAGCGCCGACAGGGCATCGGCACCCGGCTGTTGGAGGCCGCGACAGCCGCCGCCCGCGCGGAAGGCCGACGCTCGATCGTCACCCAGGCACAACAGGGTTCGCCCGCCGACGAGTTCCTGCCGGCCCGCGGCTTCCGTCCGGTACTGACCCTGACGTACGCCCGGCTGTCGCTGGCCGACGCGGATCTCACGGCGATCGGCGTACATGCCCAACGCCCCCACCCCGGCTACGAGTTGACGGAATGGCACGGCACGGTTCCGGCCGAACTCGCCAGCTCCTACGCCGAGTCGCGCAGCGCCATGGACGACATGCCGATGCAGGACACCGACTACGGCACTGTCACATGGGACGTGGAACGACTGGTCGCGGCGGCCGAGGCGGTCGCGCGACGCGGGGAGCTCCTGCACACCGTCGCCGCCGTGGACACCGCCGACGGACGCGTCGTCGGTTTCTCCGAACTGGTCGTGCCGGGCGACGGACGCGGCGACGCGCAGCACTACGGTACGGCCGTGCTGCCCGCCCATCGTGGCCGCGGTCTCGCCCACTGGATGAAGGCCGCCTCGATCCAGCGGGCGCGCCAACTCCACCCGCTGCTGGCCGGGTTGCTCACGGACACGGCGGACGGCAACGCGCCCATGCGGGCGGTGAACGACGCGCTCGGCTATGTGCCGACGCATCGGGCGGTGGAGTACCAGCTCGACCTGTAGGCATCGCCATTGCCCGTACTGATCAGCGTGCGGCTCGCAGCGCGGCGAGGCCGTCGTGGCTGGACGGGTATGCGGGCGTCCAGCCCAGTTCGCGTTCGGCCTTCGCGCTGGAGACGCGCTGGCTGCTCGTCATCATCGTGTGCGCGTAGGCCATCGGACGGACCGTCCACAGCGGCAGCGCGATCGGCTTCGGCAGCCCGAACTCCCGTGCCACACAGAGCACATGGGCGCGGAAGCCGAGCGGGGTGCGGTCGGTGATGTTGTACGCCTGCCCCGAGCGCCCGTGTTCGACGGCGGCGGCCACCGCGCGGGCCGCGTCGGTGAGTTCCACCCAGGACAGGACCCGGCCGTGGTCGTCGGGGGCGGGCAGTTGCCGCTTGCGGAGCATGTGGAGGATGGCGTCGGTGCCACCGGGGCCGTAGAAGAGGCCGAAGCGCAGCGCGATGCCCTCCAAGTCGGGTGCCGCGAAGGTGAGTTGCTCCTTGGTACGCATGCCCTCGATATGCTTCTCCAGCTCAGGCGTGGTGCCGCGCGGGCCGAAGGGGTCGTCCTCGGTGAGCGGGCGGGGGCCGAAGTCCCCATAGCCGTAGCCGAAGACCATCGATTCGGCGATGAAGCGGCGGGCTCCGGTGGCCCGGGCGGCCTCGATGAGGTGGGCGGTGCCTTCGATGCGGAGGGCGTTGGTGGCGTGCATGTCGCGGTGGCGCAGGGGTGCCTTGCGCAGGGCGGTCGCGGCGTGGACGACCGTGTCGAAGTGGTGGCCGTCGACCGCGCGGAGCAGTCCGTCACGGTCCATAAGGTCGGCGCTGATGCCGTTGCCGGGTCCCCGGCCGAGGGCGGTGACCTTGTGGCCGGCGTCGGTGAGGGCCTTGGTGATGTGGCCGCCGAGCACGCCGCTCGCACCGGCGAGGAGGATGCTCTGATTGCTCGGGTTCGTCGTCATACCGGTGCGACGGATCGGGTCGGCGCGGATGTGACATCGCGCCGCTGAGCTGCGGTTCTACGCCTCGTACAGGTACGGCGTGGTCGTGGTGAGCGGGACGAGGCCGAGGCGTTCGAGGATGGGGCGGCTCTGGGCGGAGGCGTCGACCTGGATGTAGTGGTAGCCGCGGTCGGCCGCGACGCGGGTGCGGTGGGCGACCAGGGCGCGGTAGATGCCGCGGCCCCGCCAGCTCTCCACCGTGCCGCCGCCCCACAGGCCGGCGAACTGGGTGCCGGGCACGAGCTCCATCCGTGCCGCGCTCACCGGTTCGTCCCCGGCGAGGGCGACGACGGCGACGACCGTGTCCGGATCGGCGGCGAGCTGGGCGAGCAGGCCGGTCCGCAGCCGGGAGCTGTCCGAGCCGAAGGCCTTCTCGTGGACGTCCGCCACGAGGTCGACGCCCGCGCGGTCGGTGGCGGGCAACAGGCGGATGCCGTCCGGCGGTTCGGCGTCGAGGGCAAGTGCCGCGATCTCGCCGATCATCAGGGTCTCCTGCGGTTCGGGGATGAACCCTGCCGTCGTCAGCCGCTGTCCGAGATCGGCCGGCATATCGTGGCCGTAGAGCTTCCACTCGAAGTCGCGGCCGAGTCCGGTGAAGTACGCGATCTGTTCGGCGATCGCCGCGTCGGCGTCGGCCTCGTCCAGGTCCGTCCACAGGATGCCGTTCCAGCCGTCCGCGTCGGCGACCTGGCGCACCACTCCCCCGGTCCGCTCCACCCGGGCACCAGGCCCGCTGGGTCGGGCGCGTTCGCGCAGGTCGCGGTCGTGGAGGGCGAGCACCTCGGCATGATCCATGCGTCCACTTCAACATCCGCGGGCGAACCCGGCAACGGAATTGTGCGCCTGGGCGTGCACCGCTGCCGGGAGCCCTTCTTCCTGCTCCGCCTACTCCACTTACTCGACGTCGAAGTAGTGGCCCGCTTCGAGGTCGGCCAGGAGGCCCACCTCCACCGGCTGCCACCCCGTCTGCTTCTGCGTCAGCGTGCTCGACGCCGGGCAGTCCATCGAGGCGACGAGGCCCAGGAATCCGAAGTGCCCGACGGCTTCCTCGGGCGTCACGCTGCCCGCCGGGACGTCGAGACGGGCGGCGATGGCCTCCGCGATCTCCCGGAGCGGCAGGCCCTCGTCGCCGACCGCGTGGTACTGCGCGCCCGCCGGGGCCGACTCCAGGGCCCATCGGTACAGCCGGGCCGCGTCCAGGCGATGCACCGCGGGCCAACGGTTGGTGCCGTCGCCGACGTACGCCGACAGGCCCTTCTGTCGGGCGACGGCGATCAGCCCGGCGATGAATCCCTTGTCGCCCGTGCCGTGCACGGACCGGGGCAGCCGGACGACCGAGGACCGTACCCCGCGCTCCGCGAGAGCGACCGCCGCGATCTCGGACGGCTGCCGTATCGCCGAGAAGGACTCCGGGTCGACCCTGTCCTCCTCCGTGGCCACCCGCCCCCGGTCGAGCCCGGGGGTGCCCGCGGTCACCACAAAGGGCTTGTCGGTGCCCGCGAGCGCCTCGCCGATCGTCTCGATCGCGCGCAGGTCGGTGGCGCAGTTGGCGGCGAAGTCGGTGAAGTCGTGGATGAACGCCAGATGGCAGACCCCGTCCGCCGCCTCGGCGCCGCGGCGCAGGCTGTCGAGGTCGTCGAGCGAACCCCGGTGCACGGCGGCGCCCGCGGCCGTCAGCGCCTCGGCGGACGCGTCGGAGCGGGCCAGACCGGTGACCGTGTGCCCTGCGTCGAGCAGTTCACGGACCACGGCGGAGCCGATGAATCCGGTCGCGCCGGTGACGAATACACGCATGCTGCGTTCCTTCGATGGGTGGGTGTCGAACTGGGTCGTGCTGTGCTTCCATCGTGGGCAGGGCACCGGTTCCGGGTCCAAAGCCTGTTTCGCATCGAGCAATGCGGATCAGGCATCACTGCTGATCAGTGGCCCTTTCGGTGAGATGGGCCGCGGTTCGCGCAGTACGCTTGGGGCATGACGGACCTGTCTCCCGCGCCCGATCTCGAACTGCGTCTCGTGCGGTACTTCATCGCCGTCGCCGAGCAGCGTCACTTCGGTCGCGCCGCCGAGGCCCTGCACATCACCCAGCCGTCCCTGAGCCGTCAAGTCCGGCGGCTGGAGGAACAGTTGGGTGCCCGGCTGCTGGACCGCACCCCGCAGGGCACTCGGCTCACCGAGGCCGGGGAGATCTTTCTGCCGCGCGCCAAGGGGCTGTTGCGCGCCACCGCCCAGGCCGCCGCCGAGACCCGCGCTGCCGCGGAGCCCAGCCGTCTCACCGTCGGGTACATGGCCAACCTGTTCGTGACCCCGGCGGTGCGTGAGGTCCGGCGCCGGCATCCGGACGCCGATGTGCACGTCGTACATCTGGCCTACGACGACGTTCGCGCGGCCCTGCTGGAACGGCGAGCGGACGTGGTGGTGGCCCGACTGCCGTTCTCCACCGACGAGTTGGAGGTCACGGTCCTCTACGACGAGCCGCGCGTCCTGCTCGTGCCGCTCGATCACCGCCTGGCCGGCAAGGAGTCCGTGACGGTGGACGACATCGCCGACGAGCCCGTGCCGCAGATCCCGGGCGCGGACCCGGCGTGGGCCGCCTTCTGGCGTATCGATCCCCGGCCCGACGGCCGGCCGGCGCCCGGTGGTCCGGTCATCCGGGCCCTGGAGGACAAGTTCGAGTTCGTCGCCGACGGACGGGCCGTGGCCATCGCGGCCGGGGTCCGCCCCGGTCGGACGATCCGCCCCGACATCGTCGCGATTCCTCTGCACGGCGTCGAGCCGAGTCACGTGGCCCTCGCGACCCGGGCCGGCGAGCACAACCGGCTGCTGTCCGCGTTCCGGAAGGCGGCCCACGCCCTCCTCAAGGCTCCGGCCGATTCCGAGGAACACCCGGACGGCGCCCACTAGTTGAGGTCCCCTACGCTTGTCCCGCATGACCACGGACAACATCGCCCTGCGACCGGTGGACGAAGCCGGCCTGGCCGTCATGGAGCGCTTCCTCGGCGACCCGGAGGCCGCGTCGGAGTTCCAGTGGTACGGCTGGAGCGACGTCCGGCGCTGGCGACGGCAGTGGTCCGAAGATCGTCTGCTCGGCGGTGACCGGTCGTATCTGATGGTGCTCCGGGCCGAGAAGCCCGTGGGGTTCGTCGCCTGGCGGAAGGTCACCACGACGCCGAACTGCCACTACTGGAACATGGGCATCACCCTGCTGCCCGAGACGCGCGGACAAGGTGTCGGGACCGAGGCGCAACGGCAGTTGGTGCGCTATCTGTTCGCGCACACCCTGGTGATGCGCGTCGAGGCGGACACAGAGGTGGAGAACATCGCCGAGCAACGCGCCCTGGAGAAGGCCGGGTTCACCCGGGAGGGCGTCCTGCGCAGCGTCGCATACCGGGACGGGCAGTGGCGGGACGGGGTGCGGTACAGCATCCTGCGCGGCGAACTCCCCTGATCCATCAAGGCAGTTCGAACAGCGGAGGCCCCACCGGTCGCCTGCCCGGTGGGGCCTTCCGTCCGGCGCGGTGCTCGGGGTCAGCGGCCCGCCCTGGGGCGGGAACGCCGGTACAGGGCGGCGCCGCCCAGGATGAGCGCCGCGCTCGCGGCGGCGGCCGGGACCAGGTCGTCCGTGCCCGTGTGGGCCAGTGAGGCCGCGGCGGCGGGCGGGGCGGGGTGCCCCCGCACCTCCATGGCGGGTGCCGGGTGCGGCTTCGCCGGCGCCGGAGTCGGTGCCGAAGGCTCGGGCGTCGACCGCGCCGGGTGGTGGGGGTGGTCACCGGAGGTGTTCTCCGAGTGGTTTCCCACGACGGGATTGGCGACGCCCACGACATTCACGGAATTGCCGGTGACATTCACCGGGAGATGGATCGGGAGCTGCACTCCGTTTCCGGTCAGCACACCGGGCGAATCCTTTACGCCGCCGTGTGCCGCGGCTCCTCCGCGTGGCCCGGCGGGGCTCTTCGCGCCACCGCCTTCATTGGCGCAACTGTTGCCCGCGGCCGGATTGAGCAGCCCCACCACGTTCACGGTGTTCCCGCACACGTTCACCGGCACATGCACCGGGAGCTGGATCGTGTTGCCGGAGACCACTCCCGGCGAACCGGCCGCCGAGCCGTCCGCGGCGGAGTCGGCGAACGCCGGCAGCGCGGCGGCCATCGCACCGGACGCGGCGGCGGCGACGATCATCCCGTTTCGGGTAACCCGTTTCATAGGCTCCCTGCCTTCCAGACTCGGTCGCGGGCTGTCACCCGCACCGAATAAAACGTGGGCGCACCATCCGAGTTATGGCTTATCCGCCTTTCACTCCATCGAGCGTCACGGTTATCGAACTACTCGTAACAACGCCTTTCCAACACCCCCGGGCCTATCAGAAAACCATTTGTCGGAAAACCCCTTATGCCTATTGAAGGGGCGCAGAATACGGCACCGATCGCGGTTCCGCCCGCCGGGAGGCGGGCCCCGCGAGGCCCGCTTATCGTGATCGAGGGCGCTGGTCACAGCGCGTCCTTGGAGGCATTGATGCTGGCCAGGCTGTCATCGCGGCCCGCGTTCCGGCGCTGCGCGTTCACCGGGATCCTCACGCTGGCTCTGCTCGGCGCGGGGCTGCCCACGCTCGCCACGGCCGACCACGGGCCGCGGCCCGACCTGTCCCGGTTCTACCGGCAGAAGGTGAAGTGGGCCGCGTGCAAGGACGCGGACGCGCCCAAGGATCTGCAGTGCGGGAAGGTCACCGTCCCGCTCGACTACGCGAAGCCCGGCGCGGCGACGCTCGATCTCGCGCTGGCCCGCTACCGGGCGACCGGGAAGTCGAGGGGTTCCGTACTGCTGAACTTCGGTGGTCCCGGCGGCGCGGGCGTCAGTGAACTCGCCTCGGACGGCAAGGAGTTCATGGATCTGACGAACGGCTACGACGTCGTCACCTTCGATCCGCGCGGTGTCGGCCAGTCCTCGCCGGTGAGTTGTGGCGCGGGCGCCGACCAGGGATCGGCCGCGACAAACGAGGAACCGGCGGACATCGACAGCAGCGATCCGAAGGTCGTCCTCAAGCAACTGCGGAAGGCGGCGGCCATCTGTGCCAAGTACTCCGGGCCGGTCCTGCCCCACATAGGCACGGTCAACGCCTCCCGGGACCTGGACGTGATGCGCCAGGCCCTCGGCGACAAGAAGCTCAACTACCTGGGTTTCTCCTACGGAACGCGGCTCGGCGCGGTGTACGCGGCCCAGTTCCCCAAGAAGGTAGGCCGGTTGGTGCTCGACGGCGTCGACACACTCACCGAGCCGCTGTCCGAGCAGGGCATGGCGGGCGCCGAAGGGCAGCAGACGGCGCTGGAGGACTTCCTCAACTGGTGTGTGCAGGACATCGCCTGTCCGTTCGGCACGGACGCACGGTCGGCGCCGGACCGGGTCGTAGGACTCGTCGACTCGCTCGACCGGGATCCGGTGCAGACGGACTTCGGCGACACCTTCTCCGGCCAGGACCTGGTGGGCGCCATCGGTCAGGCGCTGTACAGCAAGCAGTTGTGGCCGACGCTGGAGCGTGCCATCGCCTCGCTGGTGGAGGACGGTGACACGCGCGCCGTGATGGCGTTCTCGTCCGGCGGGTCCGGGCTGCCCGGACTGCGGAGCGGCGGTAAGGAGTCGGGCGGCGGCCTCGTCGACGCGCAGAACGTCCCGCTCGACAACCTCCCGGCCGCGCTGATGGCCATCAACTGCGCCGACGACCCCGACCGCCCCACCGCCGAGCGGATCACCAAGGACCTGGCCGGACTGCGCGCCGAGTACCGGGCCGCGTCACCGGTCTTCGGCCGCTACCGCCTCACCGAGGTGCTGATGTGCTACGGCCGCCCCAAGGGCACCGACTACATCCGCGACGACGTCAAGAACGTGGACACGTCGAAGATGCTGCTCGTCGGCACCCGGGGCGACCCGGCGACGCCGTACCAGTGGACCGTGGAGACGGCACACAGGCTCGGCTCCTCGGCTGTGGTGCTCGACAACAAGGGTGAGGGCCACACCGGTTACGCGTCTTCCAAGTGTGTGCACACCAAGGTCAACGACTTCCTGCTGTACGGCTCGCTGCCACCGAGCGGGAGTTCCTGCCAGCCGGACACCTCAGCCTCAGGCGAGTGAGATCTCGGGCCTGTAGAGGTCCAGCCAGAGCGCCAGGTCGAGGGCGCGTTCCAGTCCGCGCCGGCCCGCCTGGGTGCTGATGGGGGCGTCACTGTGGGCGACCCGACGGAGCCTGTCGCGGTCCACGAGGTCGAAGACCGGGTGGGAGGGGCGGGCGAGCAGGTCCTTGGCGTGGTCCTGTAGGGCGACCGCGTACTTGGGGTCCTGCGTGGACGGGTAGGGGCTCTTGACCCGGTCGTACACGGACTTCGGGAGGACGTCCGCGGTGGCCTCCCTGAGCAGGGTCTTCTCGCGGCCGTCGTAGGACTTGAGGGACCAGGGCGTGTTGTAGACGTACTCGACGAGCCGGTGGTCGCAGAACGGTACCCGGACCTCCAGGCCTACGGCCATGCTCGCGCGGTCCTTGCGGTCGAGCAGGATGCGGACGAAGCGGGTGAGGTGGAGGTGGCAGATGCGCCGCATGCCGTACTCGAAGTCGCTCTCGCCGTCGAGGCGTTGGACGCCGGCGACGGCGGTGCGGTAGCCGTCGGCGATGTACGACGGTGTGTCCAGTGCCTCGGTCAGGTCCGCGCGCAGTACGTCGGTGTCGTCCCCGAAGTCCCGGCCGAAGCGCACCAGCCAGGGGAAGGTGGCGGCGCGCCGGGCCTCCTCGTCGAAGAACTGCTGGTAGCCGCCGAATACCTCGTCGGCGGACTCGCCGGACAGGGCCACGGTGGACTGGTCGCGGATGGCGCGGAACAGCAGGTACAGCGAGGAGTCCATGTCGCCGAAGCCCACGGGGAGATCGCGGGCCCGGATCGTCTTCGCCCGTACGTCGAGATCGGCGAGGGCCTGAGCGTCGAGCACGATGTCCTGGTGGTCGGTGCCCGAGGCGCGGGCCACGTCGTGGACGTAAGGCGTATCGGGGGTTCCGCGGAGTTGGTCGGCGACGAAGTTCTCGCTCTGGCCGACGAAGTCGACGGCGAAACTGCGTACTTTCTCGCCGTGCTCGCCGAGTTGGCGGGCGGCGATGGCGGTCATTGCGGAGGAGTCGAGGCCGCCGGAGAGCAGGGTGCAGCGGGGCACGTCGGCGACGAGCTGGCGGCGCACGATGTCGTCGAGGAGGGCGCGGACAGTGGCGACGGTGGTGTCGCGGTCGTCCGTGTGCGGGCGGGTCTCCAACTGCCAGTAGGTACGGCGGCGCGGTCCCGTGCGGTCGACGGTGACCACGGTGCCGGGTTCGACCTCGAACATGCCGTCCCAGATGGCGTGTTGGGGTGTCTTGATCATGGTGAAGAGTTCCCGCAGGCCGTCCAGTGTGACCCTGGCGCGGGCGAGCGGGTTGGCGAGGATCGCCTTGGGTTCGGAGCCGAAGAGGACGCCGTCGGAGGTGGGGTGGTAGTAGAAGGGCTTGATGCCCATGCGGTCCCGGATCATGACGAGCCGGTCGCGGCGGCCGTCCCAGATCGCGAAGGCGTACATGCCGTTGAGGCGTTCGGCTACGGCGTCGCCCCATTCGAGATAGCCGCGCAGGACGACCTCGGTGTCGGAGTCGGTGGTGAACCGGTGTCCCCGGTCGGCGAGTTGGCGGCGCAGTTCGGTGAAGTTGTAGGTCTCCCCCGAGTAGACGAGGGCGACCGTGCCGTCCGCCGTGTCGGCGGTCATGGGCTGGTGCCCGCCGGGCAGGTCGATGATCGCGAGCCGGCGGTGCCCGAGGGCGGCGGGGCCCTGCGCCCAGACGCCGCGGTCGTCCGGGCCGCGGCAGGCCATCGTCTCGGCCATTGCATCCAATGTCGCGGCCTCGGTGCGCAGTTCACGGTCGAAGGAGACCCATCCGGTGATGCCGCACATGCGTTACCTCCTGCGTCCGGCCGGCCGGAGAAGTCCGTATCACCTGGGTGTTTCCAGGCTCTCGGCTTCCCGGACCGAACCAGTTGTATCTAGCACCCACATGTCGAGCGTGGGTCACGGCACGAGGGTCGGTCAACATGTCCGTAACCTGAACGGCCGCGCCACCCCACCGCTTTCGGCCGTGCTTTGCGTCCGCGAGATCCGCCGACCGGCGTCCCACCGGGCGGTGCTCGTCAGGAACCGGCCACGGGCAAAGAGTTCACCAACATCCCCGGTTGGCCCGGCAGTTCAGAACTCCACCGGGTCCCGCACGATCGGGCAGGTCATGCAGTGCCCGCCGCCCCGGCCGCGCCCCAGTTCGGCGCCGACGATCGTGATGACCTCGACGCCGGCCTTGCGCAGCAGGGTGTTCGTCTGGGTGTTGCGGTCGTAGGTGAAGACCACGCCCGGTTCCAGCGCGACCGCGTTGTTGCCGCTGTCCCACTGCTGGCGTTCGGAGGCGTAGATGTCACCGCCCGTCTCCACGACGCGCAGCTCGGGCAGGCCGAGCGCCTTGGCGACGACGTCGGTGAACGGGGTCGGCCCCTCGTCGACGATGTCGATGCCGGGGCCCTTGTCGCCCGGGCGCAGGGAGAAGGTGTGGACGGCGTCCATGATGGCCGGGTACAGGGTCACCAGGTCGCGGTCGGCGAAGGTGAAGACGGTGTCGAGGTGCATCGCGGAGCGCAGCTTCGGCATACCGGCGACGACGACGTGCTCGGCGGCGCCCAGGTCGAAGAGGGCCTTGGCGACTTGGGTGATGGCCTGCCGCGAGGTGCGCTCACTCATGCCCATGAGGACCACCCCGTTGCCGACGGGCATGATGTCGCCGCCCTCGAACGTGGCCTGCCCCCAGTCGAGTTCGGGGTCGCCCCACCAGACGAGGGAGCCCGCGAAGTCCGGGTGGAAGGTGTAGATCGCCTTCATCAGCAGGGTCTCGTCGTGCCGGGCGGGCCAGTAGAGGGGGTTGAGGGTGAGGCCGCCGTAGAGCCAGCAGGTCGTGTCGCGGGTGTAGAGGGTGTTGGGCAGCGGTGGCATCAGGTATTCGCAGACGCCGGTGGACTCGCGGGCGAGGGCGACGTAGTCGGTGCGGTAGTCGTCGGGGAGGTCGGTGGTGGCGAGGCCGCCGATCAAGTACTTGGCGAGTTCGGCCGGTTCGAGGCTCTCCAGGTAGGCGCGGGTCGCGTCGATGAGGCCGAGGCCGACCTCGTTGGCGACGATCTTCCGGTCCAGGAGCCAGTCCTTGGCGGCGGGGATCGTCATGGTCTGGGCGAGCAGTTCGTGCAACTCGACGACGTCGACGCCCCGTTCACGGAGTTTGTTGACGAAGTCCGCGTGATCGCGCTGGGCGTTCTCGACCCACATCACGTCGTCGAAGAGCAGGTCGTCGGAGTTGGTCGGGGTGAGCCTGCGGTGAGCCAGGCCGGGTGCGCAGACCAGCACCTTGCGCAGTCGGCCGACCTCGGAGTGAACGCCGTACTCATGTCGGTCCACGGTGTCTGGGTTGGTCACGGTGCACACACCTTTCCGGAGGTCGAGGGCGGGGTCAGAGGCTGATCCAGCCCGCTGCCAGGGCGACGACGCCGACGACGGCGCCCGCGACAGAGACGGCGAGGATCACCGGTTCGCGGGCCGAGAAGGGCGAACGCCCCTGTTCCCTGCGGGCCTTGACGAACAGGAAGGTGGCGGGCGCGTAGATGATGAACGAGACGAGGAGGTACTTGAAGCCGGCCGCGTAGATGAGGAACGCGGTGTAGACGGTGGCGAGCACGGCGACCGTCAACTCGCGCCGCCCTGAGCGAGTTTGCGCGAGCGCGATCCGTACGGCGAAGCCGGCCGCGAGCAGGAACGGGATCAGCGTCAGTGAACTGGTCAGGTCCAGCGCGAAGTTGAAGGCGTCGTCGGAGAAGTAGGTGACGACCAGGACGACTTGGCTGAGCAGCGTGGTCATCACCAGGGCGGGGACGGGCACGTCGGCCGCCGTGGACTTCTTCAGGAAGCGCGGCATGTCGTCGTCCTTGGCGGCGACGAACAGCAGCTCGGCGGCCATCAAGGTCCAGGCGAGATAGGCGCCCAGCACGGAGACGATCAGCCCGACGCTGACGAAGACCTTCCCCCAGGTGCCCACCGCGTGCTCCAGCACACCTGCCATGGAGGGCTGCCGCAGTTCGGCGATCTCGCCCATCGGCATCAGGCCGTACGACACGATCGTGACCGACGCGAAGACGGCGAAGACGCTGAGGAAGCCGAGGACGGTGGCGCGACCGACGTCCTCGCGGCGCCTGGCGTGCCGGGAGTAGACGCTCGCGCCCTCGACGCCCAGGAACACGAAGACGGTGGCCAGCATGGTGCCCTTGACCTGCTGGAACAGGGAGCCCGCGTAGTCGGCGCCGCCGAAGTTCTCGGCGAAGACATGGGGTTTGAGGTAGCAGAGCGCGAGGACGACGAAGACGAGGATCGGTACGACCTTGGCGACGGTGACGATCCGGTTGATCGCCGCCGCCTCCTTCACCCCGCGGCTGATCAGCAGGAAGAAGAGCCACAGTCCGGCCGAGGAGAGGACCACCGCGAGGACGGTGTCGCCCTCGCCGAGGGAGGGTGCGATGGTGCCGATCGTCGACATGATCAGCACCCAGTACGTCACGTTGCCGACGCAGGCGCTGGCCCAGTAGCCGAACGCGACGAAGAAACCGAGGTATTCGCCGAACCCGGCCTTGGCGTAGGCGTAGACACCGGCGTCGAGGTCGGGTCTGCGGACGGCGAGGGTCTGGAAGACGAAGGCCAGCATCAGCATCCCGGTACCGGCGACGGCCCAGGCGATCAGGGCACCGGCAACGCCCGTCTCCTGCGCGAATCTGCGCGGGAGCGAGAACACCCCGGCCCCGACCATTGAGCCGACCACCATGGTGGTCAGCGTCGGCAGGCTCAGCTTGGCAGCCGTGGTCCGGGTGTCAACAGTGGCGGCTTGCGTCACCCGTGGGACGTTAGCAACCATTTACCCCAATTGCCTGGCGGGCTTCCCCCATATGCCCCATCCGTCAATCGGCCCTATCGTGCTGTTATGGAGCACGCACTGAGTCCCGCCACCCTCACCGAACTGCGGCGCCCGCGCCCCTACCCCGCGGTCTCCGTGCTCACGCCGACACATCGTCGCGAGCCCGACAACCCCCAGGATCCGGTCCGGCTGCGCAATGTGCTGGCCGAGGCCAAGAAGCAGCTGGAGGCCGATCCCGCGGTCCCCCGGGACCGGCGCATCGACGTCGTCCGGCAGCTCGACCAGGCCCTCGCCGAGATCGATCTCGCGCACGCCGAGGACGGTCTGGTGATCTTCGCCGCGCCGGGCGAGCACCAGGTGTGGTCCCTCGCCAGGTCCGTGCCCGAACGTGTGGTGCTCTCCGACACGTTCCTCACCCGCAATCTGGTCTCCGCGCAGGCCTCCGAGCGACCGTTCTGGGTGTTGTCCCTCGCCGCGGACCGCGTCACGCTGTGGAACGGCGGTGACGACCGGGTCACCGAGGGCCACACCGGCGGCTTCCCACTGACCCGCGACCACCGGGACAACTTCGACGCCGAGCGCCAGGAGCGGATCGGCGACATCCCCAGCACCTTCCGCGACGAGGACATCCGGCACTTCCTGCGCGAGGCCGACACCGCGATGGGCCGTATCCTGCGCGAGCACCGGCGCCCGCTCTACATCACCGGAGAGCAGGCGGCCCTGTCCGCGCTGGACGAGGTCGGCAGCTCCACCAACGGCGCGGTGCACATCCCCCACGGCGGTCTCGCACACGGCACGCCCGACGCGGTGTGGCAGGCCGTACGGCCACTGGTCGACGCGGAGGCGCGCAAGAACACCGTCACCGTGACCCGGGAGCTCGAATCGGCGCGCGGGCGCAAGGAGTTCGCGGCCGGCGTCGACGAGGTCTGGCAGAACGCCCGCGAGGGCCGGGTCCGGCTGCTGGCCGTCGAGGAGAACTACCGCCTCACGGTCCGCGACGACGACGGCGACCATCTGGTCCCGGCCGACAGCGGTGACCTCGACGCCCGCGAGGACATCGTGGACGAGATCGTCGAACAGTGCCTGGAGACCGGTGCCGAGGTCCGCTTCGTTCCCGACGGCACCCTCACCGACGCGGACGGCATCGCGGGCGTGCTGCGGTACTGAACCCACCGCGCTGCCGGGCCCCGCACATTCCGGAGGCCCCCTCCCCCTACGGCGTACGCTACGGCGTGATCGTCGACGTAGAGGGAGAGCACACGTGGGTGACCTGCTGGGCGTGGCCGTGCTGGGTGCGGGACACATGGGAGCCGACCACATACGACGCCTCGACCAGGTGGTGAGCGGCGCCAGGGTGGCCGCGGTGGCCGACCCGGACACCGACCGCGCCAAGGAGGCGTCGGCCGGTCTGGAAGCGGTCGCGGTGCACGAGGACGCCGTGGCCGCGCTGGACGCGCCGGGGGTCGAGGCGGTGCTCATCGCCTCGCCGGGCCCCGCGCACGAGGAGGCACTGCTCGCGGCCTTCGCGCGCGGGCTGCCGGTGCTGTGCGAGAAGCCCATGGTGCCCGACTCCACCGGGGCGCTCCGGGTGGTGGAGGCGGAGGCGCGACTCGGGCGGCGGCTGGCGCAGATCGGCTTCATGCGGCGCTACGACGCCGAGTACCAGCGCCTCAAGTCCCTGCTGGACAGCGGCCAGTTGGGGCGCCCACTGATGCTGCACTGCACCCACCGCAATGTGTCGTCGCCGCCCTACTTCACCTCGGCGATGCTCATCGACAGCTCGGTCTCGCACGAGATCGACGCGGCCCGCTGGTTGCTCGGGCAGGAGCTCACGGCGGTGACGGTGCTCAGGCCGCGCTCGTCGGCGAACGCCCCGGAGGGGCTGGTCGACCCGCAGCTCGTGCTCTTCGAGACCGACGGCGGCGCCCTGGTCGACGTCGAGGTCTTCGTCAACAGCCGCTTCGGCTACCAGGTGCGCTGCGAGGCCGTGTGCGAGGCGGGCAGCGCCCGGATCGGCGAGGACCACACGATGGTCGTCACCACACAGGGCCGCGCACACGAGGACGTACCGCTGGACTATCTCGTCCGGTTCGCCGACGCCTACGACCGCGAGGTGCAGTCCTGGGTCGACGCCACCCGGCAGGGCAGGGTCACCGGCCCGAGCGTCTGGGACGGCTACGCGTCCTCCATGATCGCCGAGGCCGGGGTCCGGGCGCTGGAGAGCGGCGGCCGGGTGGCCGTGGAGCTCGCCCCGCGCCCGGAGTTGTACGCCGACGTCAGCCGCTGACACCGGAGTTGTGCACCTGCGTCAACCGCTGACGCTCGCCGCGCCCGACTCCAGGTGACCGGTGAAACGGCGCGACCAGGTCGCGTCGGAGTCGACAGTGACCGTGAAGTCGTACCAACCGCCTTGGTACGCCACGGCGTTGAAGAAGTCCTCGGTCGACGCGCCCGCGGCGACCGTGTAGGTCCATGGTCCGTCGCTGCGGTAGTGGTTGGACGTGATGGTGAACTTCACGGCTGCGGAGCCTGAGTTGACCATCCTGAAGTAGATCGCGAGCTTGCCGGTGCCCGACTCGACGGCGTAACGGGTGCTCACCTCGACGGACTTGCCCGCCTTCGTGGCGTCGCCCTGGAAACGGCGGAGGAAGCGGTTGGGGCCGACCATCGAGAGGTCGTACTTGCCGCTGCCGTAGCCCGTACCGATGTTGAAGAAGTCGGAGGCGGTGCCGCCCGGGTCGATCGTGTACTGCCAGGGCGTGGTGTCGCGGTAGGCGTTGGGATGGATCGAGAGATGGGCGGCGCTCTTGGCTGCGCCGCCCTGGTTGGCCATGGCGAACCAGGCGAGGATCTTGCCGCTCGACCCGAACTCCAGGTGATCCAGGTACCCGTTGGGCTGGTAGGGCAGCGCACGGGCGGGCCGGGTGCCGGACTCCTGCGTCGGCAGGGCGTTGTTCGTCGGCACCGGGTTGGGCAGCGGGCCGCAGGTCGAGATGCCGATGACGCTCGTCGCGGGCAGGGACACCGCACCGAAGACCGGGTTGGCGAAGTCGAAGACGCCCGTCAGGTCACCGCTGACCTTGCGGCGCCAGGTGCTGATGTTGGAACAGGTGGCCGGCTTGCCGAGGGCCGTTGTCCAGGTCTCCAGGAAGCGCAGGACCGAGGTGTGCTCGAAGACCTCGGAGGAGACCCACCCGCCGCGTGTCCAGGGCGAGATGACGATCATCGGGACGCGGAAGCCGAAGCCGTAGGGGACGCCGTTGAGGAACTCGCCGTCGGTGCCGGCCGGCGGAGCGGGTGGCGGGACGTGGTCGAAGTAGCCGTCGTTCTCGTCGTAGTTGAGGAACAGGACGGTCGAGTCGAAGACGTCCGGGTCGGCGGCGAGGGCCTGGTAGACGAGGCTGATGAAGTGGGCGCCGTCGCCGGGCGGGGCGTAGGGGTGCTCGGAGAAGGCCTGGTTGGGGACGACCCAGGAGACCTGCGGGAGGGTGCCCGCGAGGACGTCGGCCTTGATGGCGGCGGCGATGTCGTCGGGGGTCGAGCCGGTGGCGGCCGGGACGGAGGCCATGCCGCGGTCGTAAAGGGGGCTGCCCGCCTTGGAGTTGGCGAAGTTCTTGAAGTAGGCGCAGGCGTTGTCGCCGTAGTTGTCGGCCGCGTTCTGGTAGACCTTCCAGGTCACGCCCGCGTTCTGCAGGGCCTCGGCGTAGGTTCCCCAGGTCAGGCCGGACTCGTCACCGCCGTCGTAGCTGGAGGAGTCGACCTTGCCGCTCCACAGATAGGTGCGGTTGGGGCCGGTCGCGCTGAGGGTGGAGCAGAAGTAGGCGTCGCAGACGGTGTAGTTGTCGGCGAGCGCGTAGTGGAAGGGGATGTCGGCGCGGTCGAGATAGCCGAGCGAGCGGACGTTGCCGACGCCCGACACCCAGTTGTCGAGGCGGCCCTTGTTCCACGCGGAGTGCTGGGATGACCAGGAGTGCGGCAGGTCGCCGTTGCACTGGGCGAGAGTCTCGCCGTCCTTGCCGCCCGCGGCCGGGGTGGCGCTCAGCTTCCACGGGTACTGACGGCCACTGCCGTTGGGCTGGTTGAAGACCGGGTAACCGCCGCTCAGGGTGATGCCGCTGCGGTCGTCGAAGCCGCGGACGCCTTTGAGGCGCCCGAAGTAGTGGTCGAAGCTGCGGTTCTCCTGCATGAGGATCACCACGTGTTTCACGTCCGAGATCGTGCCGGTCGCGGCCTGCTGTGCCGCGATCGCGGGCCGTACACCGGTGCCCGTCACCATGCCCGCCGCCACGGTGGCACCGAGCCCCACGAAGCCTCTTCGGCTGATCGGTGTCATGCGCTCCGCCCTCGTCACAGGCGTGCCCGAGCGGCACACCGCGCGCAAGGGTGCACGGGGTGATCGCCAAGGTCCATACCCGGACGGTGAGATGGAGGTGAACAAAAGTCAAAACCGCTGTCCTGGCGTCGTATTGCCCTCAGACGCTCCCGAACAGCGCGCTCAGCCCCCGGTCGACGACCGCGTCCATGTCCTCCCGCCCGGTGGCCACCACGTCGTACGTCCGCAGCAGGAAGCGGCGCAGCGCCGGGGTGGGGAAGTGGAGCAGGGCGAGCCCGAACGGCGAGTGGAACTCCAGCACCGTACGGGCCAGCCCGCACGGCCACAGATGCACGTCCCCGCTCCCGGCCGGCCGCCGCAGCCCCTCCTCCAGCAGCGCCCGCGCGAAGGTCCAGGTGACCCCGTCACCGTCGAGAGACACCTCGGGCGGAAACTCGAGGTGCACCGCCAACGGGTCCGAGGCGAGGTAGCGAAGCGTGGCCGACACGGGAATCTCGGTGTCGTCCGCCGTGATCAGCCGGGCTCGCGTGGGCTGTTCGAGGGTGATGTCCATGGTCGGTCTCCGCTACGGGTGAGAGGTCGGCCGGATTGCCGTGTGCCTGTACGACCTCGCAGGTGCCGTTTGCATTACGCGGAACCTCGAATGAGTTGATGTGACCTGCATCACGTTGCCGCTGAGCCGCCCCCTCCGGGGCTCGCGTCCCCGCCGTCGAGTGCGGCGGCGCGCAGGGCAGCCGCCACCCGAGTGACCGCCTCATTCGTCACCCCCGGAAGCCGCGCCAGCAGTAGCCGCCGCTGTTCCTGCGGCCCGCCCCGCACCGGCAACACCCGCACCCCCGCCGGGACGGCCGGAGCGAGAGAGGCGGACACCGTCGTCAACCCGCAGCCCGCTGCGACGAGTTGGAGTTTGGCGAGCCAGTCGCGCGCGGTGTGGGCGATCTCGGGGCGTTCGTCGAGGCCGGGCCATACGCCCATGAGGCGGTCCTCGCCGGAGGAGGAACCGGCGATCCAGGGCTGGCCGCGCAGGTCGGCCACGTCGACGAAGTCGGCGCGGGCCAGTGGATGGGTGGCGGGGACCGCGAGGTAGAGCGGGCGCTCGGTGAGAGTGCGCAGGACCAGCGGGGGCGATTCGGTGTCCGGGGGCCGGAAGGGGGGCGCGGACGCCAGTAGCGCCAGGTCGAGGCTGCCGGCCCGTAGGGCGCGTACCAGCGCGGGGGTGCCGCCCTCCCGGCTGACGACGTTCAGGTCGGGGTCGCTGCGGCGCAGGGCGAGCATGGCGCGTGGCAGCAGGGCCGCTCCGGCGCTGGGCAGCCAGCCCAGGCGGACCGTCGCGGCCTCGGTGGGCAGCCCCGAGAGTTCGCGGGCGGTGGTGTCGATCTCGTCCAGTACGACCGTCGCCCTGCGCATGACGATGCGGCCGGCCGGGGTCAGCCGTACGCCGTCGCGGCGGCGTTCCAGCAGTTCCGCGCCCGCGGCCCGTTCGATCGCGGCGATCTGCCGGGACACCGCCGACTGGGTGTAGCCCAGCGACGCGGCGGCGGCCGTGAAGGTCCCCTGTTCGGCGACCGCGCGGAAGACGCGCAGGGCGGTGAGTGACACATCCGTGAAGTCCATGACGATTACGCATACTAGCCGTGCGTAATTTTCGTTGGACGCATGGATGTGATCGTTCCTACCGTGGGAGCCATGAACGCTCCACGCATCGCCCTCGTCACGGGCGCCAACCAGGGACTCGGCCGCGCCCTCGTCGAGGGACTGGCGGCCCGTATGGGCCCCGACGACACTGTTCTGCTCACCGGCCGCGACGAGCGGCGGGTCACCGACGCGGCCCGCGAGGTGACCGGCCTGCCCGAGACCCGCAGCCGGGTGGAGGGCCGGGTCCTCGACGTCACCGACACCGACGCCATTGCCCACCTCGCCGACGAGCTGCGGCAGCGCCACGGCGGGATCGACATCGTGATCTCCAACGCCGTGGCCCGCATGCTCCCCGGGGAGTCGCAGTCCGCGCGCGCCGACGAGTTCATCGACGTCTCCAACACCGCCACCCACGCGATGCTGCGCTCCTTCGGACCGGTCCTGCGCCCGGGCGGCCGGTTCCTCGTCGTGGCCAGCAGCCTCGGCACCCTCGGCCATCTCGACCCCGCGCTGCACGATCTGTTCGACGGCGCGAGCCTGGACCAGGTCGAGTACGCCGTCGAGTCCTGGCGCAGCGCCGTCCACCACCGGACCACTGCCGAGGCGGGCTGGCCGCTCTGGCTGAACGTGCCCTCGAAGGTGGCCCAGGTTGCCGCCGTCCGCGCGGTCGCCGCCGAACGCCGTCAGGACGACCTCGCGAGTGACACCCTGATCGCGTCCGTGTGCCCGGGCATGGTGGACACGGCCACCTCCCGCCCCTGGTTCGACGACTTCAGCCAGGCCAAGTCCCCGGCCGAGGCCGCTGAGGCCGTGCTCGACCTCGTCTTCGCGGAGCACGTCGATCCCGCGCTCTACGGCGAACTGGTGCGCTTCGGCGCCGCCTTGGACTGGCACTCCGGCAAACCACTGGTCGAGCAGGACCTCAAGCTCACCCCCTGACCACGGCGCAACCAGTTCAGCACGGCAAGGAGTTCACGCATGACTGCCCTCACCACCTCCTTCGGTTTCTCCAGCACCGCCGCGGACGTCGTGGACGGGATCGATCTGACCGGGCGCCGCGCCGTCGTCACCGGCGCCTCCTCCGGCATCGGCGCGGAGACGGCCCGCGCGCTGGCCGCCACGGGTGCCGAAGTCACCCTTGTCGTACGGGACTTGGCGGCGGGTGAGCGGGTCGCCAAGGACATCACCGCGACGACCGGCAACGAGCAGGTGCACGTGGGGCGGCTCGACCTGACGGACCTCGGCTCCGTCGCGGCCTTCGCCGCCGCCTGGCAGGGCCCGCTGCATATCCTGGTCAACAACGCCGGTGTGATGGCCTGCCCCGAGCAGTACACCGACCAGGGCCGGGAGTGGCAGTTCGCCACCAACCACCTGGGTCACTTCGCCCTCGCCACCGGTCTGCACGGCGCCCTCTCGGCCGACGGCAACGCCCGTGTCGTGGTGGTCAGTTCCACCGGTCACCAGCAGTCACCGGTCGTGTGGGACGACGTCGACTTCGACTTCCGGCCCTACGATCCGTGGCTCGCCTACGGCCAGTCCAAGACCGCCAACGTTCTCTTCGCGGTGGAGGCCACGCGCCGCTGGGCGGGGGACAACATCACCGCCAACGCCCTGATGCCGGGCGCCATTTACACCAACCTCCAGCGGCACACCGGCGGACGCGGCAGCGGGAAGGTCCCGGCCGAGCTCATCAGGACCGTGGAGCAGGGCGCCGCCACCTCCGCGCTCCTCGCCACCTCACCCCTGCTGGAGGGGATCGGCGGTCGCTACTTCGTCGACTGCAACGAGACCGACGTCGTCGACCGCCGCTCGGGCACACTGCACGGCGTGGCCTGTTACGCCGTCGACACCGACAACGCACGGCGGCTGTGGACCCTCTCGAAGGAGCTGCTCTCGAAGGGTGCGTGAACTGAAGCTCGTTGGCCGCCCCGCCGGTGACACGCGGACCGGAGACGGCTCCGGCCGCGCCGTCCTCCGAGGTGAGCCGGAGTGCGGGCGCGGCCGGGACCGTCATGGGCGGTCAGTCACGCGGGCTGCGGGTCAGGGCGTCAGCTGCCACTGCTCGATGTAGCCGACGTCGATCGCCGCGTGGTCCTGCACCCGCAACTTCCAGGTGCCGTTGACCGGTTGGGCGGAGGCGTCGACGGTGAAGGTCTGGTCGACGTTGTCGGCGGAGCCGCCCGCACGGTTCGAAAGGGAGTAGACGGTGCCGTCCGGGCCGACGAGGTCGACGGTCAGGTCGCCGCGGTAGGTGTGGACGATCTTGACGTAGACCTGGGTGGTGGCCGAGGCGTTGCCGTCGCGGCCGGTGACCGTGATCGGGGACTCCACGGCGGCGGCGTTGTCGGGGATGTCCACCCGGGTGCTGTTGGCGTAGATGTTCGCCACCCGCCAGGTGAAGGCGGCGGTGGCGGACGCGCCCGTGTCGTCGGTGACGGTCACCGTGACGTCACTGCTCCCGAGGGTGGTCGGGATGCCGGAGATCAGACCGGTGCTGCTGATGGAGAGTCCGTCGGGCAGTCCCGTGGCCGAATAGGTCAGCCCGGCACCGGAGTTGGTGGTGTACGCGCTCGTCTGCAGGGACACGGACTGTCCGACTCCGCTGATCTGCGCGGAGATCGGGGCCACGTTGACGCCGAGCGCGATACGGCTGCCGACGTTGATCGCCGCCCACGCGTCGGCCACGGCGAGGTACGTCGGGCTGTACGCGCCGAAGAGGTCCGCCGCCGCCTGGAGGGTCGCGGTGCGGGCACCGGCGTAGTTGGTGGACGAGGTCATGTACGTGGTGAGCGCCCGGTACCAGACCTTCTGGGCGTTGTCGATGCCGATGCCGGCGACGGGCACGCCGTCGTAGGTGGGGCTGTCGTAGGAGACGCCGTTGACGGTCTTCGCGCCACTGCCCTCGGACAGGAGGTAGAAGAGGTGGTTCGCCGGGCCCGAGGAGTAGTGGACGTCGACGCTGCCGAGCGTCGAGCTCCAGTAGTCGCGGGACGCACCGTCCTTGGAGGGCTTGTCCATGTAACGCAGCGGTGTGCCGTTGCCGTTGATGTCGATCTTCTCGCCGACCAGGTAGTCGGGGACGTCGGCGGGCAGGTTCTCGTGGAACTCCACCGCGGCGGCGAAGATGTCCGAGGTGGCCTCGTTCAGACCGCCCGACTCACCGGAGTAGGTGAGGCCGGCGGTCGCGGCCGTCACGCCGTGGCTCATCTCGTGCGCGGCCACGTCCAGCGCCGTCAGCGGGTGGGTGTTGCCCGAGCCGTCGCCGTAGGTCATGCAGAAGCAGGTGTCGGACCAGAAGGCGTTGACGTAGTTGCTGCCGTAGTGGGCCCGGCTGTAGGCGGCCACGCCGTCGTTGCGTATGCCGTTGCGGCCGAAAACGTCCTTGTAGTAGTCCCAGGTGGCCGCGGCGCCGAACGCGACGTCCACGCCCGCGGTCTGGCGGTTGCCGGCGGTGCCGTCGCCCCAGACATCGTTGTCATCCGTAAACAAGGTGCCCGTGCCCGAGGTGCCCTGGTTCAGGTCGTAGGTCTTGTGTCCGGCGCGGTCGCCGTCGACGAGCTGGTACGTCGAGGTCGCCGCGTCGAGCGTGGTGCTGAGCGGGACCGTTCCGTTGAACTGGCCGGTGCCGGTGCCCGTTTCGATGCCCTGGTACTGGAAGACGGCCTTGCCCGAGTCGGCGTCGGTGATCACGTGGAGTTCACTGGGGGTGCCGTCGTCCTGGAAGCCGCCGACGACCGCTTCCCAGGCGAGCACGGGCTTGGCACCGGCGGCCCAGACGACGAGGCGCGGGGCTCCGTCGAGCTTGGCCTGCTCGCCACCCTTCTTGGCCGCAGCCAGCAGCGCCTTGGCCTTCACCGTCGCCGACGACACGTTCGGGGTGATGTCCGCCAGCGTCAGGTCGGCCTTCGCGGCCTTCGTCACCGTGAGGCGACCGCTCTTGGCGTGGACTACCAGGTCGCCGCCGAGGACGGGCAGTCCGGCGTACGTCCGCTCGTAACGGGTGTGGGTGGTGCCGTCGGCATCCTGGGTGACGTCCTTGACGACGAGCTTCTCCTCGGCTCCGAGGCCGAGGTTCTTCGCCGTGCTCCTGACGGCCGCACCCGCGCTCTTGAGGAGGGCGGCGTGCTTCGCCGGCGTCAGCGTGGCCGGGGCAGCTCCGGCCCGGGGGGTGGCCAGGATCTTCGCCGGGGAGTGGCCCCCGCCGGGAACGGCGGAGGCGGCGCCGGTCTGCATTCCGGCGGCCAGCAGGGTGCCGACTGCGGTGAGCACCAGAGCGGCGGTGTATCTGGGGTGGTGCGGATAACGGTCATGCCGGGTCAAGGCGTTCTCCTTATGTGGGGTGGTCGGACTCGGTGGAGTCCTGGAGAGCGGGTCGGGCCGGGGTACGGCCGTCCGGCGGCGCGCGGGTACGAGGAGGAAGGGTGAGGAGGAAGTGAACGCTCGGTGAGCGTGGTGCACAGCAGGGTGGCATCACGCCCACAGAATTGTCATGGCTATAACAAAGCAACGGCTCAAAATGACTGTTGCGCACTGCGGATCACTCACCTGAGCGACACTTTTCAGCCTCCCGCCGAACGACTGCGCCATGCGGGAACACAAGGCCGTCGAACAGGTGGTTGAATGTCGACTCCAGCGGGTGATCCATACCCCAACTCGCGTACGGCGTATACGACTTGCCCCACCGAGGCAGCTACGCCACCAGCACGGCACAATCCGCCCGTGAAGACGCTGGCATATGCCAGAAGCACCACCGGATCGGGTGTTGCCAAATCCCTTACAGGGCGTCGCGGGCTGTGCGACAGTCGTAACCGGTCCCTCCATCCGCCTTGGTCGAACCGTCCCCGCATCGGAGTGCGTCATGCCGTCCCATCTCTCTGCGGACCGCCCAGCCGCCCAGCCGCCCGCGCGCGGCTCGGTCGACGCGCTGATATCGCAGGCACGGCGGCTCATGGACGACGTGGACGCCGTACGGCGGGACGCGCAGCGGGACGGTTCGGATCCCCGGGAGCGGTGGCAGCGGGCGCTGTGCGATCTGGCGCTGCATCAACTCAACGACGTCGACGAGCACTTGTCCCAGCTGCGGGACGGCCCGCCGCCCGTGCCGACGGCCGTCGAGGCGCCACTCGCACCGACTGCCGTACCGGAAGCGCCCCGAGGCGACTCGCTGCTCAGCCGGGTCGGCAGTGCCGAGTGGAATCTGCTGACGGACGCGGTGAGTTGGTCCGGGGAGCTGTACCAGATCCTCGGCCGTGATCCGGCCGCTCCCCCGCTCACCCTGGACGAACTGCCGTCCCTGGTCCTCGACGAGGACCGGCCGAGCCTGACGGCGATGGTCACGGACTGCCTGGTCGACGCCAGGCCCATCGACGGGGAGTTCCGCGTCGTACGGCCCGACGGGGCCGTACGGACCGTGCACATGATGGGCGAGCCCGTGCTCGACGCCGACGGTGGCACCGCCTCGATGTGGGCCGTGCTGCGGGACGTCAGCGAACTGCGCCGCAGCCAGCGGACGGTGAGCGAGACCCGTGACTCGCTGCAGCGCCACCGGCACCACGCGCAGACCGAGCGCCGGCTCGCGGTCGAGCTGCAGGAGGCCGTGCTGCCGCCGTGGCGCGGCACCCTGCGGCTCCCGCACCAGGGGCCGGAGACACTGGACCTGGCCGCCCGCTATCTGCCCTCCTCCACGAGCGCGCTGATCGGCGGCGACTGGTACGACGCGCTCCAACTCTCCGACGGCGCCACCCTGTTGAGCGTCGGCGACCTCACCGGACACGGCGTCGCCGTCACCTCGGGCATGGCGATGCTGCTCGGCGCCCTGCGCGGCATGGCGATGGCGGGCACCGAGCCCGGCCAACTGATGTCCTGGCTCAACCAGTTACTGGACGCCACCGTCCAACCGGCCCTGGGCAGCGCCGTGTGCTGCCGCTACCGGCCCGAGACCCGCACCCTGACCTGGGCACAGGCAGGACACCCCGCCCCGCTGCTGTTCCGCGACGGGACGGGGCGCATGCTGAGCGCACCGGACGGCGTCCTGCTCGGCGCCACCTCGGGAGCGTCCTACGGACAGGCCGAGGAGACCCTCGAAGCGGGCGACGTACTCCTGCTGCACACGGACGGACTGGTGACCGGGCACGACAGGCCGGAGGCCGTGGACCGACTCCTCGACCTGGCCCCGCGGTTCGGCGAGGCGCGCACCGCACAGGACTGCGTACGCATGGTCGTCGAGGAGTTCGGCGACTCCGCGCGCGAGGACGACGCCTGCGTGCTGGTCGCCAGGACCACCTAAGCCATTGGGACCACGTGGCCCACTTGGTCCACGCAGCGAAGAAGCGGCGGCACAACCTCCTTATGCCTGGGCGCTGTTGGCGTTCCTGGTCCGCGCGCTCCTGGACTGTGGCCTCGGCAGGGCGAGTTTGATCTCCTCCCGCAGCTCGTGGATCCTCGGGTAGTTGGAGTACTGGGCGGTGAGCCGGTACATCTCGCGCAGCCGGTCCCAGGTGCGGTGGGAGGAGTTCGAGCCCATCGACGCCAGGGCCAACCGCGCGTACCTGTCGGCCTGTTCGGGGTCGTCCGCGATGAAGCACGCGGAGGCCATCGACAGGAAGTCGAAGATCTTCGACCGCTGCCGTCCGTCGACCCGCAGCGCCAGGGCCTTCTCCGCGAAGTACTGGGCGTGCACGGCCGCTCCCGGCTCGTGCTCGGCCAGGGTGCGGTAGGCCAGGGCCTGCATGCCGTAGAGGTCCTCCTCCTTGAACGTCTGCATCCAGCTCGGGGACGGTACGTCGCCGCGGTCGGAGACGAAGAGGTCCTCCGCCTGACCGAGGGTGCGGCGCATGGCCTGGCCCTTGCCCATCGACGCCTGCGCCCAGGCCTCGACGGTGTAGAGCATCGCCCGGGTCCGCGGCAGCACCTCGTCGCCGGAACCGGTCTTGGCGAGTTTCATGAGGTCGAGCGCGTCGTCGGGCCGGCCCAGATGCACCATCTGGCGAGCCGCCCGGGAGAGCGCCTCCCCGGCACGGGGCCGGTCGCCGCCCTCACGGGCCGCGTGGGCGGCGATGACGAAGTACTTCTGGGCCGTGGGCTCCAGGCCGACGTCGTGCGACATCCAGCCCGCGAGTACGGCGAGATTGGCGGCGACGCCCCACAGACGCCGCTGCACATCGGCGGGGTGCCGGTAGGCGAGCATGCCGCCCACCTCGTTGAGCTGTCCCACCACAGCCTTGCGCTGCAGCCCGCCGCCGCGGGCCGCGTCCCAGGCTCGGAACACCTGGACGGACTCCTCCAGTTCCACGATCTCCTGCGACCCGATGGGGGCGGCCTCGTAGCGGTCGAACCCAGCGGGGTCGGCGTGCAGGGGATCGTCGAACCGGGGAGCGTCGGCGGAGAGAGTCGGATCGGAGTGCAGCCATGCGTACATGGCGCTGCTGAGTGCGGAGCCTGCGGCGAGCGCGGCGCCCGCGCCCACCAAGCCGCGTCGGTTGAGCATGAGGTCCATTCCCGTGAATTCGGTGAGGACCGCAGCAGTCCGTTCGGGCGCCCACGGCACACCGTCGGGATGTTCCACACTCCCGTCGTCGGGCCGTTTCCCCGTACGCCCGTGCCGGACCAGACCGAGGTCCTCGATGGTCACGACACGGCCGAGACGCTCGGTGAACAGGGCCGCCAGCACCCGCGGCACCGGATCGCGCGGGATCTCTCCCGTGTCGATCCAACGCCGTACCCGCGAAGTGTCGGTCGACAGCTGGGGGTGGCCCATGGCCGCCGCCTGCCGGTTGACCAGCCGCGCGAGTTCGCCCTTGGACCAGCCGGCCAGGCCGAACAGGTCCGAGAGACGGGAGTTGGGTTGTCCGTTCACGTCAAGCCCCCAGGTTCTCGGCTGACTTGAACATAGCCCGGTGCGCCTTGCCGGGCGACTATTCGCCAGGGTTCGCCAGGGTGCGCCAGATGGTGTGCCAGTGCGCATCTGGTGTCAGGTAGGAACGCGCCACCCCGACCCGGTCACCGAGGGACATTCCCCAGGATGGACCTGCGGGACCGGGCCGGGTAGCGCGCTTGCTTGGACAGGCACTGCAGGCACACGAAGGGATCTGTCTCTCCCATGTACACAGCATCGTCCTCCGTGTCCGCCCCGCCCCGGTCGCTGCACCCCCGCCCGGGCGCCGGCGGCCCCTACCTCGACCCGGCGCGCCCGGCGGCCGGCCCCGTGCTCGGTGCGGGCAGGCCCCGGCGCGTTCCGGGGCTCGGCACCCAACCGCTCAGCGGGAGACTCGACTTGTCCGGCCCTCAGGGCGCCCAGCTGCGTACGGCGATCGCGTCGGTGCACCGGATCTGCCCGGAGTTCGCTCCGGTGCAGGTGCTACGCCGCAACGGGCGCTCCGTGCTCCTGGTCGGAACGACCGGACGCAGCACGGCCGTAGCGAAGTGTTTACTGGACCACTCCCCCGCGTGGGCCGAGCGGATCCGGCACGAGATAGCGGCGTACCGCTCGTTCGTCCGGCACCGCCCGCCGGTGCGGGTGCCGCGGCTGATCGCGGCCGACCCGGACAACTGCACCCTCGTGATCGAGCGGATGCCGGGCCGGGTGGCGGCGCTGCACCGGCACCCGGCGGAGGCCCCGCCGCGGGCGGACATCAGGGCGGCGCTGGGCGCGATCTGCCGGCTGAACGCGTGGCGGCCCCCGGCGGGCACGTTCGACGCCCCGCTGGACTACGCGGCCCGGATCTCCCGCTATCACGAGCTGGGGCTGCTCACCGACCGGGACATGGGAGACCTGCAGAAGCTGCTGCACGGCATCGCGCACTCGGCGGGCCGCCAGGGCATGGGCCAGTTCTGCCACGGCGACGCCCTGCTGTCCAACATCCTCCTCTCACCGGCCGGTCCAGTGCTGGTGGACTGGGAGCACGCGGGCTGGTACCTGCCGGGCTACGACCTCGCCACGCTGTGGGCGGTCCTCGGGGACGCGCCGGTGGCCCGGCGGCAGATCAGTCAGATCGCGCAGTCGGCGGGACCGGCCTCGCGTGACGCCTTCCTGGTGAACCTGATGCTGGTGCTGACCCGGGAGATCCGCACCTACGAGATGGCCGTGCAGCGTTCGATGCACGACACGACCCCGGCGGCACCGGGAGCTGCCCACCCGGGTGCCGCGCCGTCCGGCGAGGAACAACGGCTGCTGCTGAGGCGGCTGCACGACGACTGCCAGTTGGCCCGACGGGCCGTGCGTGCGGCGGTCGGCACTCGCTGACGGGGATGAAGGTCCGCGGTGCGCCCTGCAGCGGCGCACAGCGGGCCTTCGTGTGTCTCAGCCACATGTGCGTCCCCCCTATATGACTCGCCCATTGGTGTAGTCCACTGACGCCCCGCAGGCCCGAAGGCCGCCGCCACGAAACTCCTCGTATCCCCTGTTGACAAGGGAAATCACCTTCCTCTGGGCATGATTGACGGATCGTCGGCCAGCCGGTACCACTGACGCACGCCCGGCCCCGAACGGATCGTCATACCCCGCCGTCCCAGGAGGCTGCATTGCGAGGATCCTCGACCGACCCCACCCGCACTCCCGGGCACAGACGCGCGCGCGGAGCCGCCGGCGCGCTCGCCACCGCCGCACTGCTGCTGCCCCTGCTGGGCGCGGCCCCCGCCGAGAACGCCACCGGCTCCGCCGCCTCCACCCTCCAGCAGGCGTTCGCCTCGGCGTCCGCCGAGTACCACGTGCCGGGGACCGTGCTGCTGGCCGTCTCCTACCTCCAGTCCCGCTGGGACACGCACGGCGGAGCGCCGAGCGTGACCGGCGGCTACGGCCCGATGCACCTCACGGACGCGCGCACCGCGCTCGCCACCACGGAGCACCTGAGCGAAGGCACCGAGGACGCCCGCGGTGACAGCGCCCGCCCGGCCCTGCACCCCACCGCGCAGCTCCCGGCGAACTCCCAACTCCCCGCCCGGCTCAGGACGTTGACGAAGGCGGCCGAGCTGACCGGACTTCCGGCCGCCGACCTCCGCGGCGACGAGACCGCCAATGTCGCGGGCGGCGCCGCGCTGCTGGCCGATGCGCAGCGGGGCCTGGGCGAGCCACTGAGCGCGGACCCCGCCGAGTGGTACGGCGCGATCGCGCGCTTCTCCGGCGCGGACGACACCGCGACGGCCGCCGCCTATGCCAACGATGTCTACGACGTCGTCCACACCGGCGAGCAGCGCACCACGGACGCCGGACAGCAGGTCGCCCTGGCCGCGCAGCCCGAACTCGCCCCCGACACCGCGCAGTTGGCGGAAACCGGACTGCGCACCGTCTCCGCCGACGGCACGGAGTGCCCGAAGAAGGTGTCCTGCGAGTGGATCCCGGCACCGTACGCCCAGTTCGGGGACAACGACTACGGCAACCACGACCTGGGCGACCGGCCCGCGTCGCAGAGCATCAAGTACATCGTCATCCATGACACCGAAGGCCAGTGGGAGGGTGTCCTGAACCTGGTCCAGGACCCCACCTATGTGTCGTGGAACTACACGATCCGCTCCAGTGACGGTCTGATCGCCCAGCATGTGAAGGCCAAGGACGTGGCCTGGCACGCGGGCAACTGGTACATCAACGCCAAGTCGATCGGCATCGAGCACGAGGGCTTCCTCGCCGCGCCGGACGCCTGGTACACGGAGGCGATGTACCGCTCGTCGGCCCGACTGGTGAAGTACCTGACGAAGAAGTACGGCATCCCGCTGGACCGCCAGCACATCCTCGGCCACGACAACGTGCCGGGGCCGACCACGTCCACGGTCCCCGGGATGCACACGGACCCGGGCCCGTACTGGGACTGGGCGCACTACTTCGCCCTGCTGGGCCACCCCTTCGAGCAGACCGGCAAGATGAGCGGCGGCCTGGTGACGATCCGCCCCGACTACACCGCCAACCAGCCGGTGTACACGGGTTGCGTCACCGCGGGCCAGCCGTGCGCGGTGCACGGTTCGAGCGAGGTCCGGCTGTACTCCGGGCCCGGCGAGACCTACCCCCTGATCAAGGACGTCGGCCTCGGGACGACCCCGACGACCGGTGTCAACGATCTCTCCTCGCGGGTGTCCACCGGCCAGCAGTACGCGGTGGCGGACCGTTCCGGCGACTGGACCGCGATCTGGTACCTGGGCCAGGAGGCCTGGTTCAAGAACCCGAAGAAGCACCCGACGGCGGTCGGGGCGGCCGGATGGGTGATCACGCCGAAGGACGGTCTGGACAGCGCCCCGGTGTACGGCCGGGCCTACCCGGAGGCCTCGGCCTATCCGGCGGGAGTGCCCGTCCAGGCGGTGTCCCCGCTGCCGTACACCCTGCTCAAGGGCCAGAAGTACGTGGTCGGCGGCGAGGTGCCCGGCGAGTACTACTACGCGGTCACCTTCACCACCGACTCGCACAAGGTCGTCGTAGGAAAGGATCTCTACTACGAGATCCAGTACGGACACCGGGTGGAGTTCGTGCGGGCCGCCGATGTGACGGTGGAACGGTCCGGCCGGTAGGCAGTCGCCTCAGCCCTGCTGGAACAGTTCCGCCGGGAGCGGTTTCAGCAGGGCGTAGAGGTCGTCCGTGATGGGGCGGTCCCAGGCGGCGATGGTCACCAGGACGTTGTCGCTGCGGTCGAACTGGACACAGGAGATCCGGCTCTCGGAGAGCTTGAGGCGGCGCACGATCAGCAGGTTGTCGCCCTGCATCACCGGCATGTCCTCGGTTCCCACGACGGTCACCTCCTCGTCGTTCTCCAGCGCGAGGAGCAGTTGCGCGACCTCGAAGGGGACCTCGTCCTCGGCGACGTCACGGGCCGGGGAGCCCTCCGGGAGGTTGCCGATGACCATCGCGGGGCCCCGGCCGCCGAACAGGTCGTACCGCAGGAACACGCCCTGGCAGGTGCCGTCGGGGGCGGGCAGCAGACCGGCGCCGAGGTTGCCGGGCCAGTCGCCCGGGTCCATGGCCAGCACATCGAATTCGGGGCCGGCGGGGGTGGCGCTGCGGCGGCGGAGGAACGACATGGAGCCATGGTACGGGGTGCCGTCCGGCGGTGGAGCCGTGGTTGGGTGCGGGGTTCGTTGTCGGGTGCGGGTGTGTGGGGGTTGAGCGCGCCCACGCGGCGGAGCCGCATATCGACACAGCCCCGCGCCCCTAGGGAACTCGGCCCTCCGTTGGCTGGATCAGTGCCGTTTCCAGGCCTGTACGGTCGGTTCCCAACTTTTGGTAGGCCGCTGAGAGCAGGCGGACCGCTGTTTGTTCGTCCGTGTCGAGTTCTACGGCGATCTCGTGATCGGTGCTGCCGTGCGCGGCCAGGGTTGCCGCTGTGCGTTCGTCGGTCGTGAGGGTGTCTGTTTCGGTGCTGTGGAGGCGACGGGGGCGTAGGCCGGCGGCGGCCAGTTCGGCTCGGGTGGTGTCGGCGAGGCCGTCGGCGCCGCACTGGACGGCCGTGTCGAGGCCTCGGTAGAGGTAGTCGGCGGCTTCCCTGGAGCGGCCGGTGCGGCGGAGTTCGGTGCCGAGGGCTACCAGCGCGCATGCCAACTCGTAGGCGGCCGGGGAGCGTTCGAGGTGGGCGACGGACTCCTCGAGGAGTTTGGCGCGGGCCGAGCCGGAGGAGACCTCGGCGGCGACGCGCAGGGCCTGGCCGATGGCGGACGGGGTGCCGAACTGGCGGGCGCGGGCGACCGCTTCGTGGGCGGTGGCGACGGCTCGTTCGGGGGTCTCGTGGCGCTCGGCGCGGGCCAGGTGAAGCTGCCAGGGGCACCAGGCGGGGTTGCGGATGCCGCGCGGGTCGAGGCGGCGGCCGGCGGCTGCCAGTTCCTCGGCCGCTTCCTTGACGAGACCACGCGCCAGCAGCAGTTCGCCGTACACGGTCTGGGCGTCCGGGAAGACGACGGCGGCCGGGAAGGGTTCCGCGAAGGCGTGGTCCTCGGCGAGTTGTGCGGCCTCCGCGACCCGGCCGCGGGCCAGCAGGACCTCGATGAGGATGCCGGTGCCGTACCAGTAGACGGGGGTGCCGGGCCCGACCCGCTCGGCGAGGCGCAGTCCCGCGCGGGCGAAGTCCTCGGCCTCGGCGAGCCGGCCGCGCCGGTAGCGGAGGTAGCCGAGGAGGGTGTAGCCGAAGGCCAGGTGGGCGCCGCGCCAGCCCTGCTGCTCGAAGTCGGCGACGCCGGTGGCGAAGAGTTCCTCCGCGCGGCCCGGCCGGTCGCAGTACATGTGGGCGAGGGCGACGAGCACCGGTACTTCGAAGCCGCGGTCGGCCTCCGCCCAGCCGAGGCCGCCATTGAGTGCGCGCTCGGCATGGTGGAGGGCCACATGTGCGGGTTCACCACGGAGTACGGCGTCCCAGGTGCGCAGGCCGATGATGTACCGCTCGGTGAGGTCGCGGCCCTTGAGGCGGTCGGCGAGTTTGGTGAGGCGGCGGGAGCGCGAGGGGTGGTCGGGTTCGTCGGCTCGGAAGGCGTCCCACATGAACTGCTCGGAGAGCATGCGGAGTTTGACCCGGGCGTCGTCGGTGACGCGGATCTCGCGGGCGAGGGTGTCGGAGGCCTCGGCGAGGCGGTCGCTGTGGGCGAGGACCTGGGAGAGCCGGTAGACGATGTTCTGCCGCAGGCCCGCGTCGCTGATCGGCTCCTCGAGGGCGGCCCGCAGATGGTTGACGGTGGTCGCCGGTTCGGTGAGCAGGGAGGCGCTGCCCAGTTCGTAGAGGACGGCGGCCCGGTCGTCGAAGGGCGGGGGTTCGCGCAGGGCGCGGGCGAGGTAGCTGCGGGCCGTGTCGGGGGCGCCGGCCCGCAGGGTTTCGCCCGCTGCCGCGCGGAGTTGCTGGACCACCCAGTTGTCGCCGTCGGGGTGGGTCTCCATGAGGTGGCGGGCTGCGGCGGAGGGGCCCTGGCCGTCGTTGATGACGCACCAGGCGGCCTGACCGTGCAGGGCCACGCGGACCCCGGAGGGGATGGCACGGTAGACGGCGGTGGCGATGAGCGGGTGGACGAATTCGAGGGTGCCCGCGGCGGTCGGCGTACCGGTGAGGATGCGGGCACCGCGCAGCGTCTCGGCGGCGTCGGCGGCCTCCTCGTGGCCGAGTCCGGCGACGGCGGCGGCGAGCGCCGGTCGGGTCTCGGTGCCGAGGACCGCGCAGGCCCAGGCGAAGCGGACGGTCGAGGTGCCGAGGCGTTCGAGGCGGGTGAGGAGGCCGCTGCCCTTGATGGCGGCGGCGAGATCGCGCAGCAGGTGGGCCCCTGACTCGGTGGGGGTCAGGCCCCGGTCGTGGATCTTGGCGGTGAGTTCCACCGTCTCGAACGGGTTCCCGGAGGTGACCGCCCAGCACTCCCGGCAGAACGCGTCGTCGGCGTGCTCGCCGAGCGTCTCGCGCACCAGGCCTGCTACGGCGTCGACACTAAGCGGTTCCAGGTCGAGGGGACGACCGCCGGCCCGGCCGGGCAGTCCCCTGAACGACTCGGCGTGGTCGGGGAGTTCGTCGGGGCGGTAGGCGACGACGACCAGGAGCGGGAGTTGTTCGGCGCGCGGCGCGAACGCGGCCAGCCAGCCCAGGGATTCGGGGTCGGCCCAGTGGGCGTCGTCGAGGACGAGGACCATCGGGGCGCGTTTCACCGCGAGGTGGGTGAGCACCCAGTCGAGGCCGTCGCGCAGACCCTGCTGGTCGGGCGGGGAGCCTTCGGTGGGCGCGCACAGACCGAGGGCGGGGCCGACGATGTCGTACCAACTGCCCAGCGCGGTGCGGAGATCGGCGTCGGCGGAGCCGGCGAACTGCGGTTGCAGCAGCTGGCGGGCGACGTGGAAGGCGACGCGCTGTTCCTGGTCGCCGCCTCGCGCGGACAGCACCGTGCAGCCCTGTGCGGCGGCGCGGCGGCGCACCTCGGTGAGGAGAGTCGTCTTGCCGATGCCGGCCCGCCCCGCGAAGGCGAGCAGGGCGCCACGAGGCCGGTGCCCCGGCTCGGCGCCGTCCGTGCGCAGGCCGGTGAGCTCGCCCAACGCGTCGTTCACGGCGGAGAGTTCACCCTCCCGTTCGAAGAGGGTCCTGTTGCCGCGCGCGCTCCGCTGTTCCATCCCCATACCCCCTGCCACGGCGGGCGCGTCCGCGCGGGGAGCGAACGCATACCGTGAGCTACAGGGACCTCAGCGTACGCTTTCCGAGGGTGCGGCGGCCTGTTAGTCGACAAAGGCGTACTGGCCAGTTTTCTCCGCACCACCGTCCAGCGCCGGACGCCGGGGTGCGCGAGCCGCACGCGTCGGAACGGCGGCAGCGTCAAGGCCGGCGATCCAGCCCAACGGCCGTACGCCGCGCTGGCGTTCTACTGGTCGCCGCTCGCCCGGCGTGATCCGGATACGCGGTCCCGTCGCGGCGGCGGGCCAGGAGGATGGCGTGGCGGACTTCCTGGCGCGGAGCACCGCGACCCGCGCGGGGGCGCTCCCCGGCCGGCAGTCCCGCCCGCCGGCGGACCTTGCCGAGCGGGACGCGGCCGTCAAGGAGTCGCCGGCCGGCTCGACGAGGAGCCGGACCTCGTGGCACCGGGCGGGCGAGGCCGGCGCAAGCAGTTGCTGTGGCCGTGAGCGGCAACTCGCCCACTACGTGAGCGAGTTCGCTCGGAGGTCGGCCGCAGCTTCTCGCGGACCGGGCTCGCCGCGTGCAGCAGGACCGCCTGGGTGACCGAGCCGATCAGCCGGGCCGGGGACAGCAGGCGTCGGCGGTGGCGGCCCACTACGACCAGCTCCGCGTCCTTGGAGGCGGCGACGAGGTGACCGGCCGCGTCGCCCGGAGCGACGTACGGCTCGACGCGGACGTCCGGGTGGTCCTTGCGATGCGGGGCGAGGAGGGACTCGGTGAGGATGCGGGTCTCGTTCTCGATGGCGTCCTGGTCGGTGACCGGCGGGACGAGTTCGCCGACGGACGCCCAGGACTGCGGCGGCCACGGGTAGGCGGCGACGACCTGGAGGCGGGCTTCGCGCAGGGCGGCCTCGGCGAAGGCGAAGGCGAGGGTGGTGTCGTCGGGGCTGTCCACGTGCAGGCCGACGACCACCCGGGGCCCGGGTTCGGCCGGTGCCGCGTCGTGTACCTCTCGTCCTGGCCGGGGCACCACGACGACGGGGCAGTCGGCGTCGCGGGCGGCGGCCATGCCGTTGGAGCCGAGCAGCAGGCTGGCGAAGCCGCCGCGGCCACGGGACCCGAGCACCAACAGCTGTGCGGTGGCGCCCAGTTCGGGCAGTACGGCACCCGGTGCGCCCTGCAGTCCGAGGTACTCCATGACCGGCCGGTCGGAACGCCCGTCGAGGTAGGTGCGGACCTGGTCGAGCACCTCGTCCTCGTCCGGGCCGGGCGGCCCCGCGACCAGGACGCCGGGCGGTGTCCAGGCGGCCGCGTACTGCCACACATGGACGACCCGCAGCGGCGCCCCGCGTCCACGCGCGGCACCGAGGGCCCAGTCCAGGGCGCGCAGGCTGTCGTCCGACCCGTCGACCGCCGCGATGACCGGCAGGGTGCTCTTCGGGGTGCTCATGGGGTTCCTCGCCTCCGGAGTATCGGGACCTTCCCCTCCGGGGCCAGCCTGGCTCAGCCGCCGGCTCCGGAAGGGCACTCGAGGTCGCGTGTCCGGAAAGACAGGTGGAACGCCCTTCAGGTCAGGTCGAACTCCCCTTCCCGCGCCCCCGACACGAACGCGCCCCATTCCGCGGGCGTGAAGATCAAGGAAGGGCTCTCCGGGCGGCCGCTGTTGCGCATCGCGATGAATCCCTCGACAAAGGCGATCTGGACATCCCCCAGTCCACGGCTCCCTGAATGCCACTCGGCGTCACTGAGGTCCAGCTCCGGCTTGTCCCAGCCCGCAAGCGGGTGCTGCTGGATGGTGCTCTCGGCCACGTCCGTGCTCCTCCCGGTTCGTCGTCCGCGGCCAGCCTAGCGATCGGTTTCTGATGCCAACAGGCCACGTGAGGGGGACCTTTCAGGAGGCGGGGGGTTCGCTGCCCACGAGCCACATCGAGAAGAACTGGGATCCGCCGCCGTAGGCGTGTCCGAGAACCCGCCGAGCCCCTTCCACCTGGTGTTCTCCGGCCTGGCCGCGCACCTGGAGGGCGGCCTCCGCGAAGCGGATCATGCCGGACGCGCCGATCGGATTGGTCGAGAGCACCCCGCCTGACATGTTCACGGGGAGGTCGCCGTCCAGCTCGGTCACCCCCGACTCGGTGAGTTTCCAGCCCTCGCCCTCGTCGGCGAATCCGAGGTTCTCCAACCACATGGGCTCGTACCACGAGAACGGCACATACATCTCGACGGCGTCGATGTCCCGGCGCGGGTCGGCGATCCCCGCCTGCCGGTACACATCGGCCGCGCAGTCCTTGCCGGCCTGTGGCGACACACAGTCCTTTCCGGCGAACAGTGTGGGCTCGCTCCGCATGGCGCCACCATGCATCCAGGCCGCCGGACGTGGTGCCCGGGCCACGCCCGCCCGGTCGGTGAGGACCATCGCGCAGGCGCCGTCCGAGGAGGGGCAGGTCTCCGAGTAGCGGATCGGGTCCCACAGCATCGGCGAGGCCTGGACCTTCTCCAGGGTGATGTCGTGCTCGTGGAGATGGGCGTAAGGGTTCTTCAGCGCGTTGCGCCGGTCCTTGTACGCCACCAGGGAGCCGACCGTGTCGGGCGCTCCGGTGCGCCGCATATAGGCGCGCACATGGGGCGCGAAGAAGCCGCCCGCGCCCGCGAGCAGCGGCTGCTGGAAGGGGATCGGCAGCGACAGTCCCCACATGGCGTTCGACTCGGACTGCTTCTCGAAGGCGAGGGTGAGGACGGTGCCGTGCACACGGGCCGCGACGAGATTCGCGGCGACCAACGCGGTCGACCCGCCCACCGAACCGGCGGTGTGCACCCGCAGCATGGGCTTCCCCACGGCGCCCAGCGCGTCGGCGAGATACAGCTCGGGCATCATGACGCCCTCGAAGAAGTCGGGCGCCTTCCCGATGACGACGGCGTCGATGTCGGCCCACGTCAACTGGGCGTCCTCCAGCGCCCGTTGGGCGGCCTCCCGCACGAGCCCCGCGATCGACACGTCCCGGCGCGCGGCGACATGCTTGGTCTGGCCGATCCCAACGACGGCCACGGGCTCCTTGCTCATCGCGGATCCCCTTCGAGTACGGCGACCAGGTTCTGTTGCAGACAGGGGCCGGAGGTCGCGTGGGCGAGGGCCCGGTCGGACTCGCCCCGGTGGATGCGGGCGGCGGCCTCGCCGATGCGGATGAGCCCGGCGGCCATGACCGGGTTCGCGGCCAGGGCTCCCCCGGACGGGTTGACGCGCACGTCGTCACCGAGGCGCAGCGCCTTGCGCAGGACGACCTCCTGCGCGGTGAACGGCGCGTGCAACTCGGCTGTGTCCACGGGCCCTTCAAAAGCCCCCGCCTTCTCGGCGGCCAGCCGCGTGGACGGCGAGTCGGTCAACTCCCGTACGCCCAGGCCGTGTGCCTCGATGCGGTGGTCGATACCCCGGATCCAGGCGGGCCGTTCGCACAGTTCGCGGGCCCGGTCCCCGGCCGCGAGGATCACGGCGGCGGCTCCGTCGCCGATCGGCGGGCAGTCGCCGGTGCGCAGCGGCCGTACGACGTACTCGCCCTGGGGCACCGAACCCCGCACCTGCGCATGGGAGTTGGCGCTCGCGTCGGTCCGGCTGCGGGCGGCCACGGCGGCGAGTGCGGGTTCGTCGGTGTCGCCGGCGTCGATGAGGGCCTGCGCCTGGAGGGCGGCGAGGGCGACGGAGTCCGGCCACAGGGGCGCCACGTAGTACGGGTCGAGCTGCCGGGTCAGGACGTCGCGCACGGAGCCGGGGGACGACTTGCCGTACGAGTAGACGAGCGCGGTGTCGGCGTCGCCGGTGAGGAGTTTGGTCCAGGCTTCGTAGAGCGCCCAGGCCCCGTCCATCTCGACGTGGGACTCGGAGATCGGCGGCCAGGCGCCGACGCCGTCGAGGGCGAGGGTGAAGGAGAAGGCCCGGCCGGCGAGGTAGTCGCTGGAGCCGGAGCAGGTGAAGTCGATGTCGGCGGTCTTGAGGCCGGTCTGTTCGAGCACGCCGTGCAGGACCGGCATGAGCATCTCCACCTCGGAGAGCTCGTCGGTGGTACGCCGGTGGTCGGTCTGCGCGAAGGCGACGACGGCGATCTCACGCATCGCGGCAGCTCCATGCATCACAGCAGCTCCTTGTAGGCGTCGTAGTCCGCGTCGGGCTCACCGGTCGGCCGGTAGTGGTCCGGATAGCGACCGCCCTCGCTCCACACCGCCTCGACGCGCAGCCCCATGCGCACCTGGCCGTACGGGATGCCGCCGATCCGCCCGTGCAGCGCGAGGTCGGCTCCGTCGAGGGCGATGTGCGCATAGACGTACGGCACCTCGATGTCGAGGTTCTTCGCCTTGATGTTGACGATGCAGAACGTGGTGACTGTGCCGCGCGGACCCACTTCGACATGTTCCGCCGTGGCGACACCACATGTGGGACACGCACCCCTCGGCGGGACGTACACCTTGCGGCAGGAGGGGCAGCGTTCGCCGACGGTGCGCTGCTCGGAGAGCGCGTGGATGTAGTCGGTCTGGGCGCGCCCCGGCGAGTAGACGTAGTCGAGGCGAGCGGGGGCCACGATGCCGGTGACCATGTTCTCGAACTCGCCGCTGTGGCCGGTGGATCGGGGTGACTCGTCGCCGTCGTACGGCTCGAAGCAGGCGATGTCCGTGATGGCTCCGGTACGTTCCCCGGCCCAGCGGACGCGGACGCGCATTCCGGTGCGGACGGCGTCGGGACCGGGGGCGTCGAGGGCGTGCAGAAGGGCGGTGTCGGCCCCGTCGAGCCGGACCAGAACCCAGGCGAACGGGGTGTCGAGGGGCTGCCCGCGACGGGGTTCGTGATTCCAGGCCCAGGTGGTGACCGTCCCCGTGGGGGCGACCTCGACGAGATCGCGAATCTCCTCGGCGGTGACGGGGTCGTACTCGACGGGCGGCACAAGGGTCCGCCCGTCCCTGGTCTTCACCCCGAGCACGACACGCTCCCGCAACCCGGTGAGAAAGGCGCTCTGGACGGGACCGAGGGAACGGGTGAACGGGAATTCGAGGACCAGGGGGGCTTTGAGCACTTCAGGCACGACATCTCCTCACTAAACAGATGCGGGCCGACTGTCCCCACCCAGGGGCGCGGGGAACCGCGCGACCAGCCACAACGAACCCGCAGACGAAAACCGGCCGACCAGCGAAACGCCTACGCCCGCTTGTAAACAGGCGGCCGTTTCTCCGCAAAGGCACGCGCCCCCTCCTTCGCATCGGCGGTGTCGAAGATCGGCCACCCGCGCTTGAGTTCGGCGGCCAGCCCGTCCGTCTCGGTCAGCTCCGCGGTCTCGTACACCGACGCCTTGACCGCCTCAACAGCCAACGGCCCGCACCCATTGACGAGTTCGGCGATCTCCAGCGCCTTGACGAGAGCCGTCCCGTCGGGGACCACATGTCCGACGAGGCCAATGTCCGCCGCCTCCCGCGCGCTGTACGCACGCCCGGTCAACAGCATCTCCAGGGCATGCGTCCGCGGAATCTGGCGCTGGAGACGAACAGTTGAGCCTCCGATCGGAAAGAGCCCGCGTTTCACCTCAAAGAGCCCGAACGTCGCCGACTCGCCCGCGACCCGGATGTCGGTGCCCTGAAGGATCTCGGTACCGCCGGCCACACAGTGGCCCTCGACCGCAGCGATCACCGGTTTACGCGGCCGGTGATGCCGCAGCATCGCCTTCCAGTGCAGATCCGGGTCGGCCTTGAGCCGGTCGCGGTACTGCTGGCCCTCCATGCCTTTTCCGGCAAGGGCCTTGAGGTCCATGCCCGCACAGAACGCACCCCCCGCACCGGTCAGCACGATCGACCGGATCGCGTCGTCCGCGTCGGCCTCGATCCACCCGTCGTAGAGCCCGACGAGCATCGGCAGCGAGAGCGCGTTCTTGGCCTCGGGCCTGTTGAGCGTGAGCACCAGTGTGGCGCCTTCGCGCCGCACGGTCAGGTGTTCCGTACCGCCCATTGCCGTCCTCCCGTCGCCGTACCGCCTGCGGAACGAGAACAGGTTGCAGGAGGCGCCCTGCCAGTACAAGAGGTTTCTGACACTCAGTCAGATTTCTTCTGCGCGGACCCTTCACAGTTGCCGCGCCCTTTGCTCTGATGACCGGCGAACCGACGTCAGGAGGAGTGGTGGAGTACAACATTGCCGACCTGTTCGAGTCGGTCGTCGACGTGGTCCCGGACCGCGAGGCGCTCGTGTACATCGACCACCCGGGC
>Ga0307511_10000048_pt1 | contig 98665 bp, 82 predicted proteins | sample 13_EM_MG_FD_200266 | JGI IMG/M metagenome (GOLD analysis project Ga0307511, IMG submission 200266) | Populus trichocarpa ectomycorrhiza microbial communities from riparian zone in the Pacific Northwest, United States - 13_EM | ecosystem: Host-associated > Plants > Roots > Unclassified | place...
CCTCATCTCTCGCCCGTGCCCCGTCCATCTGCTCCGCCTGTACACCCTTGCGGTGTGTTCGCTATGACGAGGGCATCTTCTGCCTCGCGCGAGGGCCCCGCCATGGGCCACGGCGGCACGCTTACGCTGAGACTGTCGGAGTGTTCGAAGCAACGCCTTGAGATTCTATCGAGGTATGAGCAGATCACGGAACAGATCGAAGGCGTCAGAGGATTTGAGCGGACTGAGCGCAAGCAGCCGAAGCGACCGGCGGTGATGTCAGCTGCTGAGTCTGCCCAACTGATGCAGCGAGAAGTAAAACAGGGTGTACCGCGAATGCTGGAACAGCAGATCCGTACAGCCGACGCACCTTGGACGTACGTAGAGGACTGGTATCATGAATTTGAGACGGACCGCCGGGCGTCTTTGAAACGCATTAACAGGATGAGCGAGAGACTTCTTAGTCCTCAACAACAGCGGGCCATTACCTACTACTTTCATAAAGGCATGTCGCTGGAAAAGATTGCCAAGCGGCTTGGCCTGAGCAGAGCAAGCTCAGCGCAGTACCCACTCAGTGAGGCGATCAAGATTATGAAGAAGGAACTGAATCCGAGGGATTTCTTCGTTCTCCTGAATACGCTAGCCGCTCCTAGGACAATATGGGACGAAACCATTTATGAGGTTTACAACGAGCCAACTTCAAGCAAGCCGCCGAAAAATCAAGCTTTCAGAGACTGGAACGAACAAACAAACGTGGGGCCATCGGGGCGGCAGTGGCTCAGTGAGAAAGCGGAGGCTATATCTGCTGACACCAAGGAACCCAGCCTGCAATGATTGTCCTAACCCCGAATGAACTTGTCGCACTGACGGAGAAGGAGCGCCCAAGCGCGCAAGCGCGTGTTCTGGACGCAATGGGCATTCCGTATCGCAGAAGGCCGAAATGCCCGACGTGCCCAGGAGCCACGCTAGCCGTATTACGTATACACGTCGAGACTGTCAGCGACCTCGATTCAGGGGCCAGAAACCGCCCTAGTGCTACACTCAGCAAAGCTGAGCCACAAGTACAACCATAAGCCTATGTCGCGCCCCCGCAAGAATGACCGCCATCTGCCCCCGTGTATGTATCAGAAACATAGCGCTTACTACTATGTAAAAGGCGGCTTATGGACTCGATTGCCAGCAGAGGGATCGTCAACTCTGCAGAGTGCCCTGGAGGCTTACGCGGCATTCCACGAAGCCCCGAAGGGCGGCATGGCGGGACTGATTGACGAGGCGTTGGTTGAGATCAAGCGCAACGTGAAGCGCTCAACTGCCAAGCAGTACGATCAGGCAGCGAAGATCCTCAAGCGCAAGTTTGTGCAATTCGCCCCTGAGCAGTTGCAAGGCCGACATGTCGCACAACTCAAGAAGGATCTTGCCAGCACTCCCAACATGGCTAACCGCTGTCTCTCTGTCCTGCGTCAGGTATTCGACTACGCATTGGAGCAACAGCTCCCAGGCGTAGACAGCAATCCTGCTATCGGCATCAAGCGGCATCAGGAGAAGAAGCGCACACGGATGATTCAAATGACCGAGTACGCGGCTATCTATGTGAAGGCAGGCCCGCGCCTGCAAGTGATCATGGATCTGCTTATCCGCACCGGGGAGCGCATCAGCGATGTTCTGAAGATCCGCCGTGCCGATCTACTGGACGAAGGCATACGCTTCGAGCAGATGAAGACCGGTGCCAAGCGCATCGTTCCATGGACGTCAGAGCTGCGCTCCGTCGTAGAGCGCGCCAAGAAGCTGAACGGGAACATCAGAGCCCTCACGCTTCTGCACAATCGCCGTGGCAAAGCTCCCGACTACAGCACCGTCAAGATTCAATGGGACAAGGCTCGCACGGCTGCCGGCATCGAAGATGCGACAATCCATGATCTGCGAGCCGTGGCGGCTACTTGGGCAAAGAAGCAGGGCAAGGACCCAACGGCCCTGCTTGGCCATAGCAGCCCGGCACAGACGCAGCGCTACCTCCGTGACAAGGAGGAAGTCGTCGCGGAAGGCCCAGAATTCTCGCTAATTTTAGACAGTCTAATAGACAGCAGAAAATAACCTCTTGGACGACAAGCACTTACCTCACACCCCGATGATGCAGCAGTACCTGCGCATCAAGAGCCAGCACCCCGACATTCTCCTGTTCTATCGAATGGGGGATTTCTACGAACTCTTCTACGACGATGCGCGGCGTGCGGCGTCACTCTTGGACATTACCCTGACAGCTCGGGGTCAGTCGGCAGGCCAACCCATTCCCATGGCCGGCGTCCCCTTTCACAGCGTCGAAGGCTACCTCGCGAAACTAGTCCGCAAGGGCGAAAGCGTTGCTATCTGCGAGCAGATAGGCGATCCATCGAAGTCGAAGGGCCCCGTCGAGCGGCAAGTCGTTCGCATCATCACTCCCGGCACGATCACGGACGAAGCACTGCTCGACGAGCGCCAGGAGACGTTGGCTGCCGCGGTAGCTCGTGACGGGGAGAGGTTCGGTCTGGCCTGGCTGGATCTTGCCGCCGGGCGCTTCACCATCCTCGAGTCACAAGGCCGCACTGCACTCACAGCTGAGCTGGAACGCCTCAAACCCGCCGAGCTGCTCGTCTCCGAAAGCGCACGGGATGACGACCTCCTGCGCAACGGCACGGCCATCCGCACCCGCCCGCCCTGGTACTTCGAACTAGCCAGCGCGTCGCGCTTGCTGACCGACCAGCTTGGCACCCTCGACCTCAAGGGCTTCGGAGCCGACGACCTTCCCCTGGCAATCTGTGCCGCCGGCGCGCTGTTGCAATACGTCCGCGACACCCAAAAAGCCGCCGTGCCCCACATCAGGGGCCTTCATGTGGAGGAACGCACAGAAGCGTTGATCCTCGATGCCGCCACCCGTCGCAATCTCGAGCTCGACGTCAGCATGTCAGGCAACCCCGACGCCACGGTGTTTGCGCTGATCGATCAGTGCGTCACCTCAATGGGCTCGCGGCAACTGCGTCGCTGGCTCAACCGCCCGTTGACAGACCAACCAACGCTGCGCAGCCGATATCATGCACTCGGGGCTCTCATCGATGGCCGCCGCTTCGAAAGTGTCCGCGAGCACCTGCAAGGCATCGGCGACATCGAGCGCATACTCGCTCGTGTCGCACTTCGCTCCGCGCGCCCGAGGGACCTGACACAACTTCGCAGGTCGCTTGCCCTGTTGCCCGCGCTTCGATCCAACCTCTCGAGCATCGACTCCCCGCTCCTCCAGGAGCTGCGCGCCCGTGTCGAGGAGCACGACGACGTCGTCAAACTTCTGACCGCCGCTATCGCAGAGGAACCGTCAACCTTCGTGCGCGACGGTGATGTCATCGCGGCAGGCTACGACCCCGCCCTCGATGAGCTTCGCAAGATCGCGACTCACACCGATGAGTTCCTCCTCGAGCTCGAACGCCGCGAGCGTGAACGCACCGGCATCGCAGGGCTCAAACTCGGCTACAACCGCGTCTCCGGCTTCTTCATCGAGATCACCCGCAAGGATGCGGAGCGAGTACCAAAAGACTACATCCGCCGCCAAACCGTCAAGTCCGCCGAGCGCTTCGTCACGCAAGAGCTCAAAGGGTTCGAAGACAAGGTACTGGGCGCACGCGATCGATCGCTCGCCCGCGAAAAAGAGATCTACGAGACCCTCCTCACCCAACTCATCGACCGGCTCGGGCCGCTGCAAGCGAGCGGCATGGCACTGTCAGAGCTCGACGCACTCGCATCGATGGCGGAGCGCGCATGCACACTCGAATGGAGCCGTCCCGAGCTCGTAGCGGAATCGCGCCTCAACATCGAGTGCGGCCGCCATCCCATCGTGCAGCGATTCTCGACGGCCCCCTTCGTACCCAACGACCTGCGCCTCGAATCCGGCCGCTGCATGTTGATCATCACCGGGCCCAACATGGGCGGAAAATCGACCTACATGCGCCAAGCCGCCCTGATCGTGTTGCTGGCACACATGGGCAGCTATGTTCCAGCCGACCGAGCGACGATCGGCCCGCTGGACCGCATATTCACGCGCATAGGCGCCGCCGACGACCTCGCAGGCGGCCGCTCCACCTTCATGGTGGAAATGACCGAGGCCGCCAACATCCTGCACAACGCAACGGGGCGCAGCCTCATCCTCATGGACGAAATAGGCCGCGGCACCAGCACCTTTGACGGCCTGTCACTCGCCTGGGCCATGGCCCGCCACATTGCCACCCGCCTCAAGTCCTTCACACTGTTCGCAACCCACTACTTCGAGCTCACAACGCTGGCCAATGAGGTGGAAGGCTGCGCGAACGTCCACCTGGACGCGACCGAGCATGGCGACGGGATTGTCTTTCTGCACGCGGTTAAAGAAGGGCCCGCGAACCGTAGTTACGGCCTGCAGGTTGCGCAGCTGGCCGGGGTCCCTCGCGACGTCATCGCGCAGGCCCGACACTATCTGGAAGCCCTGGAGTCCCAACGCGACCAGCATAACGGCGCGGCGGCGTCGAACGGTCCGCGCGCAGCACAGCGTGAGCTGCCACTCTTCGCAGCGCCAGCGGCGGCAACAGCGGGAGCGGCACCAGCCGCACCCCAACGTGCCAGCCCCGACCCGCTCCGCACCGCGGTCGAAGCAATCGATCCCGACGAGCTGTCACCCAAGGCAGCGCTCGAAGCGTTGTATAGGCTGCGAAAGCTACTGTCGTCGGAAGGCGCGTAAGGCGCCGTTCAGCTGCGACAGTGCGTAATGCACCAGACGCCTTCGGCGGCGCGTAAGCACCCTACACTTGCGACGGGTGCCGAACCGCCGCGGGGCAGTTCGCACGCGTGCTACCTGAGCGAGAATCGACCTTCCTGCAAAAACTCCCCTGTCTCACGCGCGACGCGCGCCGACACCAGCATCCCCAGGTGACTCACGGGCAACGTGATGTGATCGGTGGCCCCGGGAAGCTGCGTCTCGCTGACCCCGATGGTGCCATCGCAGTCCTCATCAAACTTCGCGAGAATCTGCCCAACCCCCAGCGGCTGCGTGCCGGCAATGATCCCCAGATCCCGGTCCGCCGCCCAACGCCGCTCGCGCGGGCGCAAAAGCTCATCCGCCACCGACCGCCCCATCAGCGAGGCCACCAACCGTATGTGACCGGCCTGCATGGCAGCGCGGCTTGCGACCGAAGGTGTTCCGAGAAAGACCACGCGTCCCGGGGGCTGTTGCGGGTAACGTTCCAGAAATCGATAGATGACCAGGCCACCGAGGCTGTGTCCGACGAAATGCAGCCGGCTGGCCTTCAGCTCCCGGACGAACCTTTGCAGCCGCGAAGTGATCTCAGTCATGGTCGACGCCGCGGCAGCGTATCGGAACGGATGCACTTCCATCCCGAACTCGCGGGACAGCCGGCGGCGCAGCAGCAGCGACTCGCCTCCGGACATCCACAACCCGTGAACGTAAACTACTTCTTCCGGCATTGTGCGGGTGAGTCCTGGCCTTCAGCGGGAACTGTCTATTGAGGCCGACATTAGCAAGAAATGGGAGTCCGAAGCATGTCGTCGGCGCGCAAGTGAGTAACAGGTCCGCCGTACTGCTGCTGACTGCCGTGCTGCTGTGTGGGGCCTGCCGCGCCTACGCGGCCGACCCGCAGCCCTACAAAGTCGAACTGGCTTCGACCGGCGACAGCGCGTTGAACTCGACTCTGAAGGCCACCTCGGAGCTGGAATCCCTGCGCAAAACCGCCCCCGTGGGGCCGTTCGGGCTGATCGGCCGCGCGCGCGGCGATCTCGAGCGCCTGAAGACAGTGTTGGAAAGCTTCGGGTACTACCAGAGCTATGTCGAGATCCGGATCGACGGCCTGCCCCTCGATGATCCCGGTCTCGGCGAAGAGCTCACCTCGAAGTCGCAGGACAATGAGGCGCAAATTAAGATCACGTTCAGCATCGGCCCGCAATATCACCTGCGTAAGATCGAAATCGACGGCGACGTCCCGCCGGAGGCCGAAAAAGCACTTGCCCTGGAGAGTGGCGCCCCGGCGATCGCCGCGGATGTCCTCGCCGCCGCAGATCGGTTGCTCTCCGCCTTGGAGGATCAGGGTTACGCGTTCGCGAAAGTGGACACGCCGGTCGCTCACGAGGATCCGCCCAACCGCGTCCTCGATGTCAGCTTTCATGCGGTGCCCGGCGCTCGCGTGCAAATCGGCAGGATCCAGATCAGGGGCCTGAAGGACATGAAGGAGGAGTACGTACGCAGGCGGCTGCTGATACACACAGGCGACCAGTTCGGTGCAGCCAAGGTAGAGGCAGCACGTAAGGATCTCCTCGCCCTGGGTGTATTTTCTTCAGTCAGTGTCAGAGTTGGAAACAAAGCTGACAGCGACGGCCGTGTTCCCATCGCCTTCAACACGCGGGAGCGCTTGCAGCATGCCGTGAGCTTCAGCGGTGCTTACTCCAGCGACCTGGGTGGCAGTACGGGAGTCAGCTGGACCAAGCGCAATGTGTCCGGCAAAGCTGACTCGCTGACCCTGTCGGCCGACTTGATCAATCTCGGCGGTGGCACGGCAGGCAACGGCATCGGCTACGACGTCAACGGCAAGTACCTGATACCGGACTGGAAACTGCGCGATCAATCGCTGCAAACCTCGGTCGGTGCGATCCGACAGTACCTGGATTCGTATGACCAGTCCGCGTACACCGGCGGCGTGACGATAAGCCGCAAACTCTCCAGCATCTGGAGCGTAAGTGCCGGCTTCAACATCGAAAAGGAGCGCATTCTGCAGCACGAGTGCGGCGCCGACCAGAACTGCATCCTCCAGGAAACATGCGTGGCTCCCCCAGACGGTACACCCAAGCAGGACGACCCCTGCATCAACCAGAGTTTCAGCTACACATTGCTCGCACTGCCGCTCACAGCGCTCTACAACACGACCGGCCTGGATTCGCCGCTGCAGGACGCAACTCACGGAATGCGCATCTCGTTTGGCCTGACGCCCACATTTTCGATTGGCCACCCCAGCGCGAAGTTCTTCATTACCCAGGCAACCGGCTCGCTCTACTTCGACCTGAACACTCTCGGCCTGAACGACAAGCCGGGCCGCAGCGTGCTGGCCCTGCGCGCCCTCGCGGGACTCGCCGCCGGGGCGAGCCAGTTCAGCTTGCCGCCCGATCAACGCTTCTACGCCGGAGGTAGCGGCACGATCCGCGGCTATCGCTACCAATCGGTGGGCCCGCTATTTGACAACGGCAATCCCATCGGCGGCACCGCAATCAATGCCGGTACGGCCGAATACCGCCAACGCATCGGCACGAATTTTGGTACCGCAGTCTTCGTCGACGCCGGGAACGTGAGCCAGAACCTGAACCCGCTGAAAGGCGAGCTGAAGTTCGGTGCGGGTGTAGGGGTGCGTTATTACACGCCGATCGGACCGATACGGCTGGATATCGCCGTCCCGATTCAGCGGCGCGTAGGAGCAGGTGTCATAAACCCGGACGATCCGTTCGAAATCTACATCGGGCTGGGACAGGCTTTCTGATGCGCCGTGGACTGAAAATCACCGCCTGGAGTGTCGCCGTGTTGGCGGCGGTGATCCTGGTGCTGTTCGGCGCGCTGCTCATCATCGGCAACACCGAAAGCGGGCGCGCATTCATCGTGCGGGTCACTGCCCAACTTACCAAGGGCCACGTCCAACTCGCAGGCATTCATGGCTCCTTCCCTGCCGCCTTGGACCTGGACAGCTTGGAACTCAGGGACGACGATGGTGTATGGCTGTTCGCGGAACACATCTCGCTGCGTTGGTCCCCAAGTGCGTTGCTGACACGTCACGTCAAGGTAGACACACTGCACGTAGCCCGGCTGCACATCGAGCGCACGCCGCTTCCCGACAAGGAAAACAAGCCCAGCAGCACGCTCTCCATTCCACACACTGACCTGGCCAACCTGTCGGTCGACACCCTGGAGCTCGGCAAGGCGCTTGCGGGCGAGCCTGTATCACTGGTCGTGAAGGCAAACGCTCATCTGCGATCGTTGCAGGAGGCGACAGGCCAGTTGGTCGCTCAACGAACCGGCGGCAACGGCGACTACGAGCTGCACGTGCAATTCGATCCGGTGCGCATGGACGCGACGCTCAAAGTACAGGAGCCGGCCAACGGCCCGCTGGAAAACCTCATAAAAGTGCCCGGGCTGGGCGCACTGTCCTTGTCAGCCCGCATGAGTGGCCCGCGCACCGCGCAAGAAATCCAACTCACCGTGGATGCGGGCCCGTTACGAGGCCGGGCGCTGGGTACAGTTGATCTCGTGCACAGCTCAGCGGACCTGGATTATTCACTCAACGCCCCCGGGATGACCCCGTATCCCGGTCTCACCTGGCAGAGTGTTGACCTGAAGGGCCGCTTTCACGGACCCCTCACCACTCCCACCGCTGACGGCCACCTGCGGATCAAAGAGCTCCACGCGCCCGGTGGCACTCAACTCGCCGCCCTCGATGCAGACCTGACAGCGAAAGCAGGACTGATGACGCTGCGCGCGGCGATCGATGGGCTACAGATCCCGGGACCGCAACCGACACTGTTGCAGGACTCCACGCTGTCTTTGAACGCTGCCGTGCAGTTGAACGACGCGAAACGGCCTCTGGAGATCAGGGCCACGCATCGGCTGTTCACACTGAAAGCCAACGCGATTACCGCTGGCGAACAAAGCGCCCAACTGGACCTGCACCTGCCGGATGTAGCCCCGTTTGCCGCGCTCGGCGGACAGAAAGTTCGCGGCGACGCTGATCTCAAAGCCCAGGTGAAACACGATGGGACCTCAACCAACCTGACCGCCGACGTGAATGCGAACATCGATGGCGGCGCCGCCGCCTGGGCGGGGACGGTTCGCGGCGGCCCCGCGCGCCTGCAGCTTACAGCCGAGTTGACTGATAAGAAGATCAGCATCGATCGCATGCAACTGACGGGCCGTGCGATCTCGCTGTTGGTCAAGGGAACCGCGGCACGAACCGACGCGCAGGAGCTCGACGGCCGCCTGGACCTCAGCCTCCCTGACCTCGCAAGCCTGTCCCCCGCGCTCGTCGGCACCCTGAATCTGTCCGGCAAGATCAAAGGTCCCAGCGCCTCGTTGAGCGCGGACACGGAACTGACCTCGACACTCTCGATTCACGGTTCGCCGCCCGGCACCGTGTCTGCCACGATACACGCGGCCGGATTGCCCAAAACACCGCGCGGGACAGTCGAGGCACATGGAGATCTCGACGGCGCGCCGCTGCAGCTCGATGTAGAGCTCCAGCGGGCAGAAGGTGATGTCGTACATGCGATGATTCGGCGTGCCGACTGGAAGAGTGCGCACGCCGATGGCGATCTGACATCCGGCGCCGATGTCTCTCGAGCCAAGGGAAACGTCCGGTTTCGGATGAGCCAGCTGAGCGATCTCAACAGACTGCTCGGTAGCACGCTCCAAGGCAATATCAGCGGCAGCCTTGCGCTTACGCCCACCAGAGGGAACTCGCGAGCACAGATCGAGCTCGACGCAAAAGACGTCGCAGCAGGCGGCGTCACGGCCAACGCACAATTGCACGCCAGCGGCACGATGGAGGCGTTGGACCTGAAGCTGGCCGCGCAATCGCCGGCCGTTGGCGGCGAGCCCGCGAGTGTGACCTCCACGGCACAGCTGAATGCGACCGCCAAAGAGCTGCACCTGGCCAGCCTCGAAGCCTCGTATCACGACCAGACCCTCAAGCTGCTGTCGCCCGCTAAATTGTCATTCGCCAATGGATTCGCCATCGACGGGTTGAAACTGGGCGTCCAGCAGGCAGTACTGGAAGTAGACGGCCACGTTTCTCCCGCCCTGGACATCCGCGCCTCCCTGAAGCAACTCAAGCCTGAATTGATCAACGCCTTCGTGCCGCGCCTGCTGGCAAGCGGAACGATCGAGGCCAATTCGCAGGTGCAGGGAAGTTTCGCGGCTCCCACGGGCAAGGTACACCTGGAAGCCATCGGCATGCGCGCGGCGAACGATGCCGCGCGCGGCCTGCCGGCGACCGACTTGCGTGCCGATTTCCAGCTGCTGGGAAACACGGCGAATGTTGATGCCAAGCTTTCGGCGGGCCGCACTTCGCAATTGGCTCTCACCGGCCGCACTCCCCTGGCCGCGGACGGCGCCCTCGACCTGAAGCTCGCCGGCAACCTGGACATGACCTTGCTGAATCCGTTGCTGGAAGCGAGTGGCAGGCACGTGACCGGCTCGGTCGCCATCGACACTACGGTGACGGGCGCAGCAGCCTCGCCGGAGATCGGCGGCAAGATACGGCTCACGAAAGGAAGTGTCCGTGATTACACACAGGGAACCAACCTGTCAGACATTACCGGAGAGCTCAGCGGCAACCACGGTTTGCTGCAGATTGACAAGCTGACCGCGCGCGCGGCGCCGGGGGATGTGGCGGTCGAAGGCACGATCGGGGTACTGCAGCCGAAAATCCCGGTGAACCTGAAGCTGACAGCCAGGAACGCTCAGCCCATCGCCAATAACATCGTTACTGCCAACCTCAATGCGAATATCACGGTTGCAGGCACTGCGCGCGAGCGGCTGGATGTAACAGGAAAAATTGACATCAATCGCGCCGATGTGGAGATCCCGAGCGGATTGCCACCCAACGTAGCCGTGCTCGACGTTCGCAAACCCGGCGCGGCTGCGCCGCCGCCACCGCAGAAGCCACTCGTAATCGGCCTCGACATCACTGTCGACGCACCCCGTCAGATCCTGGTGAAGGGCCGCGGGCTCGATGCGGAGTTGGGCGGCCAGCTGCGGATCCGTGGCACAACTGCCGAGCCCCACGTGAGCGGCGGCTTTGATCTGCAGCGCGGCTTCTTCACGCTCATCAGCAGCAAGCTCACCTTCACCAACGGCAATGTGACCTTCGGTGGCGCGGGCCTGAAGAACAAGATCGACCCGACCCTGGATTTCACGGCACAAACACAGGCCGCCGATATTACGGCGATCGTGCGGATCTCAGGCCTGGCCGACGCACCCAAGATCGAGCTCAGCAGCACACCGGAGCTGCCGCAGGATGAAATCCTCGCGCGCTTGCTGTTCGGCCAAAGCGCCTCGCAGCTGACAGCCCTGCAAGTCGTGCAGATCGGCACTGCCCTCGCCACCCTTTCAGGCGGCGGAGGCGGCAGTTTCAATCCGGTGGCGAAGATTCAGAAGGCACTTGGGCTCGACCGCCTGACAGTGGGTGGCGGCTCCAGCACCGGCGCGAACGGCTCGCAGCAGAACACGGGGGCCAGCATTGAGGCGGGGCGCTACGTGTCCAGCCGCGTGTTTGTGGCCGTGAAGGAGAGCACCACGGGCGCGAGCCAGCTGGCGGTGGATGTGGACCTGACCAAGCATCTGAAGCTGCAGACCAAACTCGGGAATGGCAACACCACGGCGCAGGGCACGACGCCGGAGAACGATCCGGGGAGCAGCGTGGGGTTGGCGTATCAGTTTGAGTATTGAACCGGAGCCCGGAAGTCGCTACCGCGCTGCAGACTCGCGCCGCTGATCATGCAAGCGGCATGTCCGGCACAGGCGCACGCCGGACCCCACCGCTTGCAGACTACGCCTTCGGCGGCGGCGTACGCACGCGAATGTGCAACTCGCGCAACTGCGCTTCGCTCACTTCCGTAGGCGCATCCGTCATCGGGTCCGCGGCCGTCTGAGTCTTCGGGAATGCAATGACCTCGCGGATGCTGTCCGCGCCTGTCATCAACATCGCCAACCGATCCAATCCGAACGCGATACCTCCGTGCGGGGGCGCTCCGAACTTCAGCGCATCCAGCAGGAAGCCGAATTTCTTCTGCGCCTCCTCGGCATTGATCCCCAGGAGATCAAACACCGTCGACTGCATCTCCTGCCTGTGGATACGCACTGAGCCGCCGCCGATCTCTGATCCGTTCAGGACCATGTCGTAAGCCTTTGCCAGAGCGCCCTCAGGATTCGCGCGGAGCGCGGCCGTGTCATCGTTCGCTGGCGAAGTGAACGGGTGATGCATGGCAACCCAGCGCTTCGCCTCCGGGTCCCATTCGAACATCGGGAAGTCGACAACCCACAACGGCCGCCAGCCTTCCCGCACCAACTTCAGGTCCTGGCCTACCTTGATGCGCAGCGCACCAATCGCGTCGTTCACCACCTTCGCGGTGTCCGCACCGAAGAAAATCAGGTCGTTGTCCTGCGCGCCAGTGCGCTCGAGAATGCCCGCTACCGCAGCGTCGTTCAGAAATTTGACGATGGGCGACTGCAATCCGTCACGTCCCTTGGCCCGCTCGTTGACCTTGATGTACGCCAAGCCCTTGGCGCCATAGCGGCCGACAAACGCGGTGTATTCGTCGATCTGCGAGCGCGGCAGCGCACTCCCGCCCGGCACACGCAGCGCGGCCACCCGGCCCTTCGGGTCCTTTGCGGGGCCCGCAAAGACCTTGAAGTCGCAGTCTTTGACGAGGTCGGCTACGTCAACCAGCTCCAGCGGAATGCGCAGGTCAGGTTTGTCCGATGCGAACCGCCGCATTGCCTCCGCAAACGTCATGCGCTCGATCGGATCGGGCAGCGAAACATCCAGCACCTCCTTGAAGAAGTGCCGCACGAGGCCCTCCATCAGACGCATGATGTCGTCCTGACTGAGGAACGATGTCTCGATATCGAGCTGAGTGAACTCCGGTTGACGGTCCGCGCGCAGGTCCTCGTCGCGGAAACACCGAACGATCTGGTAGTACCGATCGAACCCGGAAATCATCAGCAACTGTTTGAAGATCTGCGGTGACTGCGGCAGCGCGAAGAACTTACCCTCGTGCGTACGGCTCGGAACGAGGTAGTCGCGCGCGCCCTCCGGGGTCGCCTTCGTCAACATCGGAGTCTCGAGATCGATGAATCCGTTGTCGTCGAGAAAGTGGCGCATGGAGCGCGTGATGCGATGGCGCAGGCGCAAACGCTGGCTCATCACTTCCCGACGCAGGTCCAGATAGCGGTACTTCAACCGCACTTCCTCACCCACAGTCTCATCCAGCTGGAACGGCAGGGGCTCGGAACGGTTGAGGAGCTCGAGTTCCTGCGCAAGCAGCTCGATGCGACCCGAAGCCAGGTTCGGGTTGACCGTTCCCGCAGGACGCTCGCGCACGCTGCCCTTCACCTTGATCACGAACTCGCTGCGCAGCCGCTCGGCTTCCTTGAATATGGCTGCCGCGTCAGGATCGAAGACGATCTGCAGCAGACCCTCACGGTCGCGAAGGTCGACGAAAATGACACCACCGTGGTCCCGGCGCCGGTGAACCCAGCCCGCAACGGTGACTTCCTGGCCGATCAGCTTGCCGTCGACCTGTCCGCAGTAATGTGAGCGCATAGGGCGCGGGATACTACGGAGCGCCCGCTACCCCCGCAACCGGCGCAAGCTGCGCAATCTGCTCCTGAGGCACGACGACACCGCAGGTGATAATCATCTTCATGGCCGCATCCACGCTCATGTCCAGCTCGACCACCAGGCTGCGGGGCACAATGACCAGGAACCCGGCCGTAGCATTGAGCGCATTGGATATATAGACGCAGCAATGCTGCGTACTCGTCTTACGGCTGATTTCTGGAACGTCCTCGGCCGTCATGAACCCCAGGCTCCAGATGCCCGTCCGCGGGTACTCGATCATCACGACCTTGCGAAACGAGTTCGACTGCGAAAAAACGCTTTCCGCAAAGCTCTTTACACCGCCGTAGACACTGCGGACCACGGGAATCCGATTCAGCAGCTCTTCCGAGAACGCCACCAGCTGACGCCCGATCAGATTGGTGACCAGGAGCCCCGTCGCCAGCACCACGACGAACGCGAATACGGCACCAAGGCCGGGCAGAGCGAACCCGACGAGCGCCTCGGGCCTGTAACGCAACGGCAGAAGCAGTAGCGTCTCGTCCATTATGTGAATAAAGAACGTCACGACCCACAGCGTCGCGAGAATGGGCAACCAGATGAGGACGCCGGCGACGAGGTAGCGCCGCAGGCTCCACTTCCGGCCGCCTGCGGCAGCCGGCGTCACCTGCGGGCCTTCTTCCGTGCGGCAGGCTTGGGATTGCTGCTGGACTTCGCGACGGGGCGGGCCTTGGGCGCCGTCGCCCGAGCGGCCGGCTTGGCGGACCGCGCGACGGCCGCGCTGCTGCGCCGTTCCGAACTGGATTTCGGCTCAGCAGCGCTGGAACCGCCCCCCGACGCAGACGCGGGCTTCGACGGCGTATCAGCCGTCGCCGACTCAGTCTTGGCGGGGGCATCGGCCTTCGAAGCGTCCGTTTTGGACGTTTCAGAGCTCGCGGCCACCGTTTCCGGCTTCGACGACTCCTCCTTGTCGGCGCCCGCCAGATTGCGTTTGTTTTCCTTGTCGCCCTTGAAGTCGGTCTCGTACCAGCCGCCGCCCTTGAGGCGGAAATTCGGCGCGGAGATCAGCTTCTTCATGGTCTTCTTGCCGCATGACGGGCACTTCGTCATGGGCGGATCCGTGATCTTCTGCATCACCTCGGAGTAGAACTTGCAGTTCGAGCACTCGTATTCGTAAAACGGCATGGCGTACTGTCAGCCTGTCAGGGGAGGGTTGAACCGGTTATCCGCAATTATAGGGGTTCAAGCCCTCTCGAACACCAACTGCCCGTCCCGCACGGTCACCTTGATCCGGTCGCCCGGCCCAAAGCTGCCCTGCAGAATCTGCTGCGCCAGCGGATTCTCGATCTGCTGCTGGATGGCCCGCTTCAGGGGGCGGGCGCCGTACACGGGGTCGAACCCGGCCTCACCCAGCAGATCGCGGGCCGCGTCATCGAGCGACAATTCCATATTCCGCTCCTGCAACCGCTTGCGCAGGAACCCGAGCTGAATGTCCACGATCGAGCGGATCTGTTCCGTGCCGAGCGGCCGAAACACCACGATGTCGTCAATCCGGTTGATGAATTCGGGCCGGAAACTCTGCTGCACGATCTCCATGACGGCGGACTTCATCCGCGCGTAGTTTCCCTCCCCCGCGTACTCCTGGATGACCTGCGAGCCGAGGTTGGAAGTCATGATGATCACGGTGTTGCGGAAATCCACGGTGCGGCCCTGCCCATCGGTCAGGCGCCCGTCATCCAACACCTGCAGCAGCACGTTGAAGACGTCCTGGTGCGCCTTTTCGACTTCGTCCAGCAGGATCACCGAATACGGCCGCCGCCGCACCGCCTCGGTGAGATAGCCACCCTCCTCGTAACCAACATAACCCGGAGGCGCGCCAATCAGGCGCGCCACGGAGTGTCTTTCCATGAACTCCGACATGTCGATGCGGATCATGGCCTCATCAGTATCGAACAGGAACTCGGCCAGCGCCTTGGACAGCTCCGTCTTGCCCACACCGGTGGGGCCGAGAAACAGGAACGAGCCATTCGGCCGGCGCGGATCGGACAATCCTGCCCGTGACCGCCGGACGGCATTCGCGACGATACGCAGCGCTTCGTCCTGGCCCACAACCCGTTTGGACAGCGCATCTTCCATGCGCAACAGCTTGTCCTTTTCGCCCTCGAGCATTTTCGACACAGGAATGCCCGTCCACTTGGATACGACCTCGGCGATCTCCTCCTCCGTGACGCGGTTACGCACGAGTTGCGGGGCTTTGTTCTCGGCATCCAACGCGAGCTGCAGGCGCTTCTCGAGCTCGGGGATCTTGCCGTATTGGATCTCCGCCATCCGCTGCAGATCGCCTGCGCGGCGCGCAGCCTCGAGCTCGCCGCGAGCCCGGTCGAGATCGGCGCGAACTTGCGCCGCACCCTGCAGCGCGGCCTTTTCAGACTTCCAGATCTCTTCGAGATCCGCGTACTCTTTCTCGAGCGCGCTCAGGCTCTCCTGCAGAGCGGCCAGACGGCGCTTGGAGGCCTCGTCCTGCTCCTTCTTCAGCGCCTCGCGCTCAATCTTCAACTGAATAATGCGCCGCTCGAGCCGGTCCAACGCCTCGGGCTTCGAGTCGATCTCCATGCGAATGCGCGCGGCGGCTTCATCGATCAGGTCGATCGCCTTGTCGGGCAGCTGCCGGTCAGCAATGTAGCGATGGGACAGCGTTGCCGCCGCGACGATCGCCGGATCGGTGATGTCCACGCCATGGTGAACCTCATACCGCTCCTGCAGGCCGCGCAGAATCGCGATCGTGTCCTCGACCGACGGCTCGTCGACCAACACCTTCTGGAAGCGGCGTTCCAGAGCCGCGTCCTTTTCGATGTACTTGCGGTATTCGTCGAGTGTCGTTGCGCCAACGCAATGCAGCTCGCCACGCGCGAGCGCCGGCTTGAGCATGTTGCCGGCATCCATGGCCCCTTCAGCCTTGCCAGCACCCACCATCGTGTGCAACTCATCGATGAACAGGATGACCTGGCCAGCCTGCTTGGAGAGGTCATTCAACACTGCCTTGAGGCGTTCCTCGAATTCACCGCGAAACTTCGCGCCTGCGATGAGGGCGCCCATGTCGAGCGCGAGGATGCGTTTGTTCTTGAGGCCTTCCGGCACTTCGCCATTGATGATGCGTTGAGCCAGTCCTTCGACGATGGCAGTCTTACCGACGCCGGGCTCTCCGATCAGCACGGGGTTGTTCTTCGTGCGCCGCTGTAGAACCTGGATGGTGCGGCGGATCTCATCGTCGCGCCCGATAACCGGGTCCAACTTACCTGCGGCCGCGCGGGCGGTCAGATCGAGCGTGTACTTCTCCAGGGCCTGCCGGCTCTCCTCCGCGTTGGCGTCGTTCACCTGCTCGCCGCCCCGCACCTCCTCGATGGCCTTCTCAATCGCACCCTTCACGGCTCGGGCGCCCTTCAACACGTTAGCCAGCGTGCGATCCTCGAAGGCCGCGAGCACGAACAGCTCGCTCGAAATGAACTGATCGCCGCGCTGCTGCGCCAGCTTGTCGGTCACATTCAGGAGTTTGTTGAGATCGCTCGAGATGTGAATCTCGCCCGGGGTCCCCTCGACTCGCGGCAGCCGATCGAGCACGGCCTGCAACTCGGAGCGCAGCTTGTTGATATCGACCCCGGCCTTGATGAGCAAGGGCCGCACGCTGCCACCCTGGCTGTCCAGGAGTGCGAGCAGGACGTGCGCCGGCTCCATGAATTGGTGGTCGCGCCCGAGCGCAAGTGACTGCGCATCGGCCAACGCCTGCTGAAATTTGCTGGTGAGTTTGTCCTGCCGCATAAGGGATACCAGGGAGGTTTTTTGGTTGCGACGAAAATGGGGGCAAAGCCCAGTCGGTTCAAGCCAGTACAAGTACGAATGGCTTGCGCAGCGCCCCGCGTAACTGCGCAGGACGGGTGCGCCGCAGCCAGCGGGCCGCAACCCGGCCTCCAAAGCTAGCTCGTCAGTGACTCCGCCCAGGCAATCACCGCAACCCCGAGCCCCATCAGCAGCACCTGGGCAAGGCTCGTCCGAGGGTCCGCCCGCCGATGCAGTCCAGGAATCAGCCCAGCCACGGCGATATACAGGAAGCCCGCTGCCGCCAAGGCTAAGGCGTAAGGTAATGCCTCTTGCGCCTTATTCAAGCCGAAATACGCGACTATGCCACCCAGGACGGAGGCCAATCCCGTCGCCATGTTCAAGACCAGCGCCCGCTGCCGCGACATCCCGGCGTGAAGCAAAAGGGCGAAGTCGCCCACGCGATGCGGGATCTCATGTGCCGCCACAGCCAACGTGGTAACCAGCCCCAATGGCACGTTCGTCAGAAACGCCGCCGCAATCAGAATTCCGTCGAGCGCGTTGTGGATGCTATCGCCGATGAGGACGAGCACACCCGCGGCTCCGTCGCGACTGTGATCGTGGCCATGCCCGTGGTCGCGCCCATGCCCGCTGTGGTCGTGTCCGTGTTCGCCCCGACCGTGCCCGCCGTCGTCATGGCCATGCTGGCCGTGCTCACCCTGCTCGCCCGAATCTTCGTGATCATGAGAGTGCGCGTGTCTCCACAGCACGAGTTTCTCGATGATGAAGAACACGCCGAGCCCGACCAGCAAAGCGACGCCGATGGCATGCGCTCCGCCTGGCCCGACGCTTTGCATCGCCTCAGGCAGCAGTCCCAGCAACGCAGCGCCAATCAACGCGCCGGTCGCGAAGCTCACGAAATGCGGGAGCATCCGAAGTCCCGTCTTTTCGGGTAACAACAGAAAAAGCCCCGCGAATGCGGCGCTCGCAATGCCGCCGACTGCGGTGAACAGGACTATCCAGCCGAGAAGGGGCAAGGCTGCTCTGCTTCTTGTTACGCGAAGCCCGACATTTTAACACGCGTGTCAATCGGCTCGGCCGGCGTCGGGTCGATCCAGATCAAAGCGACCATCCGGCCACACTGACCGTCCCGACGATACGAAAAGAAGCGGCCCGCTTCAGCGAACGTGCACCAGCCACCGCCGTAGATACCAGAGACCCCAAGCGCGCGCAGTCTTCGCCGCGCGAGCGCATAAAGATCGCACTGCCATCGCCCACGCTCGTTCGCTGCAAAAGCCGCCGCCGCGCCGGCATCCGTGGACATGAATGCAGCCCGCACATCCTCACCAACCTCGAAGTGCTTCGGCCCGATCGCGGGTCCCATCCATGCCATCAATTCGGTCGCTGGAACACCCAGTCGCCCCATAGTCGCTTCCAACACGCCACCGGCGAGCCCTCGCCATCCCGCATGCGCTGCTCCGACCACTGAACCGTCACGCGCAGCAAACAGAACCGGCATGCAATCCGCCACGCGTATTGCACACACCTGCCCCGCACCGCGCGCCACCGACGCATCCCCGGTGGGCGACCGGTCGCCTGTGCCGGCCGCACCCAGCTCCACAACCCCAACGCCATGCACCTGCTCCAGCCAAACCGGCTCCGCAGGCAACCGTAGCTTCTCTCTCACCCGCCGGCGGTTCTCCGCGACGGCCTCGGGCGAATCACCGATGCGTGCCCCGACGTTCAGCGAATCGTACGGCGCCACGCTGACGCCCCCCGTTCTCAACGTGAACGCAGCACGCACCCCGGGTGGTGCTGGCCACTCGGGCGTAATGATCTGAAGATCAACGACACTCATGTCGCGAGCCCTGCCGGGTCGTGAGCTGCACGGCCGGTCACGGTGCGCGTAACTTCATCTGCGCTGCGCATTCGCCGCCTTCAAATCCCCCTCCATGGCTCCGATCAGCCCTGTCATATCGGCAGGTAACGGCGCCTCCCACTCAACTTCGCGGCCCGTCACGGGATGCTCCAGTTTCAGCCGGGCAGCATGCAAAGCCTGCCGCTTGAAGCCCGCGAGAGCCGTGACGAGCTCGGCCGCCGCACCCGCCGGCACCCGGCGCCGCCCGCCGTAGGCGGGATCCCCAACCAGCGGAAACCCAATGTGCGCCAGGTGCACCCGAATCTGGTGAGTCCGTCCCGTCTCCAACTCCGCTCGCACCATCGTGTGCGACCGGAACCGCTTCAAGACCCTGTAGTGCGTAACTGCCGGTCGCCCATCGCTACGAACGGCCATCCGCGTCCGCTGGCTCCGGTGGCGGCCAATAGGTTCGTCGACCGTGCCACCGGCCGTCATAACGCCCGTGCACAACGCAATGTAGTGCCGCTCGACCTCACGCTCGGCAATCGCCGCCACGAGCGCCGTATGCACTTCAGGAGTACGCGCAACCACCAACAGCCCGCTCGTATCCTTATCGAGCCTGTGAACGATCCCCGCTCGCGGTACGACGGCCAACTTTGGGTCGAATGCCAGCAGCGCGTTTTGCAGCGTTTGACCGGAGTTCCCCGCACCCGGATGCACGACCATCCCAGGCGGCTTGTTGATTACCAGCAGCGCGCGATCTTTGAAGACGATGTCCAGCGGCAACGCTTCCGCCATCACCTGCTCGTCCGCCTCGATGCGAGCCTCGATCATGACCCTCTCGCCGCCAAGCACCTTGTCCCGCCCGCGCAGCAGACGCCCGTCGACCTGGACGGCTCCGGCCTCGATCCAACCCTGGAGCCTGGCCCGGGAGTACTGCGGGAGCACCCGCGCAAGGGCCTGATCGAGCCGTAGCCCGGCCAGATCCTGCGGCAAATCGAGTGAATGGCTGCGGAACTCAGGCGCGGCCTCGCCTGTCGGAAGTCTGGCCGCTGGATTAGCTATACTGCGTCGTTCTATACGGCTCGAAGTCAAAGAAAGGTCCTCATATTGTTGTCCCTGTCCGGTAAGTTTGCGCGCTGTGGTGTAATCGCGCTGTGCGTGGTCCTGATGACAACCGCCGGCTGCGCCCATCGCCGCAAGGATCCGACGAAATCCAGCCCTGAAGTCCTGTACAAGAAGGCGCATAAGAGCCTGGACTCCTACGATTTCCAGGCCGCGATCAAGCAATACGAGCAGCTCACCGCGCGCTTCCCGTTCACCGACCAGGCGCGCCAGTCCCGCCTCGACCTGATTTACGCATATTACCGTGCCGGTGAGGGCGAATCGGCCACCGATGCGGCCGAGACATTCATTCGTGAGAACCCCACGCACCCGCGCGTCGACTACGCGTGGTACGTGAAAGGTCTCGTTGATTTCGAGCGCCAGCCGAACGCGCTCGAAAAGCTCTTCCATGTCGACCTCAGCCAGCGCCCGCCCAGCACCGCGCGCAAATCGTTCAGCGCCTTCCGCACGGTCGTCGAGCAGTACCCCAAGAGCGAGTACGCCCACGACGCGGAACAGCGGATGATCTACCTGCGGAACCGGCTAGCCAGCTACGAAGTGTACGTTGCGCGGTATTACATGAAGCGTGGCGCCTACGTCGCCGCCGCGCAGCGAGCGAAAGGATGCGTCGAAAACTTCGACGGCGCGCCTGCCATGAAAGAAGCCCTGCAAATCATGGCGCAGGCGTACGACCGCCTCAACCTCAAGCCCTTGGCTGAAAAGGCGCGGCAGGTTTACGAATTGAACTATGGCGGTGAGATCCAGCAGGCACAGGCGGATATCAAACGCCCGTGGTGGAAGCTCTGGTAGCTAGCGCCGATATCCGTTGGTAATCGGATAGCGCCAATCCCGCCCAAACGCCCGCCGGCTCACCCGAACGCCAGGCGGCGCCTGCCGCCGCTTGTACTCATTGCGCTTGACCATATCGAGCACCCGTCCCACGGTGGCTCGATCAAAGCCGCGCGCTTCGATCTCATCCACCGAAAGATCTTCCTCGATAAACGCCTCGAGAATCGCGTCCAACACCTCGTAGGACGGCAATGAGTCCGAGTCCTTCTGATTCGGGCGTAGCTCAGCCGAGGGAGGACGGTCAATCACACGCTGGGGAATCACCCTCCCACCGGCGTTGCGATACGCAGCGAGCCGGTACACCAGCATCTTGCTGCAGTCCTTGATCGGCGCAAACCCGCCAGCCATGTCGCCATACAACGTGGCGTACCCAACGGCCATCTCGCTCTTGTTGCCAGTCGTCAGCAGCATCTTGCCGGTCTTGTTGGAGATTCCCATCAGCAACAGCATCCGGCACCGCGATTGAATATTCTCCTCGGCAGCGTCCGGCGGCCGCCCGGCAAATTCATTCTTCAAAGTAGCCAACGTCGCCTCGAACATGCTCTCGATGGACAGCAGGCTGTACTTCACTCCAAGTAACTGAGCCTGCTCCTTCGCGTCATCCAAACTCATCGAAGAGGTATAGCGCGAAGGCATCATCACGGCGTGCACGCGGTCTGCGCCGAGTGCATCCACAGCGATCGCCAACGTCAGTGCAGAGTCAATGCCGCCGGAAAGGCCCATGACGACTCCGGGGAACCCGTGCTTGTTGACGTAGTCACGAACGCCGACTACGAGCGCTCCGTATACGGACGCCTCATCAGTCAACTCGGGCTCGATATGTGCGGCCTGCGGAACCACCCGGCCCCGACCCTCTCGCACAAAATCGACGGCGTATGTTCCCTCGCGAAAAGCCGGAGCGCGCATAACCACCGCGCCAGCCGCGTCCATCACGAATGAATTACCATCGAAAATCAGCTCATCCTGACCGCCAACCGCGTTGACGTACGCCATCGGCAAGCCCACGTCCATCACACGAGCCCGAGCAACTTCCTCACGCTCGCGCTGCTTGTGAATCTCGTACGGTGACGCATTGATCACAACCAGCAACTCTGCACCATCAGAGCGCGCAAGCTGAGCCGGCTCGGGCTCCCAGACGTCTTCGCACACCAGCAGCCCGCAGCGAAACCCGTCCACGTCCACCACGGTAGGTTGCGCGCCGGCCTGGAAATACCGTTTTTCGTCAAAGACCTTGTAGTTGGGCAACTCTGCCTTGCGGTATATGGCCGCAACCATCCCGCCACTGATCAGTGCCGCAGCGTTGTAGATGGCCTTCCCCGCATACTCGGGGAACCCGAGCATTACAGAGATGCCCTGCACCTCTTCACGCACCTTCGCAAGGCCATGCTCGATCTGCCGGCGAAACCCGCGGTGAAAGAGCAGATCTTCCGGCGGATACCCCGACAGCGACAGCTCGGGAAATAACACCAGATCCGCCTCGAGATCCGCACGAACCTGCCGCGCGGTGTTGACGACCCGCGTTGCGTTCCCGTGCACATCTCCAACGAGCAGATCGAGCTGCGCGAGTGCAATCCTGAGTGACTGTTTCATGGCCAGGCGCCGACGCCACCGCGGTTACGGTCTATTCTTCCACGACTCAGCGGCCCTTGCTCTTTCCGCGCGCGGCGGATGCCTTCCCAGCCGCCGCCTTGCCGCGGCTGCCGGCCTTTTTAACGGCACGAGTCATCTGCTGAACCACCTTCCTGGCCTGTTTCACCAGGGCCGAGGTGCGCGATACCGGCGGTGCCTTGGCTTTCGTCGGGACCTTTGCCGCTTTCTTGGCTGCCGGCTTTGACGATGCCTTCTTTTGAGCGGTTTTGGCTGCCGTACCCTTCGCCCCGGCGGTCTTGGCGGCGGTTCTCTTCGCAACGGCAGTCGCGGTTCTTTTCACAACGGCATTCGCCGTATGCTCGCTCCTCTTCTTCCGTGAAGTCTCAGCGGGCTCCGCCGGCCGCGGGGGGCTGCCGGCCGGGTGTGCCATTCGGGCAGCCCGCGCACGGCGACGCCTGAGCAGCTCATCCATTGCTGACCCGAGTTCCGCTGGCGATTTCACAGTCCTGACGCCCGCATTTTCGAAGGCTGCGTATTTGTCAGCAGCAGTACCCTTGCCACCGGCGACGATGGCGCCTGCATGGCCCATACGCTTTCCCGGAGGAGCCGTAACGCCTGCGATGTAGGCCACGACGGGCTTCGTCACAAACTTGCGGATGAACTCGGCGGCCGCCTCTTCGTCGCTGCCACCGATCTCTCCGACGAGAATGATTCCCTCGGTACGCGGGTCGCGCTCGAAAAGCTCCAGTACGTCGATGAAATTCATCCCACGCACAGGGTCGCCGCCGATACCGACACAGGTGCTCTGACCGAGCCCGATGTTGGTCGTCTGGTAAACCGCCTCATAGGTCAGCGTGCCGGAGCGCGACACGATCCCAACAGCGCCCTTCTTGTGAATGAAGCCCGGCATGATCCCGATCTTGCATTCGTCCGGCGTGATGACACCCGGACAATTAGGGCCCACCAGCCGCGTGCCCGCGCCCGCGAGCACCGACTTCACCCGTACCATGTCATTGACCGGCACGCCCTCGGTGATGCATACGACCAGCTCGATGCCCGCATCAACGGCCTCGAGGATCGAATCCGCGGCGCCTGCGGCAGGCACATAAATCATGCTCGCTGTTGCGCCGGTCTCCCGCACTGCATCCTGCACGGTATCGAACACCGGCTGACCCAGATGTGTCTGCCCACCGCGGCCCGGCGTAACACCCCCAACCAGCTTCGTTCCATACGCGAGCGCCTGCTCGGAATGAAACGTGCCCTGCTTACCCGTGAAGCCCTGGCAGATGACCTTCGTATTCCTGTTGATCAGAATGCTCATTTAGCTCGCCTTCTTCGCAAGCGCGACAATCTTGCGCGCAGCGTCTGTCAAATCTGTAGCAGCTGTAATCGTCAGCCCGCTCGTGGCCAACATTTCGCGCGCCTTGTCGGCATTCGTGCCTTCGAGTCGAACGACCACCGGCACCTTGACTCCGACATTCTTGACCGCGTTGATCACCCCATCGGCGATCAGGTCGCAGCGCACGATGCCACCGAAAATGTTGACCAGCACTGCACGCACTTTGGGGTTCGAGAGGATCAGCTGGAATGCCGCGGTCACACGCTCGCTGGTCGCGCCACCGCCCACGTCGAGGAAGTTGGCCGGCTGGCCGCCATGCAGCTTGATGAGGTCCATGGTCGCCATCGCAAGTCCTGCGCCGTTGACCATGCATGCGATGTCGCCATCGAGCGAAACGTAGTTGAGATCGTGCTCGCTGGCACGACGCTCCATCGGATCTTCCTGGTTCGCGTCGCGCAGCTTGGCGATGTCCGGATGGCGGAAAACCGCGTTGGCGTCGATGTTGATCTTGGCGTCGAGCGCCATCAGGCTGCCCGACTTCGTGACAATCAAGGGATTGACCTCGACGAGGCTTGCGTCCTTTTCCACGTAAAGCTTGTACAGTCCCATGGCCATGGCCTGGAACTCGGTGACCTGCGTGCCCTTCAGCCCCAATCCAAACGCCAATTGGCGGCATTGGTAGCCCTGCAGCCCCGCAGCGGGATGAATATTCACCGTAAGGATCTGCTCGGGGGTCGACGCTGCGACCTCTTCGATGTCCATGCCGCCCGCGGCCGATGCGATCAGGGCGATGCGCCCGCGCTCACGGTTCAATGTGAGAGACAGATAGATCTCACGCTCGATATCGGAACCCGACTCGACGTACACGTGCTCGACAGGCAACCCTTCGGGGCCCGTCTGCTTCGTAACCAGGTGAGTACCCAGCATGTCCCGCGCAGCAGAGCGCACCGTCTCCAGTTCGCGCGCGACCTTTACACCGCCGGCCTTGCCGCGTCCGCCCGCATGGACCTGTGCCTTGACGACCCAGACGGATCCGCCAAGTGCCTCGGCAGCCTTGACCGCCTCGTCCGCGCTCGCCGCGACGCGGCCAGTGGGGACGGCAATCCCGTAGTTCCGGAAGACGTCCTTGGCCTGATATTCGTGCAGATTCATTCGTTCGCCTCGGCTCGCTGCGCAAAACCGCCATTCTCGCGAAAAACCTCGGGGCTGACCAGCAAAGTGATGAGCTGCGAAGCGGGTCGCTTTTCAATGTGACGCAAGGTGGTACATTCGCCGCCGCCTACGGCGAGCGGATTGCCTTCTCTAAATCATGCCGGTGAACGCAGCGTCTGCACCCTCCGCTCCGACCGATCTCGCCTGGCGTGTGATCGGCCTGCTCAATCTGTATCGGCTCCTGGTTCCGATAGTCCTGCTCGCGGTGCAGTCACTGGCCAGGCCCCATTGGGCCCTGCTGACCGTCCACCCGAGGCTGTTTCTATCCGCGTGCATGGCCTATCTCGTCGCGGCCCTGCTGCTCATCATTGCCCGCAGGCTCGATTGGTCGAGCCTGCGAATCGTCGCGCTGGTCAACTCCGGGGTGGATGCGGCAGCCATCGGCCTGATCCTGTACGCGAGCGGGGGTGTGTCGAGCGGACTCGGCATCCTGCTGGTGCTGCCCGTCGGGGCCATGGCGGTCCTGGCCGATCACCGCGATGCATTTCTCATCGCGGCGGTGGTGTTGATTCAGCAGATTTTCGTCAACCTCGAGGACGTCGCATCCTCCACCGACTACACGACCGCCGGTGTTCTCGGCGCCGTTCTCTTCCTGATTGCCCTGTCGGCATGGCCGATCGCAAACCGGCTGCGCGAGAGCGAGGCCCTGGTGAGGCGGCAGGAAGTGGATCTCGCCAACCTCGCGCAGCTTTCCCAATACATTGTGCAACATCTTCGCGAGAGCCTTCTGGTCATCGATACCCACGATCGCATCCGACTCATCAATGAATCCGCTGCCCACATCCTGGGCGATACCAGCGCAGTCCCAGAGGCGCTGCTCGGTGAGGCCTCGCCCCGGCTGCTCTATCTGCTCGAGACGTGGCGCCAGAATCAGGGCAACCTGGCTGCGTTCCCCCCTTCCGATCAGACCTTCGTCAGCGCGGACGGCGCGCGCGTCATCCGCGCCAATTTCGCGCCTCTTGGCGGCTCCAACCCCGCGCCCGTCATCGTGTTTCTCGAGGACACCAGCCTGCTTGCGGAAAAGGTCCAACAATCCAAGCTAGCAGCCCTCGGACGGCTGAGTGCGAGCATTGCGCATGAGATCCGCAACCCCGTTGGGGCCATGAGCCACGCCGCCCAGCTGCTGGGCGAGTCGAGCAGCCTCTCGAGCGGCGAGAAGCGGTTGACCGAGATCATGCGAACGAATGCGGACCGCGTGAGCGCCATTATCAACAACGTCCTGAGCCTGTCGAAGCGTGAGGAAACGCGCGCAGAGACAATGTCCCTGCGGTCCTGGACCGAGGAGTTCCACGAGGAGTTCTGCGAGACCATGCAGATGCCTGCGCAACGATTGCGAACCAGCGATGCGAGTCCGGATGTGGAAATCAGGGCCGACCCCTCGCAACTGCGGCAGATCGTCTGGAATCTGTGCGAAAACGCCTTCAAGCACGGAATCCATGACCGGCCTGAGGAGATCGTGGAAATCCGTCACGGCCGCCTCAGTCCGACCGGCCGCCCGTTTCTGCAGGTCATGGACCGCGGGCCGGGCGTGAATCCTGAGCACGCCGAGAAGATCTTCGAACCTTTTTTCAGCGGCGGTCGTGGAACAGGTCTCGGTCTGTTCCTCGCGCGCGAGCTGGCGCAGACGAATGGGGCTACTCTGTTGTACGAGCCGAGACACGGAGGCGGTAGCATTTTCCGGTTGGTGTTTGCGGATCTACGCCGTTGGGAGGCCTGATGAATGTGACTGCTGCGAGCGCACGAGCGGTGAGCTCCCGGCCCGTGGTGCTCATCGTTGACGACGAGCCGGATCTGCTCGAGCTCGTGAGTCTGACGCTGGGCCGCATGAATCTCGAGACGCGTACCGCGCCCGACGTCGGCACGGCCCGCCGGCTGCTCAAGGGCGAGAAATTCGACCTGTGCCTGACTGACATGCGCCTGCCGGACGGAGACGGTCTCGACCTCGTAGCCTGGATTCAGGAGAACCGCTCTGACCTGCCCGTTGCAGTGATCACTGCACATGGCAACGTTGAATCCGCGGTCCGCGCGCTCAAGCTCGGTGCGTTCGACTTCGTCTCCAAGCCGCTGGACTTGGGTGTGCTGCGCAAACTGGTCGGCAGCGCGATCCGCCTCGGCGACCGGGCGGACATCGATTCCGCCACGGCCAACATCCGCGGCCCGAGCTTGATAGGCAGCTCGGAGGCCATGGCGCAGCTGCGCGAAATGATCGCACGGGTGGCGCGCAGCCAGGCGCCGGTACACATCTTTGGAGAGTCGGGCACGGGCAAGGAGTTGGTCGCACGGCTGGTACACGCCAGCGGCTCGCGTCGCGACGGACCGTTCATCGCCGTCAACTGTGGAGCGATTCCCACCGAGCTCATGGAGAGCGAGCTTTTCGGCCACAAGCGTGGCAGCTTTACAGGAGCCGTGGCCGACAAGAAGGGCCTCGTGCAAAGCGCCGAAGGCGGCACCTTGTTCCTGGACGAAGTGGCCGATTTGCCGCTGCACATGCAGGTGAAGCTGCTGCGCGTGGTCCAGGAGAAAACCGTCCGCCCGGTCGGCGAATCGCGCGAAGAAACCGTGGACGTACGCATTCTCTCAGCCACGCACAAGAACCTCGCTGACCTCGTCGCCGACGGCCGATTTCGCGAGGATCTGTTCTATCGCATCAACGTCATCGAGCTGCGGGTCCCCTCGCTTCGCGAGCGCAGCGGCGACATCCCCGAATTGTCGCAGACCATTCTCGGCAGGATGGGCAAGCGGATGGACATCGACGCACCGCAGATCAGCGAAGATGCATTCCGGATGCTGCGTGAATATCCGTTTCCCGGAAACGTCCGTGAGCTGGAGAATGTACTCGAACGGGCCATGACACTCTGCACCGAGAGGATGATCGCCCCCGAGCACATCAAGTTGCGCGCCGCCGTACGGCCCGCCACGGACCCGACGACACCTGTAGCGGTCGTGTCGCCCGACCTCGGCAGCTCGCCAGCGCTGGGAGCACAACTCGAGGACATCGAGCGCGACGCCATCGTCAAGGCGCTGGAAAAGACGCGCTACAACAAGACCGCGGCGGCCAAAGTGCTCGGGATGAGCTTTCGAGCATTGCGCTACCGGATCAAGAAGCTGGGCATCGAATAGCATGCGTATCCTGGTCGTCGAGGATAACGACCTGGTTGCAGATGCCATCGTGCGCGGAATGGCGATGGCGGGTTTCGCCGTGGATCGGGCTGCGACGGCGGAAGCTGCCGGAGCAGCGCTTGCCGCGGAGCACTTCGATCTCGCGGTCCTGGATATTGGATTACCCGGCGCCGATGGCATCTCTCTTTTGCGCCGCATCAGGGGCTCCGGTTCGACGCTGCCCGTCATGATCCTGACGGCACGCGACACTCTCGCAATGAAGGTGGAGGCGCTGGACATCGGTGCCGATGATTTTCTCATGAAGCCGTTCGAGCAGGCGGAGCTCGCGGCCCGTTGCCGCGCTCTGATCCGGCGCTCCAATTTGAGCGCCAACGGCCAGTTGAGCCTGGGCCGGATGCGCATCAACGTGACCGGCCGACAACTTCAGATCGACGATGCAGCGGTTGATTTGACGGCTCGGGAGTGGCTCGTGTTGGAGTGCCTGGCACTCAATGCCGGGCGCGTCGTCTCAAAGGAGCGCCTGCAGCAGGCCATCGCCAACTGGGATCACGTTCTGACGCCCAATGCGGTGGAGGTGTATGTCTCCCGTGTCCGCACCAAGTTGGGAGATGCGGCGGTCATCCGCACTGTGCGCGGCCTCGGGTATCGCCTCGATGAGCCTCGCGCCTGACTCGGCCACATCGATCCGGCGGCGCCTGCTGATTTTCCTGCTGCCGCCCCTCGTCGCGCTGATGCTCGCGGGCGTCTACGCCAACTATCGGGCGGCAATGCTGTTCGTGCAGGCGGCCTATGATCGGCGCCTGGCGGACTCTGCGCTGGCGCTAGCGACGCATATTAAAATTGCGGGGCGCGAAATCCAGGTTGATACGGCCCCGCAAGCCCAACCTGCCGAAAGCACTGACCGCGCCGATCCCGCGGGCCCCGTTTACTACTCCATTCTGGCGCCGGGAGGACGACTCCTCGCCGGTAACCCCCAGCTGCCCACCACGCCACCGGGCAGCGCTAATCCCACCTACGCCGACGTTCGGCTTGGGACCCGAGAGCTCCGCGTGGCCACCTATCGCCTGACCACGACTGGCGGCACCGTCACGATCAATGTGGCCGAAGCGAGCGATTCGCGCGCCCGCCCGGGGCAATTCATTCTGGCAAGCACCTGGCTCATGGACTTCATCCAGGTGGATGTCACTTTGCTGCTGGTGTGGGTCGCAGTGCACTTCGGCCTCAAGCCACTTACAGCTGTGCGCCGGCAGATCGAGGCTCGCTCGGCGCGTGAGCTCCGTCCGCTCGAGGTAGCGGCGGTGCCCGCGGAAGTCCGTCCGCTGGTTGACGCTCTCAATCTACTGTTCGAGATGCTGAGCGAAGCGGCGCACTCTCAGCGCCGATTCGTTGCCGACACAGCTCATCAGCTGCGCACGCCGATCGCGGGGTTGCTGGGACAACTGGAGTTGCTGATGCGAGAGCCCGCCGCTGCACCTCTGCAGAGCCGCCTCTCCGCGCTATTCGATGAGTTGACGCGGCTTGCACACTCCGCGAACCAGCTCCTGGCCCTCGCCCGCGCTGATCCATCAGCAAACCTCGCGGACAAGTTCGAGAGCATCGATCTGAAGTCCCTCGCCGAGAGAGTTCTCGAGCAGCACTTTGACCGCTCGGTTGAGGGCGGAATCGACATGGGTGCCGAAGCAGAGCCCGCACGAGTCAACGGCAATGCGAGGCTGCTCGAGGATCTCCTCGGCAATCTTGTGGACAACGCACTCAACTACACTCCGAAGGGCGGCTGCGTTACGGTCCGGTCCGGATTCCACGACAGCAGCCCGTACCTCGAGGTTGAAGACGACGGCCCTGGAATTCCCGAGGCCGAGCGGGTGCGGGTGCGGCAGAGATTCTATCGGTTACCCGGGACACCCGGGCGGGGCTGCGGGTTGGGCCTCGCGATCGTGGAGGAGATCTCGCAGCTGCACCGCGCGACCCTCACGATCGAGGCAGGTGCTAACAGTCAAGGGACGAGAATAAGAATGCAATTTCCGCCAGCCGGCGGACGCGTGGCCGCGCAACCGGCGCGGCGTCGCCAAACTGCGAACAGCGTCTCATCCTGAACATTCCGGGCCCCCGCCTTTAGTCGCGCAGAGGGATCGTCAGCTTCACGCAAGCTTGCCACCCTAACGTGGCGGCCCATGAATAGAACGCTGTCTGACAATCTATCGCGGCTCCGCTGGTGTCCACAGCGCCTTGCCGCAAAGAGGATGGCGGGCGTCACGCTCATTGAGCTCATGACGACCGTCTCGCTCGTCGCGATCCTGATGGCCATCGCCGTACCTTCGTACAAATATGTTACCAACTCCAATCGCCTGGCGAGCGAAGTAAACGGGCTTCTCGGCGATATGCAATTCGCTCGGGGCCAAGCCATCAAGGAGGGCCAGACGGTCGTCATCTGCACCTCGAATGATGGGGCAACGTGTTCCAACAGCTCTTCCTGGAAAGCCGGCTGGATCGTGTTCTCGGACGGCAACGGCAATGGCGCGGTAGACGCGGGGGAGACTGTCCGGCGCGTGCAGAACGCGTTCAATAGCTCTGACACGTTCAATGCCGACAACACCACCAGTGCCGTGAGCTTCAATCGGGAAGGGTTCGCACCGGGAGGCAATATCGTCACGATCACCCTCCATGATTCGACAGCCGACCCGAAGTGGACTCGCTGCCTGAAGATCAACATCGTGGGAATGTTAATGACGACGCGATATTCGACACTGACGACGCCAGGCTGGCCGGGCCCATGCACATGAAATTGCTGCACGAGCAACAACGGGGCTTCACCCTGCTCGAGGTGATGGTCTCGCTCGTCATCATTTCGGTGGGCCTGCTGGGTGTGGCTAAAATGCAGGCACTCTCCCTGACCAACACCAGCGTCGCCAGCATGCGCTCGCTTGCGGCCATCGAGGCCGCAAGTCTCGCTGCTACCATGCACGAGAATCGAGCCTACTGGTCCTCCGCGGCTCCGGCGGCGAACGCGGGGGGAATTGAGGTCAAGGGTACCGGACCTGGATCGAGCCCGCAGATTACCGCAAGCGGCACTCTTACGACCTCCGTGGATTGCACTACGGGAGCCGCGGTACCTTACTGCACCTCTGACCAGCTGGCCGCCTATGATCTTCAGCAATGGGCGGCTGCGGTCAACTCCGTACTGCCAAATTACGACGCCAAAATCACATGCACCGGTGTGTCACCGGTCAGCTGCGTCATCTCGATCAATTGGCAAGAGCGCGCTGTGGCCCTCAACACCGCCCAGGCATCCACGGCGTCCCTGCAAGCGCCCTTCTACACCCTGTACGTAGAGCCATGAACAATTCACTCACACGTTTGAATCGACGCGCTCCCTGCGGGCAGCGGGGCTTTACGCTTATCGAAATTGCCATCGCGATGACAATCGGCCTGTTCCTGCTCGCCGGTGTCACCACGCTCGTGGGCGGCATTCGGATCACATCCGACACTCAGAATCAGATGGCGCAGCTTCAGGACAACGAGCGCCTGGCCATGAGTCTAATGACCGACGTAATCGAGGCCGCAGGCTACTATCCGGACCCGAGGACGTACGGCCTGTCAGATTTTCTGGCTTCAGGGTCCCTTGCCGCGCAACAGACCATGACTGGCACGTCGGGGCCCGACACGATTACCGTCCGCTACGAGACCATTCCGGCTGACGGCGTGATCAATTGCCTCGGCGCCTCGAATCCTCCCGGTGGTGCCGCGTTGGTTTATACGAATACGTTCAGTGTGAGCGCTCAGGGGCAACTGCAGTGCCAGGTGAATGGGGTGAACGCTGGACAGCCAGTACCCCTGGTCGACGGAATACAGAGCATGACGATCTGGTACGGCGTGAATACGGCGGCGGCGTCCCAAACCTGCACCGACAGCTACATGACCGCGACCCAGGTCACGGCGGGCGGCTACTGGAACAACATCTGCTCCGTCAGGGTCACCCTGGTGTTTACCAACAAAATAAACCCAACCAGCGGCCCAATTTCATTTACCCGCGTCATCGCCGTGATGAAGACGGCCGGTGCCAACACATGAACATGCAGCAATTTCGCCCCCCTGCGCGCCAGCTCGGCCTCGTGATGATTTCGGCCCTGTTATTGTTGTTGGTCGCAACCATCCTGGCGGCGGCCATGTTTCGCAGCTTCGGCACCCAGGAGAAGATCGCAGGGAACCTGCGGGAGAAGGAGCGGGCAATGCATGCTGCCGTGACGGCGCAGCAATACGCAGAATGGTTTCTGCAGAGCGGAGCAGCACCTGTAGCGGGGGTTTGTAAGAGCGTCATCGACTCCACAGCCGCTGTGGTGTGCTCGAACCAGATCAATCTCCAGGACATCGCTAACCCCGCCGCATGGCCCGGCGCAGTAACGTATCTTCCGCCCAACCCTGCCAGCAGCACCTCTCAGAATATGGAGGTCACGACGACGCCTGGAGTGGGGACTTATTCCTCAAAACCAACCTTCTACATTGCGGATCTGGGGCCGTCCAAACCACCCCTGCCAAACGGAGAGCTCTACCAGATCGATGCCGCGGCCTCTGGCGGTACGGCAGATACGGTAGCCGTCGTAGAGAGTACCTACTTGGTGGTTGCAGGCAGCGGAGGAGGCGGCCGTGGCGGCGATACGGCCGGCGGGCTGTGACGTGGATCGTGACGGTCGTCACGGGCGTGGCTGCGGCCGCGGACCCAGCCCAGGTGTAATGGCGATCGAATACCGGGCTGTTGAGACAACTCCATTTCTTCAAAGTTAATTCCAATGGCGAAGGATTACGATATGACGCGCGGCAAACTTCTCAAGCATGGCATCCTCGCGGTTGCAACGCTGCTCGTGGTTGCCGGGCCGATGGCCAGCCGCGCGCAGACCAACATCAGCGAAGATTTCACCCACCCCAGCACGACCAACTCGTGGTACTTCTTCAATGGCGCCTGCCTGACAGCCGGAACCGGAACGAGCGTGGGATCCAGCCCCGGATCGGTCCCGTCATGCTTGAGCAAGGTGAGCACATACTATAACGAGAATCTCGTTGGCGGCGAGAAGGGCTATCTGGGCTCAACTACGGCGCCAGGCACTCCGGCTGCGGGCGTTGCCGATTCGGATGGTAACGGTGCTCTGCGCTTCACCAACGGCTACCCTGGTGGCTATCATCAGAACGGCGCAATCGTCTCAGCCGGTACGCCGTTCCCGACGGGCGCGGGAGTACAGGTCACATTCAAAACCGTCACCTACAAAGGCGACTCGAAGGGAGCTGCGGGCGACGGCGCCGACGGTATCAGCTTCTACCTGATGGATGGAAGCAAACCTGCGGGCATCGGCGCGTGGGGCGGCAGCTTGGGCTACTCTTGCTCCAATTCCAACCCGCCCTACGACGGACTCGTAGGCGGATATATCGGACTCGGAATCGACGAGTACGGAAACTTCCTGAACGGTACCTCGAACACTCTGGGAGAGACCGGCACCTCGGCGACCAGCGACAACACGGCGAGTGGCGGCGGGTATCAGCCCGGACGCATCGGCCTTCGTGGCGCTGGCAGCATATCGTGGGCAGGGCTCACCGCAGCATATGGATCGAGCACGGGTTCGAGCAGCCCGTACTATCCGGCCTCGCTGGCGACCACATGCAGCAATGGCGGTGTGTACAGCTCGGTGACGAATTCGTGCGGCCTTGCCTGCACGGTCGGGTCATATAACTCCAGCACAAACACGTGCGATTCGTGTCCGGCTAACACCACGTTTTATCCCGCAGGGAACACCTGCAACTCGTGCGCCAGTGGCACATATAACGTCACCACAAACTCCTGCAGTCCCGCTTACACCTGCCCTAGCGGTTCATCGTACGTTGCTGCGACCAATAGCTGCACCCCTCAGTGCTCGGCTGGCTCCTTTAACTCCGGCACAGGCAAGTGCAATGTATGCTCCGCCGGTGCCACGTTCGATCTGACCAATGGAACGAGCGCCAAGCCGTGCGCGTCATGCAGCAAGGGCGGGACGTACAATCCACTCACAGGTAAGTGCAGTGCTGGGTCCTTGGCCTGGAACGGGCCGAACAAGACATCTACTGCCAATACGCCCACTGCCATCAACCCCACGGCGGTGAACCCCACGACGAAAGCGCCCAGTTCCGGCACGCCCGTTGCGCTGCTCGCGGTGCAAAACACGTGCAAGACCGGTCATCTGTTCAACTACAGCTCTCCAAACAGCCCCACGGACGTTGGCACGGCGACTCTCGACAACACCGCGAATACGGCCGGGATACTGGACTATCCAGCAATACCCGGTGCCTACAAAGTGCTGACGAGCACCACGATCGCCAACGAAAGCGCCGCCAAGAGAAGTGACGCGAATGTCATTGCCTACAAACTGAAGATCACGGCAGACGGCTTGTTGAGCTTCTCCTACAGCTATAACGGCGGAGCCTACCAATCCGTCATCTCCAAGCAGGACATCAAGGCCTCGAATGGACCGTTGCCCGGCAGTTTCCAATTCGGCTTCGCCGGCTCCACCGGCGGAAGCACGAACGTTCACGAGATCCTGTGCTTTCAGGCCACGCCGTCCGACCAGGCGGCGACCTCGATCGGCCTGAACGCAAAGCAAGCCGCGAAGATCGCGAGCGGTACCCAGGCGTACCTGGCCTACTACTATCCCAGCAACTGGACTGGCAGACTCACTGCGAACGATCTGATGTTCGATCCCAGCACCCAGATCCTGAGCATCAGCAACACCGCCAATTGGGACGCTTCATGCGTCTTGACGGGCGTGGCAACTGGAAAGACATGCCCGACAACCGGCGTCTCCGGCCAGACCAATGCGCAGACGAGCCGGACCATTCTGAGCTGGGACGGCGCACAAGGTATCCCATTTCAATGGTCGAACCTTTCCGCGGCGCAGCGGACCGCACTGGATAGCGGCGATTCGAGCTCAACCAACCAGAATCGGCTGAATTACCTGCGCGGCGATCGAACCAACGAAGTAAACCCCCAGGGAGTCGGCTTGTTCCGCCCACGCGAGAGCGTGTTGGCCGACATCGTGGACTCGAGCCCGACCTGGGTGGGCCCACCCAGCGCGCCCTATGCGACGAGTTGGAGCGATGCGCTGTATCCGACCGCGACCGTGCCGGAAAACACCGGCACGCAGAGCTACGCCGGCTTCAAGTCCACCTTTGGAACCCGGCAGAACGTCGTCTATGTTGGAGCCAATGACGGCTTGCTGCATGGCTTCAGAGCCGGCTCTTACGACAGCAGTAACAACTACGTCAACAACAGCGCGACGCCCAACGACGGCGCGGAGATTCTGGCCTACATGCCGGGGGCCGTCATCGGGGGCACGCTCCTCAACTCTGGTGGCACAACCACGTCCGTGACAGACACGATCCACGGTACGGATCCGACGAACAGCAACACCGTCGACCCACTGCTCGACTACGCGAATACCCAATACGGACACAACTTCTTTGTCGACGCGACCCCCGGTACGGGTGACCTTTTCTACGGCGGCACCTGGCACACGTGGGCTGTTGGTGGGCTCGGCGCCGGAGGTGCCGCGATCTATGCACTCGATGTGACGGACCCGAGCAAGTTCCAGGAGAGCAATGCAGCCAGCCTGGTCATCGGCGAATGGACAGCCGCCTCGCTCAACTGCTCGAACGACAGTGCCTGCGGGAAAAACCTGGGCAACACCTACGGGCAGCCGATAATCCGCCGGCTCCACAACGGGTTATGGGGTGTCATTTTCGGCAACGGCTATAACAGCCGCAGCGGCGACGCCGGAATTTTCGTTATGACCGTCGATTCTTCCACCGGAGCCACGACGACGTATTACGTGAGTACCGGCACGTCCGGCAATAACGGGATAGCCTACGTCTACCCGGCCGACCTGGACGGCGACTTGGTCACCGACTATATCTATGCGGGCGACCTCCAAGGAAACCTCTGGCGCTTCGACCTGACGTCGGATAAGCCGGCCACTTGGGCGGCCTCGACTTCGGTTTCACTGCTGTACACCACCGACACGAGTCAGCCGATCACGACGAGGCCGGTAATCTGGATCACGGCGCCGGCGACTCAAGGCGGCGCGTATCGGTTGATGGTGGATTTTGGAACGGGTCGGAAGGTCCCCGTTACGAACACGTCGCCCACGCAATACCAGAGCAGCACCCAGTCTCTGTACGGAATCTGGGACTGGAACATGGATGCCTGGAACGCCCAGTCACCCGTCAAATTCTACAGTCTGACTGCTCCCCAGACCGTCAGCCTGGTGACGCAGACTGTCACGACACAGGCAAGCGGTGAACTGGACGGCAGTTCGAATGCGGTTTGCTGGAAGGGCACGACGACGTGCGGAAGCGCTGCGAGTGCGAACCAGGACTTCGGCTGGACCCTGGACCTGCCGAACCAGTACGAGCAGGTCATCTTCAATCCCATCGCATACAAGGGCACCTTCCTCGTCAACACGCTGATTCCGACCACCAACTCGGTCACGAGCTGCTCGATCAACACGGAAACCGGCAACACGATTGCGATTTCCGTGACGACCGGAGGAGCAATTGCCAACCTGTTTCCAGGCTACCGCGATGCCATTGGGTTTCGAACCGACGGCAGCGGCAGCGTAACGAGCGTGAATGCGGGTGGGAAGGATTACCTGATCACCCAGTCGAGCGACGGACCCGGGCAGAAGCCGTCCAAGGTCTGCGACGCTCCGTGGGTCTGGACGAACGGCGCATGCACTATCCGGCCCGACTTCAGCGGATCGGGGACGGGCCCGAGCGGCAAACGTCTCACGTGGATCAAGAAACGCTAACAGGCAGATGACCATGGCAACACGATCTTCATTGCATCCTGGGCGCCGCAAAGGCTTCACACTGGTCGAACTGATGATCACGGTAGCCATTGTTGCGATTCTGGCCATTGTTGCTGCTCCGGCATTCAACAAGCAGATTCAAAAGTCACGCCGTACCGAGGCCCGAACCACGCTGCTCGATCTCGCGGCACGCGCGGAGCGTCTGTACAGCACCACGAACAGCTATTGGGGTACTACCACTGCCAATAAGCTGCTTCCGCCGGACCTCGGCTACTCCGGCGGGTGGCCGATAACCACGACCAGTGGGTATTACACAATCGCCCTCAGCAACAACACCACGGGGACGGCGTTTACTTTCACCGCGACGGCAGCAGGCGCACAGACGGGCGATACGCAATGCGCCACCCTCTCGGTGGACAACACGGGAAACCAGCAGGCGAGCGACCCGACGTGCTGGAAATGACGCAACGGCGCATCGGCTAGCGCTCCGTCAGAAAGGTTGGCATAGTGCCGTGGGTGTGGCCATGCTCTTGCGGGCCTTACTTTTGGCAAAACCGCCATTGCATAATCTGCCCCTCGTAGGCCGATTTATTCCAAGCGGCATTTTCTTCTCAAGGGTATCAATGTCCCCTACGCGGCCGGCTGTATTGACAATGCAACAGCAGCCAAGAGCCGAGCACCTTTACGCAATCGACCTGCTGCGTTTTTTTGCAGCTATGGCCGTGGTCTGCTGCCATTGGTGCTTCTCGCCAGATCAGATGCAGCCGATCATGAAGATCAGTATCGCAAAGTACGGTCTATTCGGTGTGCAGTTGTTCTTCCTGATCAGCGGCCTGGTCATTCTGATATCGGCTCAGGGCCAGGACTTTCGCGGCTTCGTCGGGGCAAGGATCGTGCGGCTCTATCCTGCGTTCTGGATCTGCTGCACCATTTCTGCGCTGTTCGCATTCAGCGATCCGCTATTGGGATGGCCGCAATACATATATAACATGACAATGTTTCCAGACCCGAACTACGTGCCGTTGATCAACCAGGCGTATTGGTCGCTGGTCGTGGAAGCGAAGTTCTACCTGTTGATATCTGTCCTGCTTCTGTGTGGGTGGTTGCATCGCATCGAGCTTGTGATGTGGGTTTGGCTGGTTGCAGCCGCCTGGGCGTCTTCGCACCTGATGAGCCAATTGTTGATGGCTCATTACGCCTGCTTTTTTGTGGGTGGGTGCGCGTGCTTCCTGCTCAGAAGGCACCCGACCTGGGATCGATGGGCGCTTCTGTTCGTAGCGTGGGTGGTGGCAATGAATGAGACTGTGCGGGAAGTCGTGAAGCAAAATTACGTACTCGACGAATTCACAAGCTGCATGCTCGTGAGCTCTTTCTTTGCTGTAATACTTGCTGTTTCGAGAAATTGGTTGGTTGTCCCGCAATGGAAGGGCCTGCCGACTCTGGGCGCAATCAGCTATCCGATCTACCTTTTGCACCAGCGCATCGCGATTGAAATGGGGTGGACGACCGACAGCCCAGGCCTGCTTTTGTTGGCGTTCGCATGGATAATAGTCCTGTCCTGGGTCGTGCATCGCTGGGGCGAGCTTCCGCTGCAGCGCTGGATGAAGGCCAGATTCAACGCGGCACGGAACCTCAACTATCAGCCGGCCGGAAATTCAACTCGCATACCCTGACAAGCAGTGTCACTTTGTGACCTTCGATATCGGCAGCCGTCGTCAGACCCTGACGCAACTAAGTCAAATCGCGATGTCATCTCATTCTAAAAATATGCGTGGATTCAATGACTTGCATTCAAACGGATCGCCTGGCACAAGCCATGCACAGCTACTCTCGCAGGCGCCCGTTTGCGCCGCTTGACTCTCTCACCAAGACTCCAGGAGCTCCATCAATGAAAGCTGTGCAAAAGGGTTTTACCCTCATCGAGTTGATGATCGTGGTTGCGATCATCGGCATCCTGGCGGCGATCGCGCTGCCGGCCTATTCCGACTACACGATTCGTGCAAAAGTATCGGAGGTGGCGCTGGCTGCCGATGGTTGCAAGACGGCGGTTGGCGAGTTCATGCAATCGAACGCCACGTTTCCAGCCAACGCGGATCAGGCCGGTTGCGGTACAGTGGGATCCAAGTACGCCGCTACTGGGCTTACGGTAACGGGCGCGGGTGTCATAACGGTCACCGTACAGAACACAAACTCGGGCGCCGATGGTCAGACGCTGATCCTGCAGCCGACCAAAGATGCTGGTCGCAAAACATTGGTCGCTGTTACTGCGGGCGTGATGGATCCGGTAATGAGCTGGTCGTGCGGCACCAGCGCCGCCGGTACAGCCAATCAGAAATACTTCCCTGCAAGCTGCCGTCAGGCCGTCCTCGGCGGTCTGTAATCAGCAAGGGAACAGCGTGAATGGGCTGACTTCTCGAGCCCGTCAAGAAGCCCCTCCCCTTCCGGAGGGGCTTCTTCTTTTGGGATACCAGTCACGCAGACCCACCGCGCCGATGTGCGAGGATCTGCGAAGATTTGACAATTGCCTGAGTCGTCTTGTTCGGTAGACTACATCTCTCGGAACGGGGTCGCTGGCCTTAAGCTCATGAATGATAACGCTTCCTTAGCGCTCGGAGCGCCCCGCCCCGGGTTGGGTGGCCTGCCACAACGCCTCGTTCAGGACGGGGTCGTTGAGGAAGCCGCCATGCTCGAGGCGATGAACGTCGCCCGCGAGCGCAACATGAGCATCGTCACTCAGCTCGTGACCAGCGGTGCTGCCAACGCGCGCGACATTGCTGTTGCGGCCTCGAATGAATTCGGCGTACCGCTGTTTGACCTGGACGCGGTCAATCTCGACCCGGAAACTGTTCGACTCGTCAGTGACAAGCTGCTGACCAAGCATCGGGTCCTGCCGCTCTTCCGCCGCGGCAAGCGCCTGTTTCTCGCCGTCGCCGATCCGACCAATCTGCACGCGATCGACGAAATCAAATTTCAGACGAGTCTCGGCATCGAGGCCATTGTCGTCGAAGACGACAAACTCCAGAAAGCCATCGACAAGGCCATTGAGCAGGCCGACACCCAGATGTCGGCGTTCTCGGACGAAGAAGGCATCGACCTCGAGGCTCTCGAGGTCACCGGCGGCGATGAGCAGGCGGACGACAAGGTCGCCCGCGACGACGTCGAGGACGCCCCGATTGTCCGCTTCGTCAACAAGGTCATGCTCGATGCAATACGCCGCGGCGCATCGGACATCCACTTCGAGCCATACGAGAAAATCTACCGGGTTCGATTGCGGATGGACGGAGTGCTGAAAGAGCTGGCGCAGCCGCCCGTGCAGCTTGCCCAGAAGCTCTCGGCTCGTCTCAAGGTCATGGCGCGGCTGGACATCGCCGAACGGCGCGTCCCGCAGGACGGCCGCATCAAGATGAAGTTGTCGAAGAACCGCGCCATCGACTTCCGCGTGAGCACGTGTCCAACGCTGTTCGGCGAAAAGGTCGTGATGCGTATTCTCGACCCGGCACAGGCAGCGCTGGGGATCGACTCGCTCGGGTACGAGCCCTTTCAGAAGGACCTGTACACCAAATACCTGGCGAAGCCCCAGGGCATGATCCTGGTGACCGGCCCGACGGGCAGCGGCAAGACCGTGTCGCTGTACACCGGTCTGCACATCCTCAATCGCGAGGACACAAACATCTCGACGGCTGAGGATCCGGCTGAAATCAACCTGCCGGGCGTCAACCAGGTCAACGTCAATGCCAAAGTCGGACTAACGTTCGCCGCGGCCATGCGTGCGTTTCTGCGCCAGGACCCTGACGTCATCATGGTCGGTGAGATTCGTGACCTTGAGACTGCTGAGATCGCGATCAAGGCGGCCCAAACGGGCCATCTCGTGCTCTCCACCCTACATACGAACGATGCGCCGCAGACTCTGACTCGTCTGATAGACATGGGTGTAAAGCCTTACGCGATTGCGACGTCAGTGAGCCTGATCATTGCTCAACGTCTCGCACGTCGTCTGTGTTCGCAGTGCAAACAACCGATGGACATCCCCAAGGAAGCCCTGCTCAAGGAAGGCTATTCCGAAGCCGACATTGCCAGCGGCATCAAGATCTTCACCCCCAAGGGATGCTCGAATTGTACGGACGGCTATAAGGGCCGCGTCGGGATCTACCAGGTACTGCCGGTAACCGAATCCATTGCGCGGATCATTCTCGCCGGCGGTAGCGCCGTCGATATCGGTGATCAGGCGGCTAAGGAGGGCGTATGGGATCTGCGTCGTTCCGGCCTCGAGAAGGTCAAGGCAGGCCTGACGAGCCTCGAGGAAGTAAACAGCGTCACGATCGAGTGACGCAGGAAATAGCATCACATGGCACAGGCAGCAACCACCACCGTCCGCACAATCAAACGTGATGTGCCCTTTGCATGGGAGGGCCGGGACAAGCGCGGCGCACGCATCAAGGGGAAGAGTCTCGCTCCGGATGAGACCGCCCTGCGTGCCGATCTGCGTCGTCAGGGTATAGCACCATCGAGGATCCGCAAGCAGTCAAAAGGACTCAAGGGCGGTGGCAAACCCAATCCGGCAGACATCGCGGTGTTCGCCCGACAGCTCGCAACGATGCTGGCCGCGGGGATACCCATGGTGCAATCGTTCGAGATTGTAGGCAATGGCCACGAAAAGCCGTCGATGCAGAAGCTGATTCTCGACATCAAGGCCGATATCGAGGGCGGCACCTCGCTGCATGAATCACTTGCAAAGCATCCATTGTATTTCGATGACCTGTTCGTGAACCTGGTCCAGTCAGGCGAACAGGCGGGCGCGCTCGAATCTCTGCTCGACAAAATCGCCACTTACAAAGAGAAGAGCGAGGCGCTCAAGAAGAAGGTCAAGAAGGCCTTGTTCTACCCTGCAGCCGTACTGGCCGTCGCGGTCATCGTCACCATCGTCCTGTTGTTGTTCGTCATCCCCCAGTTCGAGAGTGTTTTCAAATCCTTTGGCGCCGATCTGCCGGCATTCACGCTGATGGTGATCAACCTCTCGAAATTCGTACAACAGAGCGGAATCTTCATAGCCCTCAGCGTCGCTGGCGCCGTGTACGCCTTCTTCTATTTCAAGAAGCGCTCGAAGGCGATGCGCGAGTTCCTGGATCGCACGAGTCTCAAGATTCCGGTCATCGGTCCCATCTTGAACAAAGCGGCGATTGCCCGCTACGCCCGCACGCTGGCTACCATGTTCGCGGCCGGCGTACCGCTGGTGGAAGCGCTCGAATCCGTGGCCGGCGCCACCGGCAACATCGTGTATGAGAACGCCATACTGAGGATGCGCGACGAAGTCGCGACCGGCGTGCGTTTGCAGCGCGCAATGGAAGCCACCAGTATCTTTCCGAACATGGTGATTCAGATGATCGCGGTCGGAGAGGAATCGGGCTCTCTCGATGAAATGGCGAGCAAGGTGGCCACGTTCTATGAGGCCGAGGTCGACAACGCGGTCGATGCCATGTCGAGCCTCTTAGAGCCGCTCATAATGGTTATCCTCGGCGTGCTCGTCGGTGGACTGGTCATCGCGATGTACCTCCCGATCTTCAAATTGGGCGCGGTCGTCTAACGACGCTCCCGCGACCCCGGCGCACGAAAACGCCGCGCCCCGCGCGGCGTTTTCTTTGGGAGGAAAAGTAAAAAATGACCATTCTCGAGCTCCTGTCCTCCTCCCCGTCGCTCTTCATTGCCACTTGCCTGGCGGTGGGCCTGGTGGTGGGCAGCTTCCTGAATGTCGTGATCTATAGGGTACCGGTCATGTTGGACCGCCAATGGCGTGAACAATGTGCCGAGCTCGCTGACGGCTCCCATGTTGCGCCTGCTTCCAAGCCGGCCGAGCGCTTCAATCTGGTCGTGCCCCGATCGGCATGCCCGTCCTGCAAGGCGCCCATTACGGCCCTGCAAAACGTCCCCATTCTGAGCTATGTGTTCCTGAAGGGCCGCTGCGCGCACTGCGGCGCCTCAATCAGTATTCGATACCCGATCGTGGAAGCGCTGACCGGCGTGCTCTCGGCGGCGGTGGCCTGGAAATACGGCTACGGATGGCCAACGCTCGCCGCCCTGGTGCTGACGTGGTTCCTGGTCGCCCTGACTTTCATCGACATCGACCACCAGCTGCTTCCGGATAGCATGACCCTGCCACTAGTCTGGATCGGCCTGGCTTTGAGCCTGTGGGGGCCGCAGCCAGGGGGCGTTCCGATACCCGTGGATATGCGCTCGAGCATCATTGGCGCCATGGCGGGTTACCTTAGCCTCTGGAGCGTCTATCATCTGTTCCGCCTGCTCACCGGCAAGGAAGGGATGGGTTACGGTGATTTCAAGCTTTTTGCGGCGCTCGGCGCCTGGATGGGCTGGAACATGCTATTGCCGATCATCCTGATTGCCGCTGCCGTCGGCGCCGTCGTGGGTATAGCCACGCTGGCACTCCGCGGGCAGAGCCGATCGACTCCTATCGCGTTTGGGCCCTTTCTGGCCGCCTCAGGCTGGCTGATGCTGATGTTCGGGCGAGAACTGGTGACCAAGTACCTGGGTCTTTTCACATGAGTACCAGACCGTTCCGCGTGGGTCTTACCGGCGGCATCGCCAGCGGCAAATCCACCGCGGCTAAATTCTTCGGAGCGCTCGGCGTTCCCATCATCGATACCGACCAGCTGGCGCGTGACGTTGTGGAACCGGGGCAACCTCCGCTGGAGCGGCTCGTAGAGCGATTCGGCGAGTCGATCCTTACACCTGACGGCCATCTGGACCGCCCTGCGCTGCGCACGATAGTGTTCTCGGATCCCAAGGCCCGCGCCGATCTCGAGGCGTTGACGCATCCCGCGATTGGGGCAGCGGTGGAAATCCGCTCCGCGGAAGCCGGGGGTATTTACCAGGTCCTCGTCATCCCATTGCTGGTCGAGAAGAGCCTCGGTTCCCAACTCGAGCGCGTGGTGGTCGTCGACTGCGACGAGGAACTCCAGATCCGCCGGCTGCAAGCCCGCGACGGTTCGACACTCGAGGAGGCCCGCGCCATCCTCAATGTGCAGACCTCACGAGCGGCGCGTCTCAAGGCGGCGCACGACGTCATCAAAAACGACGGCGACATGAGCGCCGTACGTGACCAGGTCGCGACGCTACATGCCCGCTATCTGGAACTGGCGCAACAAGCACGGACTTGAGCGGATTCTTTGCGCCGCCCGTGACTTTGTGGGGCGCCCCTTGCGTGTGTACCGTTTACGCGCGGTTCACACGTCAAGCACAATACGCGAATGACACAATCCGACATAACGGAAACCGGCGATTCTGCCGAACCTCAGGAAGAATCCGGGACGCTGGTCTTTGAGCAGCCGCTGAACGAGCGGATGCGTACTTTTCTGCGCCTGGATTTCCTCTACAACCAAGCGCTCTATCACACCGAAATCGCCAGCCAGTGGGGCAGTCGCGCCGCGATGTCGAGCCTGATCGACATCCTTGCCATTACGACGCGCGGCGACGTTCGCTCGGATGTACTCAAAGAGCTGGAGCGGCATCTGTCGACGCTGAACGAATTCCAGTCGAAGCCCGGGGTCGATCCCGAGCGCCTGCGCTCACTGATAGCGAATCTTCAGCGGCTGCGAGGCGAGTTGATGAACGCCGGCTCCGCTTTCCTGCAACCGTTGCGGGACTCGGAATTCCTGAGCGCCATCAAGCACAGGAGCGCCATTCCCGGTGGCACGTGCGAGTTCGATCTCCCGGATTACTACTATTGGCTCGCTCAGTCCGACGAGCCGAGAACGCGAACCTTCAACCAGTGGCTCGGAATGTTGCGGCCACTGTGCGATGCGATCGCCGAATTGCTGTGGCTCACCCGCCAGAACGGCAAAACGCGCGAGGAAACGGCCGCGGCGGGGCTCTTCCACATCACCTTCGAACGTGACTCATCGGTTCAGTTGCTGAGAATCTCGTTGCCGACCAGCGTGGGGCTGTACCCGGAAATCAGCGGCAGCCACTACCGGTGCAGCGTGCGATTTCTGAAATGGAACGGCTTGACGTCACGCCCGACGCAAACGGAGGAGGACGTGCCGTTCATTCTCAGCTGCTGCGCGTGAGATGGCCCCCCCGCGCGTAAAATGTCCCACTTGCAGGCGCGAGATCGAATGGTCGACAGCGCCCTTCCGTCCCTTCTGCAGCGAGCGCTGCCGCCTCATCGACCTGGGGGCGTGGCTTTCGGAAAAGCATGCGATTCCCGGGGATGCACCTTCGGAACTCGATCCGGAATCGAAAAAACCAGATCCGTTTCAATGACCCCCTCCCCCGGTCAGTCAGCCTGCAGGATGGCCTTTATCTGCCGGGTGTGTGGATCGAAGAGTGCCAGCACCGGCCGGCTATTTCCGGTCACGAACAGCGCGATCGGCTGGTCAGTCGCAAAGCCGAGCCGCGCCATCCGATCTTTGAGGGCTTGTTTCTCCTTTTTGGAGAAAATATCTAAATGGTCGACTGCCTTAAGCTGTGCAAGCAGCTCGGGCTCGCCCTGTTCCCACGGCTTGAAATAACGCGGCATCTGGATGACATCCGTACCGCTGCCCATTACGGCTTCGGAAACAATCCGACTACGCTCTTCTGGATCCTGCGGCAACGGCGCCCAGACCCAACGAGGCAGGCTGTACCAATGCGGTGCGAGCGTTGGATTCTGCTTCCGTCCCAGATCGATTTCGTTCGGGTCCAGATCGGACGCCTGCACGATCTGCAGCCGGTCTTTGGAAAAGGTGTAGTAAAGCGGCCGTCCGTGCCAAAGCGCGCCGGCGCCGTATATCAATGCTGCGATCTGCACGGACGCGATCATCGCGATATCCCGCGCCAGCTCGCGACGCGGCTTGCCGGGGTTCGCAATAATCAGCGTCACCAGCGGACCCAGCGTCAAATCGACGCTGCCCACGATGGCCGCCACGTGCCCTACGTTGGTTAAGTACCAACCGGGCCAGCGATACCAGCCCACATACAGTCCACCCAACACCAGCGTCAACACAATGGCGCTGCCCAACAAGTGCAAGCCAAACGCTTTGAATCTGAATTTCATAGACCGCTCTTGAAAGCGCGGGCCTCCGGAACTCCCGCACGAACTAACTCTGTTTGAGGTCCAGCAATGGACCGATGAACTTCCTGTAGTTGCGCCAGCGCTGCACGGAATCAGTGTAAATGCGCTGGCGCACCTGCCACCAGCTGGCCGTCACCACCGCACGCTGCGTGCTGTGGAAATCCAGGCACCGCTGATCCCATTCAAGACCGATGAAGTCAAGGATCCTGCGCGTCCACGCCTCCTGGTCGGTGACCAGTCCGGCGTAAGGTACATCCAGAATAGTCCCGGGCGGCAGTACCGAACGCCAGTGCGCCATCAGGCGCCAATGCTCCCGGTAGTAGTGCGCCAAGTCCGACAAATCCATTGTGAAATTCAGGGTAGGCGAAAACTGCTGGAAATAACAAGACAGGCAGGTGTCGATCGGGTCACGGCTCATGTAGATGATGCGAGCCTTCGGGAACACCGAGTGAATCACACCCAGAACGGCGGAGTTGATCGTGGCCTTGTCCACGACCCGCAGTGCATCAAGGGAATGGAGGGCCAGAGCGCGCAGATAGCCTTCGGCAAGTTCCTTCCTCAGCGGCTCGCCGAGCAATTCCCGCCCTATGAGAGCGTCGTGCTTGCGCACCGCGTCGCTCCAAAACTCCAGCTCTCCAGCTCCGACCGCGGCTGGATGCGAAGCGATGATCTGCTCGACGAGCGAAGTGCCGGAACGTGGCATGCCAACCACGAACACTGGCTTCACCGACGTAGAAGCGCCACTCGTTACATTGGAGAGGGCCTCCCGCGTGTAGACACGGATCATCTCGTCCGCGAAACGCGTGGCAACATCAGGCTGATATTCAACGGCAAGCGTCTTCAGCAACTCGTTGGCGCGTTTGTAGTTCTTGAAGGCCCGCTCGAAGTCCCCAACATCGTCGCAATACTTTCCAATTGCAAAGCGGACACTGGCCTCCTTCATGGGAGCGATCCCGCCCGCAGCGATCTCCTCGGCGCGCTGCAGCCACGCGCCGTCCGAAAGCGTCATCTTGCGTATGCTGACAAGGGCTCCCCAAACACCCGGCATATTCGGATTGACCTCCAGGGCACGATTGAACATGAGCCCTGCCTCGTCGAAGCGGCCCTCCGCCCTGGCGACGAGCCCCATGCCCTGTAGTGCCTCGGCATGACGAGGCGCAACCTTCAGCACTTTCACAAATTGGCCTTCGGCGTCGCGCAAACGGTTCAGGTAAAACAGGGCCAGTCCGAGATTGGTGCGGTAGTCCAGACTACTCGGCTTCAACTTGAGGGCGCGTCGCAGCGAGTTTTCGGCTTCGCGGTAGTGACCCCGCGCCAGATGCACGATTCCGAGATTCCCGTGTGCCTCCGGATAGTCCGGCTCTCTGCCAATCGCTTTACGGATATGAGTCTCGGCATCCCCGTGGCGGCCGAGGCTGAAGAGGGCCGCTCCAAGCTGGTTGAGTGCATCCGCACGACCGGGCTTGAGTGCAACACATTGCTCCAGGTGGGTTACCGCCTCGGCGTACGCACCCCGGGCAATGGATTCCTGACCCAGGTTGAAGAGATTTTCAGCCTTTTTCGGGTCAGGTCGAGTTGGCTGCGTGAGCGAATAATCGCGCCGCGGCGCAGCGCTGGTCTTATTGGAGGAAATCTCCAGCACCAACGTCTGCGTCCACTCATTGGCCATCTCGGCGTCAACACCGTTCTCGAGCAATCGCCATTTGAAGGCGTTTGCGAACCACGCGCGCTTGAAGAAATTCAGTCGTAAGGTACTGGCCTCCTCGACTGCCTGCTGCAGGAAGTTCCGCAATGCCGCGCCATGTGCCCTTCGCAGCTGCTCTTGTTTGCCACGCGCGGCGGTCTCCGGCACCGGCGGTCGCGGAAATTGGTCCGCCAAGGCAGTGCCTGCCTTGGCGGCTTCGCGCGCATTGAACCACTTGAGCAACATCGAAGTGCTTCGCCCAGCTCGCCGGCAGCCCTAGCGCAGCGCCAGGACAGTGACCGCGCAGCGGCCGTGGGACCCGCGTCGTTCCGCTGCCAGTGATTGCCGAACACCATGATGCATCGAACAAAGTTATCGGATCCGCCACGTCGCGGAACTGAGATTGCTCACAGTTTTCCGCATTACATTGCCTTACAAAAAACGCTGATTACCTGACGGACGCGACTTAAGTCCAAGGCGCGTTTCTGTGAACGCCGTCACATGCCCGGCACCGGCATCCCCAGCGCCTGCGCAGCGAACGCCCATTGATCGGCGAAGTCCTCGATCTGCATCCACAGCGGCTTTCCGGCGCCGTGGCCTGCCCGGGTTTCCACGCGGATCAGAATGGGATTCGGGCAGATCTGCGCGGCTTGCAGCGCCGCCGCGAACTTGAAGCTATGCCAGGGAACGACGCGATCGTCGTGGTCGGCAGTTGTTACGAGCGTGGGTGGATAACACGTCTTCTTCACGTTGTGATAGGGCGAGTACGAATACAAGGCCTTGAACTGTTGCGCGTCCTCGCTCAACCCGTAGTCGGATGACCACTGCCGAGCATTGGCGCTGGCGGTGTGATAGCGCAGCATGTCGAGCACACCAACCGCCGGCAGAGCCACACCGAACAGGTCCGGACGCTGTGTCAGAGCAGCGCCCACGAGGAGTCCACCGTTGCTTCTGCCGTGAATTCCCAGGCGAGCGCTTCGCGTGTACCTTTCCCGGATCAGGTACTCAGCCGCGCTGATGAAATCGTCAAACACGTTCTGCTTGTTGGCGAGGGTACCGGCCTTGTGCCACGTCTCCCCGTATTCGCCACCGCCGCGCAAGTTGGCTTCGGCGTACACACCGCCCATCTCGAGCCACGCCAGCACGGACGCCCTGAACGCCGGCAGCAGCGAGACATTGAAGCCTCCGTATCCGTACAGCAACAGAGGCTGGTTGCCATCCTTGACCATGTCGCGCCGATGCGTGATGTACATCGGAATGCGTGTGCCATCCTTGCTGTTATAGAAGACTTGCTCGGTCACATATTGATCGGTGCTTGCATCGATTTTCGGCTTGCGCCACACGGCTGCCGTATTGGAGCGGACGTCGTACCGATAGATCTGCGTCGGCGTCAGGTAGTCGGTGTACGAAAAGAATGTCTCGACATCGGCGGCATCACCCTCAAACCCCGTGACTTGACCTAGCCCCGGCAGTGCCAACTCGCCAGCTGGCTTTCCGTGAGGGTCGTAGCGTCGCACGACGCTGTGCGCATCCTCTACGTACCTGGCGACGATCGTGCCGCCCACATACGACGCCTCATCAAGCGCCGAGTTCTGTTCGGGCACGATTGTTGGCCATGAGGTCGAGGCGGGTCGACGCGCATCGACAACAATGACACGCCGCTGAGGTGCATTCTTCGTCGTCAGGAAATACAGCTCGTCGTCCTGCGAGCCGATGAAATTGTAAAGCGCATCCCACGCATAGAAGAGGGGCTTTACCTTCGCCCCGGGCGTGCGCAGATCGAGAATGCTGACTGCATTCTTCTCGTACCCATCGAACTGCGTGATGATCAGGTAACGGCCGTCATCGGTCACATGGCCAGCCGGTATTCGCGTGGGATGATCGGTGACTTCGTAGACCAACTTGTCCTGGTCCTGCGACTCTCCCATGCGGTGGAAGTAGATAGCGGGGCGCCCGGCATCATTGCCCTTGCCATTCGGCAGAACGGGATAGCGGTCGTAGTACACACCCGAGCCGTCGTGTGCCCAGGAAACGCCCCAGAACTTCGTGTAACGCAGCGTGTCGGGAAGATCCTGACCGTCTGAAACGCGGCGGAACTTCCATGTCTGCCAATCGGTGCCGCCATCAGACAGCGCATACGCCAGAACAGTAGCTTGGTGGTTTGGCGTGAACTCCGACAGCGAGACGGTTGCGTCCTCGCGAACGGCGTTCGGGTCGAAGAGCACGCGCCCGGGAGAATCAAGGCTATCGGAGACGTACAGTACGCTCTGATTCTGTTTGCCGTCGTTGTGCAGATAGAAGTAGCGAGCACTGGCTCCATCGCCGCGCTTGATCGGCACCCCGAAGCGCTCGTAGTTCCAAAGCGCCGTCAGTCGCTGCTTCAGCCACGCCCGGTGCGGGTTTGCCTCGAGCCACGGCTTCGAGATCTTGTTCTGCGCTTCCACCCAGCGGCGCGTCGCGTCGGAATCAAGGTCCTCGAGCCAGCGATAGGGATCCTCGACTGCGACGCCGTTGTACTTGTCAGTGACATTGACGCGCGCCGTAATCGGGTAGATGAGCGGTGTCGCGGGCGCGGGCGCCAAGCCCACCGCGATCTGGCTGCTCGAGCGCAAAACAGTTCCATTCGGTCCATTACCTGGCATGGGGCGCGCTCCCTGAAACGTGAGGCCATGACAGGCTGCCGCCAGCGCGCCGGCGACGCAGGACAGAATGACCCAGCCATGGCGCTCGAGGTTTTTCATCCCTACACTTCTGGTCCGGCAATTGAGAGTTAAAGTCTAACAAATCGGAATGAATGCACGATTTTCTTCACGCTGGATCCTTACCGCCCTGATGGCGTCCCTCACCCCCTTTGTAACAACCTTGACCCAGGCAGAAAAGCTCAGCATCGAACGCATGTTCGCCGCTCCGGACCTTTCCGGCGCGACCCTGCGCTCTCCGCAGATCTCACCGGACGGTCGGCTCGTCGCATATCTACGCGGTTCGGAACGTAACAAGGACCGCCTCGACCTTTGGGCATACGACATCAGCAATCGCCGCCACCACCTGCTCGTGGAGGCCGCAAGGCTTGCTCCGGAAGAACATGCGCCCTCTGCAGAAGAGGAGCAGCGCCGCGAGCGGCAGCGAACGTCATCGCTGTCGGGCATCGTGGAATACCAATTCTCCCCGGACTCGCACTACCTGCTCGTGCCACTGGCCGGCGATCTGTACGTCTACGATCTGCGCGCCAAGCCAGAGAGAGCTGTGCACCGCCTGACTCGCACCGCCAGCTACGAGACCGACGCCAAATTCTCGCCGCTCGGCCACTATGTCAGTTTCATTCGCGACCAGAACCTGGTTGTCTACGATCTGGCCACCGGGAAAGAGCACGCGATTACCCACAGCGGAGGTGGGGTTATCAGCTTTGGCACGGCGGAGTTCATTGCGCAGGAGGAAATGGCTCGCACCACAGGTTACTGGTGGGCCCCGAACGAGAAGCGGATTGCCTTTACGCGCGTCGACGAAGCGCCGGTTCCTGAAGTAGAGCGTTTTGAGATTTACGCGGACCGCACCCAGGTAATCAAACAGCGCTACCCGGCTGCTGGAGCGCCGAATGCAACCGTGCAGTTGTTCGTTGCCGACGTGGCGTCCGCTACGTCAGCGACCGCGGCGTCACCTTCCAGCACCGATGCTTCGGCACGAGCGACTTCGGGCCCTGGTACCGCCTGCGTGCAGATCGACCTGGGCTCCAATGCCGACTTCTACCTCGCGCGCGTAAATTGGTTCCCGGACAGCAGTGCCATAGCGGTGCAGCGCGAAGCGCGCGATCAGAAATCTCTGACGCTCCTGCGCGGGGATCCCACCTCCGGGTCGACAAGCGAGCTGCTGACCGAACAAAGCTCCCACTGGGTCGAGCTGAACGACAATCTCGCTATCCTTGGGAAGTCACGGCAATTCATCTGGGGCTCGAACCGCAGCGGGTTTCAGCACCTGTACCTGTACGACTGGACCGGCAAGCTGATCCGTCCTCTCACGCGAGGCGAGTGGCAGGTCACGGGTGATAACGATGCGCACGGAATGCGCGGGGTCGACGAGGAGCGCGGCCTCGTCTACTTCATCGCCAACGCAGAATCACCGCTGGAGCGACACCTGTACACCGTGTCGCTCACTGACGAATCGGTTCCGATGCAGAGAATAACTGTCGACGCAGGATGGCATGCGGTCACAATGTCAGGTGACGCGCGCATGTTTCTCGACACATTCTCCACACCAGACCAGCCGCCATCGCTGACGCTGCGCTCAGTTACTGGAGAGGCACTGGCTGACCTGGTTCCTAACAGGATCACAGGCGACCATCCCTACGCGCCATACCTCTCCGATCATCTGCCGACGGAATTCGGCACGCTCTCGGCAAAGGATGGGCAAACGCTGCACTATCAGATCATCAAGCCGCGCAACCTCGAGGCCGGCCATCGCTACCCGGTGATTGTCGATGTCTACGGGGGACCGGGGAGTCAACGTGTGCGCAAAGCCTGGGGCGGGTATCCGCGCGGCAATGAAGGATTCTTCCGCGAGTACCTTGCTCAAAACGGATACATCGTCTTCACGTTGGATAACCGCGGCAGCGGCTCGCGTGGCGTTCGATTCGAGACAGCGCTCTTTCATCACCTGGGATCGGTCGAGGTCGAAGACCAGGTGACAGGCGTCAACTTTCTGAAGACCCTTCCCTACGTCGATCCGGCGCGTATTGGCGTGTTCGGCTGGAGCTACGGCGGGTATATGGCGCTGATGTGCATGATGCAGGCGCCCGACGCATTTGCGGCGGGTGTCTCAGGCGCACCGGTGACGGACTGGAAGCTTTACGACACGCACTACACGGAACGCTTCATGGGCACGCCGCAGGCGAATCCGGAGGGCTACGCGCGCAGCAGTGTCATGCGCTACGCGGAAGATCTGCAAGGGCCCCTATTGATCATGCACGGAATGGCGGACGATAACGTGCTGTTCACTCACAGCACGACGCTATTCAAGAAGCTTCAGGATCTGAATGCGCCGTTCGAGATCATGACCTACCCCGGCAGCAAACATGGCCTGCTACGCCACGCGGAGACGGGCCCCCACGCTTACATGACGGTGCAGAGATTTTTTGATCGGACGATCGGGCGCCAGGGGCCGGATGCCGGCCCCCGCGACTGATTCACGGGAATTTGATCTTTCCGCCACCGGCGGCCGGACCTGGGCCCATGCCGCCGCCCACTTCGGGGACGACGATGCGCGAAGCTTGTTCGCGGCGCATTTCGCGTGCTTCGTCAATTGCCTGCTCGAGGGCGCCTTTCACACCATCGGGGAATTTCTGCAGGGCCTCTTCCAGCGTCAGGGCGTCGATCTCAAACACCAGCGGCAGCACACCTGCGGGGGTCAGGAGCTGAGTCTGCCCGGAAAAGAGCACATGGCGGGTGTTGTCGACGTTGCCGTCGATGGTCACGGGAGTCAGCTTGCGGATGGTGCCCGCACGCCGGTCCGTGAACACTTCTTCGCGGTACATGCTAGCCGCGTCGAGCTTGACGTCGGGAAGGTCGTTCTGAGCTGCCATCGGGTGTGAGTCCAATCGGGAAAGCGTTAAGCCGAATTACATTGTACACAGGCCGCGCGAAATCAAGGGCCAGAGCGCCTTGATGACGGGACCTGGGTAGCCCACAAGCCTCACCGGCGGCCGGATTCGGCGTCGAGCAGCACCCCAGAGCGAGACGGTGCAAGCTCTCGAGGCGCGGGCGCGCCACTCAAGGTCCGCCCGCCGACGGGCGGGAGGACCCGCATTGCCGGCCGGTCGGACCTTGAGTGGTGCGCCCGCGCAGTTCACCCCGCGTTTTCCCGACCGGCTTCCTGCTCCTGCAGCGCCACCACAAACGGCGCATCCGCCTCCAGGATGTCCTCCTCCCCCAGCCTCTCCACAGCCACCCACCTGAGCTCCTGCCCATCCAGCCCCACAGGCTCCCCGGAGAATATGTCCACGATCCACATGGACAGCTCGACCACCCGGTCATCGTATTCGTGAGACAGCCGCATGAAGGGCCGGCACGTTATGACAGTGATCCCCAGCTCCTCGCGTAACTCGCGTACGAGGGCCTGTGGCTCCGTTTCCTCGGCGGCTACCTTGCCGCCGGGAAACTCCCAACGGCCCGCCATATGCTTGCCAGGAGGGCGCTGCGCGATGAGCACCCGGCGGTCCGGGTCAAACAGAGCGCCCGCAACCACACACACACTGGGTTTCGCGGGAGGGCCGACCAACGGGGGCTACCGGTGGCTATCCGATACCAGACAACGCCCCATGGCAGTTTTTGTATTTCTTACCGGAACCACAGGGGCACGGCTCATTGCGCCCGATCTTTCGCTCGCCCCGCACAAACGTGCCGTGTGGGTCGTCGGATGGAGGAGGCATCGGCAGTACACCGCCGCCTCGCGTGAAGGTGGACGAGGCATCGGCCCCCAACGGCGGCGCGCCCGGGATCGGGGGCTGCTCGCCTCCACTTTCGCCCAACAGGGGCGACTGCGCTTCGGCATGCTGAGCCTGCAAGGCCCGCATTAACTTCAGGCGCCGCTCCTCTTCCTCGCGATCGATCTCGTCCTGAGTTCGTACCTCGATCTTCGCCAGAACGGTCACCGTCTCGAACTTCACGCGATCGAGCATCGCGGCGAAAAGCTCAAAGGCCTCGCGCTTGTATTCGAACCGGTAGTCCTTCTGGGCATAGCCGCGGAGGTGGATGCCCTGCCGCAGATAATCCATTGCCCCCAGGTGCTCGCGCCAATGTTGATCCAACATCCGCAGCATCACGTCCTTCTCGATATGGCGCATGATCGGCTCGCCCTGTTCGGCGGTACCGACCCTGATAACCTTCGCGTCGTACGTCTCTGTGACGGCAGCGACGAGGCGGGCACGCAGCACAGCCTCTTCGAGTTCGGGATCGCCCTCTACCAGTGCCTTGACGTCAACACGGGTATTGAAGTCCTTGAGCAGCGCCTCCGAGAGGCCGGCCAGATCCCAATCGGAGGGCGAGGCGTTTTTCGCCATGTACTGATCGAGCAGCGTGCCAACCGACTCTTCCATGATGCCGTGGATGGCAGCAGACAGATCGTCAGTGCCCATGATCTCCGTGCGCTGCTGATACACGACCTTACGCTGATCGTTCGCCACGTCATCAAACAGCAGCAGCTGTTTGCGGATATCGAAGTTATGCGATTCGACCTTGCGCTGCGCCTTCTCAATCTGGCGCGTGAGCATGCCGCTCTCGATGACTTCGCCTTCCTTCATGCCGGCCATCTGCAGCAGCCGCTTCGTGCGGTGCGGATCGCCGAAGATGCGCATGAGGTTGTCTTCCATCGACAGATAGAAGCGGCTCGAGCCGGGATCGCCCTGGCGGCCCGAACGGCCGCGCAGCTGATTGTCGATACGCCGTGACTCGTGACGCTCAGTACCGATGATGTGCAACCCACCGGCCGCGAGTACCTTGTCATGCCTCGCCTGCCACTCCGCCCGTACTGTGACGCGAGTAGCGTCGTCGATGGCGCCGAGTGAATTGACCTCGGCTTCGAAATTACCGCCGAGGACGATGTCGGTACCTCGACCGGCCATGTTGGTCGCGATCGTTATGGCCCCCGGCCGCCCGGCCTGCGCAACGATTTGCGCCTCACGCTCGTGCTGCTTCGCGTTCAGAACCTGGTGAGGAATGCTCTCTTTCTGCAGCAGGCCAGCCAGGAACTCGGACGTTTCGATGGACGTCGTGCCAACCAGTACCGGCTGCTCGCGCTCCACGCAGTCGCGAATGTCCTCGATGATGGCTTTGAACTTGTCGGTCTGGGTGAGATACACGAAGTCCGACATGTCCTTGCGGATCATGGGCCGATGCGTCGGGATAACCACGACTTCGAGCCCGTAAATCTGCAGGAATTCCGGCGCTTCCGTATCGGCCGTACCGGTCATGCCCGCCAGCTTCTTGTACAGCCGGAAGTAGTTCTGGAACGTGATCGAGGCAACCGTCTGGTTCTCCTCACGCACCCGCACCCCTTCCTTGGCCTCGACCGCCTGATGCAGGCCATCGGACCAGCGGCGCCCCTGCATCGTACGGCCGGTAAATTCATCGACGATGATGACCTCACCGCCCCGCACGATGTATTCGACATCGCGCTTGTACAGGGCGTGCGCGCGCAGCGCAGCGTTGAGGTGGTGCATCAAGCGAATGTTGGCCGGGTCGTAAAGGCTCTCACCTTCACGCAGCAGACCCAGCTCGATCATCAACTGCTCGACGTGCTCGTGTCCGGCTTCCGTGATGTGAACCTGCTTGCTCTTCTCCTCGACTGAGAAGTCGCCGGGCCCCTCTTCCTGCATCTGCCGGGTGAGGCGCGGAACGAGCTGATTGATCCGCAGGTACAGCTCGGTGCTCTCCTCCGCGGGTCCTGAAATGATGAGCGGAGTACGCGCTTCGTCGATCAGGATGGAGTCGACTTCGTCCACGACCGCGTAGGCCAGGCCTCGCTGCACCCTGTCATCGAGACGGAATGCCAGGTTGTCACGCAGATAGTCGAATCCGAATTCGTTGTTGGTGCCGAAGGTGATGTCGCAGGCATACGCTTCCCGCTTCTCCGGCGGACTCTGGGCGTTCTTGATCACACCCACCGTGAGGCCAAGGAAACGATAGATCGGACCCATCCAGTCCGCGTCACGCTGAGCGAGATACTCGTTGACCGTAACGATGTGCACGCCTTCGCCCGGTAACGCATTCAAGTACGCCGCCAGCGTGGCCATCAGCGTCTTGCCTTCGCCGGTCTTCATCTCGGCGATCTTTCCCTCGTGCAGGGCAATACCGCCGATCAACTGCACATCGAAGTGCCGCATTTTGAGTGTGCGGCGCCCGGCCTCGCGTACCACCGCGAACGCCTCGGGCAGCAGGTCATCGACCTTCCCGCCTTCCTTGAGACGCTGGCGGAATTCATCGGTCTTGGCGCGCAGGCCCTCGTCGCTCAGAGCCTGAATCGTCGGCTCGAACTCGTTGGCCGCGCGGACATACCGGCCATAGCTTCGAACCAGCCGCTCATTCCGGCTGCCGAAAACGCGCGTGAGAAATTGCAGCAACTTGACGTCCTGGATCGGGAAAAATGCGTGGCCCGACAAGCCCTTACGGCAGCCTGTCGAGTCTATGGAGCGCTTCGAAAGCCGCGTATTCTAGCGCAATAGACGCCCCGTACGCCTATTTGGTTCGTCGGAGGGGAATTTCCAAGGGGGTCAGCCCCAAGCCGTGCCCCGGGGCGAGTACAAAGAGGGCTCCCGGCCTTATTTGTTGCGGCCGATGAAGCTCAGCGGATCGACCTGCCGCCCATTGCGGACCACTTCGAAATGGACGTGGGGTCCGGTTGACCGCCCGGTCGAGCCCATTAGCGCAATCGGGTCGCCGCGCTTCACCGTCTGGCCCACCGAGACCAGCGTCCGCTGATTGTGGGCATAGCGGGTGATGTAGCCATCACCGTGGTTGATCTCAACGAGGTTTCCGTAGCCCGTGCGGTTGCCCGCCCAGGTCACGACGCCCGCGGCAACGGACATCACTTTCGCGCCTGCGGTACCGGCGAAGTCCACGCCCTTGTGATAGGCCTCCTCACCGGAAAACGGGTCTTCCCGCTCGCCAAAATACGAGGAAATGAAGCCAGCCGCGACGGGCCGCCCCTCGGGGTGAATCTGCTTCTTCAGATCGCGATCGATGATGACGTTTTCCAGGGCGGATAGCTGCGAGCCGCGCAGTGCAACCTTCTGCTCCAGATCATTCAACTTCATGGAAATGTCGGGAATCTGGGCCGTGACACCGGCCCCGTCGGCCTCGGGCCCACCGGTCGGGGGCGCGCTGTCGAAATCAAATTCGTGACTGTCGATATCGGCCATTTCCGTGAGCCGTTTGCCTAAGGCATCCAGGCGGATCACGTGGGCATTCACCTCACCCATGCGCATCGCCATTGCATCGACACGCTCGTTCATGCGCTCTTTGAGCTCAGCAATCTGGTGTTTCTGCTCCGCGAGAATCTGGGTCCAACGTGCCGATTCACCGTGGGCCAGCCGGCCACCGCTTCCCTGCCCGAGCTGCATGCCCAGCATGAACGCGGTACCGAGTATCCCCAGTACGAGAACGGTCACGATGCCGAGCGTTACAGGGTGCGCAAGATTGAGCTGGCGGGCCAGCCCCTCGCGCTTTGAAAAGAAAATAATGTTCATGCCGTGCGCTCCCGACTCGTGCAACTTCCCCGTCTGCCGGGGCCCGTTTCGATGGGCAGTAGCCGAGTGACAAGCGCACGGCAAGAGCCCGGGCGTTGAGCGCCCTGTTCTCGTTCAATCGACGTAAATAGCTTGCACCTTGCTGGCAACCCCGCTGTCATGGCTCCTCGCTTTAGACCGGTGGCTTTGCGTCCCCACCTTTCGGCGGGTTTGCCCAAAATCAGCATTTTCAATATGCCCAATAAGCTTCACCGAAACAAGCGCGGCGGCTCTCGCAAATTGGCGACAAGCGTCTCAAATCCGTTCCGCGCGCCGCATTCTGTCAAAGAAGTCCTGGGCCGCGCGACCCCGACCTTGACGCGCGTCGCAGATCAGGCGAGTCGTCAGGGCTACTGGCAACAGTGGCTCGCAAAACACGTGCCCGCGCAGTTGGCCGCGAGGCTGTCGGGCGTGGTGGAGCGCGAGGACACACTGGTTATATTCGCAGAGTCCGCCGCCTGGTCCGCCCGGCTGCGCTACGTTATGCAGGAACTGGAAGGGCAGATCAAACAGGCACGGCCCACAATTCAACATGTGAGCGTGCGCGTCATGCCCAAAGCGTGATTCAGATCTGCCGGGCGCCTGTGACATGGAACTCCAACAGGCCCTGCTTCGAATTGCGCTTGCGGATGGGAACGATACGCACGTCACACAGGCCGACGGCCGCCATCTGCTGCGCGAGGTATTCCTCCGCGGACACCATGTGACCGTAAAAAATCGAGTTTCCCACGATGTAGTGCACTGTTGCGCCGCTCCTCAGCAAGGGCAGCATCGCGGCCAGGTGCTCCAACATATCCTCGAAATACTTGTGTACGTAGTTGGCCAGTAGCCTTCCATTCTTCTCGTGAGCACGCCGTATGTTTTTGAGAACGCTCGTCATCCCTGTCGACACAAACGTGTTCTGAGGAACCCACTCGGCGAGGCGGCTCGTCGCCACGCCCCACGTGCCTCCGATCGCTTCCCAATCGAGCTCACCCGCCTGCCGGCCCGTTGACAGGAAGCGCAACCAGTACATGTATGGCCGCAGCTCCCGTATGTATGACATCCGGTTCGGATACGGCGGCGAGGTGATCAAGAGGTCAACGCGATTGCGCCACTTCGCCAGAGGCGCGCCACCCTGCGCGCCACCACGAGCGTTTGAATGAATGTACTCCGCACTCCCCGGCGGGTTGTCCAACGCGGCTGCGGCAACGTGATCCACGTCACTCAGGAATTGGGTCCGAAATGAATCTTTCTCGTCCGCGAGAGTGGCAGCGGTTGGCGCGACTGCGCTCTCAGACGACCTGAACGACATCGATTGGTGGTTGAACGCCGCATTGGACAACTTCATCAACGTCCTGCAGAACGCGACTTTCAGCAGGGTCGCATCCGCAGCCTCATGCGCGTCGATCGCAGCTTTCAGGCGCAGCAGGAAGGTCAGCTCAGCGGGCCGCCACCATCTGTCGATGTTGCTCAACGGAGGGCATTCGGCCAACGGAGCCCGCGCATTCGCGGCACTTTCGACCGCGAGTTGCGCGGCATGCTTGAGCGACTCGATAGCGGCAACGTCATAAGACCTCGCCTTCGCGCTCGCGAGCCAGACCAGGAACGGATTGATGTCCGTGGCAATCCCCGTCTTGCCACGATAAGCGGCGCACAACGCCGTAGTGCCGGTTCCCGAGAAGGGATCGAACACGACCTCGGCGTGCGGCGCAAACTCGTCGAGGATCTGTTCGACCAGGCGAACGGAATAGGCTGGTGTCAGCCGGAGCCATCCGTGCCGGCCGTGCTGGCGATTCTGTTTGAAGGTCAGCTCTGCGCGCTGCGCTAGTTTACTGGCGCCGGACTTCGCCGGCGCGGAGTCACCGCAGCACTCCGAATGAGCCCGCGGCAAAAAGCGTGGTTTTTGCCGCTTCACGTGAGACTCAGCGCTCACGCTGTGCCACTTGCGACTCTCAGCCCGACGGTCCCGGCAGAGCAGGCGCTTCGATGTAGGAGATCGGCGCATCCGCGTACGACTCGAAGGAGACCTCCTCCCACGTAGTCGCATCCGCCAGCAGCGTACGCAACAACTTGTTGTTCAGCGCATGTCCCGATTTATGCCCGCTGAACTCGCCAATCAGGCTGTGACCGAGCAGGTACAAATCCCCGATCGCATCGAGGATCTTGTGCTTCACGAACTCGTCCTCGTAGCGCAGGCCGTCTTCGTTCAGCACCCTGAAGTCATCGAGCACAATGGCGTTGTCCAGATTGCCGCCGAGCGCCAGGTTGTGTGAGCGCAGCGTCTCCAGGTCCCGCATGAAGCCGAAAGTGCGCGCGCGGCTGACTTCCTTCAGGAAGGACGTCGTCGAGAAATCCATCGACGCCTTCTGGGCGCGCCGCTTGAAGATGGGATGGTTGAATTCAATCTCGAAGTTGACCTTGAAGCCATCGAACGGATCGAACTGCGCCCACTTGCCGCCGTCCTCCACCCGCAGGCGCTTCTTCACGCGGATGAAGCGTTTCGGCCGGCGCTGCTCCTCGATCCCGGCCGACTGCAGCAGGAACACGAAGGGACCCGCGCTACCGTCCATGATGGGGACTTCCGGAGCACTCAGCTCGACAATTGCATTGTCGATGCCGAGCCCGGCAAATGCCGACAGCAGATGCTCCACGGTCGAGACCCGCGCTTCCCCCTTGCCGAGAGTGGTTCCCAACATCGTGTCGCCAACATTCTCTGCGTGAGCGCGGATATCGACGATTTGCGGCAGGTCCGTCCGCCTGAAGACGATCCCCGAATCGGCCGGTCCGGGGCGCAGGGTCATGAGAACCTTCTTGCCCGTGTGCAAGCCCACACCAGTGGCTCGAATCGAGTTCTTGAGCGTCCGTTGTCCGACCATGCTTTAGATTGCTTGTATCCGTAAAGTGCCGTGAGGGCGCGTGCTCGACGCACGCGCCACATCTGTCACGGCGGCAAAGAAGCGAGTTACCGTATCACAGGCGAAAAAGCTACACCAATTCTCAATTTGGCTGAAATCCCATGCGGTGATTTCAGCGGACATCGCCCCTCGACCGCCGGCAAAAAGCGTGGTTTTTGCCGGCTGCTCACCGGGTGCCGCGGCGTATCGTTCACGCCACCGGTCAGTCGGCCTGGCGTCGCAGGAACGCCGGAATATCCAGCAGGTCCTCAGCCTCCGCCTCCGGCCGCAATCCGTCGCCAACAGCCCGTTGCCGCTGGACCGTGGGCTTGTCCAGGGCCGCGTAGTCGCTGTTCGACAACGGTCCGCGACGGACCACGCGCATCGCCGGCTCAGCCCGCGACATTAGTGGATCCCGGTGCGCCGAAGGCGCCTCGCGATGCTGCGCTGACGGTGGGCGTGCTGTGGCTGCGGGACGGCCAAGACCGGTCGCAACGACCGTAACCCGGACCATGTTCGACAGCTCCGGATCGATGACCGTTCCGACCACCACCGTCGCATCCTCTGACGCGAACTGCTTGACGATCTGACCGACCTCCTGGAACTCGCCGATGGACAGGTCCATTCCTGCCGTGACATTGACGAGGATGCCATGCGCGCCGGCCAGGTTGATATCCTCCAAAAGAGGCGACGAGACTGCCGCTTCCGCCGCCTCGCGAGCCCGATTTTCACCGCTGGCCGAACCCGAGCCCATCATGGCCATGCCCGTCTCGGCCATCACGGTACGGACGTCCGCGAAGTCAACGTTGATCAGGCCGGGCCGCGTGATCAGCTCGGCAATACCCTGCACCGCACCCTGCAGCACCTGGTTGGCCGACTTGAACGCATCCAGCAGCGTCGTTTGCGGACCGAGCACGGTCAGCAGCTTCTGGTTGGGAATCGTGATCAGCGAGTCACAATACTTGCCCAACTCGGCGATGCCGTGATCGGCCACGAACGAGCGCTTGTTGCCTTCCATTTCGAAAGGTTTGGTTACAACTGCGACCGTCAGAATGCCCAGCTCCTTGGCCACTTGGGCCACCACGGGAGCCGCTCCCGTTCCGGTGCCACCGCCCATGCCGGCGGTGATGAACAGCATGTCGCAGCCTTCGACGAGCTCGACGATCCGGTCGCGATCTTCCATCGCGGCCTGCCGGCCCACTTCGGGATCGGCGCCCGCGCCCAACCCCTTGGTGATGTTGCACCCGATCTGTAGTGCGGTCTTCACCTTCGCATGCTTCAGAGCCTGCGAGTCGGTGTTGATGCACATGAATTCCACCCCATCAATACCACTGGTGACCATGTGCGCTACGGCGTTCCCGCCACCGCCGCCCACACCGATCACCTTGATGACGGCGCTCTGGCTATACGCGTCCATCAGTTCAAACATATTGCGCGCTCCTCTCGACATTCATTGATTGGTTGAACCCCATGGCCGGCTTCATCGACCGCCCTTCGGGTTCTTGTTCGCCTCTTCTTCTGCCTGTGTCATCTTCTGTCAGCTTCAAAAGTTGCCCTGGAACCAGGAACGCATGCGGTCCAACACCGTCTTTGCATTGCCACCCAGGGAGCGCCCGCGGCGTGCGGGCATGACGTTGTCTCGGGCGTAGAGCAGCAGCCCCACGCCTGTTGAGAAAATGGGATTGCGCACCACTTCCGACAGGCCGCGCACGGATTGCGGCAACCCCAGCCGGACGGGCACATGGAAAACTTCTTCGGCGAGCTCGATCGCGCCTTCCATCTTGGCGCTGCCGCCCGTCAGGACGATGCCCGCGGCAATGACTTCTTCGAAGCCGCTGCGACGCAGTTCCTCGCGGACGAGTCCGAACAGCTCCTCGTAGCGCGGCTCGACTATCTCCGCGAGCGTTTGCCGCGCGAGCCGGCGTGCCGGCCGGTCACCCACACTCGGCACCTCGATGCTCTCATCGGGGTTTGCGAGTTGGGACAAGGCGCAGGCATAGCGGATCTTGATGTCTTCGGCGTACTGCGTCGGCGTGCGCATCGACACCGCGATATCGTTTGTAACCTGGTCGCCGGCTATCGGGATGACCGCCGTGTGGCGGATCGCCCCGTTGGCAAACACCGCAAGGTCAGTCGTGCCACCGCCGATGTCCACGAGGCAAACACCCAGCTCCTTCTCATCCTCGGTCAGCACGGCGAAGCTCGACGCAAGTTGCTCGAGCACCACGTCATCGACTTCCAGGCCGCAGCGCTGGATGCACTTCTCGATGTTCTGCGCCGCGCTGTCGGCGCCGGTCACGATGTGAACCTTGGCCTCCAGCCGCACACCCGACATGCCGATCGGATCGCGGATACCTTCCTGGCCGTCCACGATGAATTCCTGTGGCAGCACGTGGAGGATCTTCTGATCCGCGGGGATTGCGACCGCTTTCGCGGCATCGATCACGTGCTCGACATCACCGTGTGTCACTTCCTTGTCCCGGATCGCAACCACGCCGTGAGAGTTGAGGCTGCGAACGTGGCTGCCGGCGATTCCGGCAAACACCGAGTGAATCTCGCAGCCTGCCATCAGCTCGGCCTCTTCAACTGCCCGCTGTATGGACTGGACCGTCGACTCGATGTTGACGACCACGCCTTTCTTCAGCCCGCGCGAGGGTTGCGAGCCGATGCCCAGCACCTCGATCGAGCCGTCCAGGCCCACCTCGCCCACCAGCGCCACGACCTTCGAGGTGCCGATGTCGAGCCCGACTATGAGATTTCTTTCGGAGCGCTTAAGCATTCCGGTCACCGTCTTCTTTAGCACTGTGTGTGGCCCCGCCCCGCCATCCAATTGCAAACCCGTTCGTGTAGCGCATGTCGACATAAGAGATATCGTCGCCTCGCTGTGTGACGAGCTTCAGAGCTGCGTTGATGAATTTTTCGAACCGCTCGTCAATCTGACGGCGGCCCAGCCTCACCGTGACTCCATTCGAAAGATCGAATTCCCAGGCGCCGCGCGCATCGAGGCGCATTGCAGTGAGCCGCAGCCCCGCCTGGATGAGCCGCCCCTGCGCGGCCAGATACCGCTGCGCCACGAGTGATTCCTTCCCATCCGGCCCCGACAGCACCGCAAGCTCCAGCGGCATGTGATGCTCATCTTTCGAAAACAACTCGCCGCGCGTGTTGAGAAGGCCGTTGTCACCCCAGCGCGCCGCTGCAACCTGCTCGATCACGAGCACGCGCAGTCCCCGGGGCCAGGCGCGTTGCACACTTACAGCATCGACCCACGGCAGCGTGTGTATTGCCTGGCGAACGGCATCGAGATTCACACTCAACAGGCCGGCGCCGCGCACGCGCTGCTTCACGACGCGTTCCACGTCCACCGGAGCTACGCGCTGGAATCGACCCGAAACCGACACCGACTCGATGGGCTGGTCGAGCGTCCAGGTGACCACAGCTGCCACTGCACAGACCGCAACAACGCTGCCGACAGACATCGCAAGCATGCGCCAGTTGATGGCAGGCAGGCGCCACTGGCGCTCAGTCTGCTTGCGTCGATTCTTTTTCTGTGGGCCGAACATGCTTCGTCCTCAGGTCCTGATGCGAGCGAAACTGGTTTCGAGCACGCGCCACGCCAACTCGTCGAAATCGATGCCGGCGGCGGCGGCAGCCATCGGCACCAGGCTGTGATCGGTCATGCCCGGGATCGTGTTGACTTCCAGCAGCAGCGGGCGGCCCGTCGTATCCATCATGAAATCAGCGCGCCCCCAGCCACCGGCGCCCACGGCATCGAAGGCCGCAACAGCAAGATTCGCCAGATGCTGCTCAGCCGGCGCCGACAGACCGCTCGGACAGAAATAACGCGTGTCGTCGCGAAAATACTTTGCCTCGTAGTCATAAAACGTCCTGGGCGTTTCGATCCGGATCGCCGGAAGCGCCCGTCCCTGCAGAATCGCCACGGTGTATTCCCTGCCCGCAACCCAGGCTTCCGCAAACACCGAGCTCTCGATGCGGGCGGCGGCTGCGTACGCCGCCTGCAAGTCGCCGGCCTTCTCCACCTTTGACATCCCGACGCTCGAGCCCTGGGTAGCCGGCTTCACGATCAGCGGCAAGCCCAGCCGGTCGAGCGCGAGCTCGAAATCCTGCTGACCGCGCAACACAACATAGTCGGCGGTAGCAACACCGACTGCGTGCGCCAGGCGCTTGGTACGCAACTTGTCCATCCCGATCGCCGAGCCCATCACGCCGCTACCCGTATAAGGCACCCCGAGATATTCGAGCGCGCCCTGCAGCGTGCCGTCCTCGCCTCCCGGGCCATGCAACGCAATCCACACCCGATCGAAGCGCTCCGTGAGCAATGTCGGCAACGCCTTGTCACGCGGATCAAACGCATGTGCGTCTATTCCACGGCGCTTGAGTCCAGCGAGCACGGCATTGCCGCTGAGAAGTGAGATCTCACGTTCGGTCGAGTCGCCACCCAGAAGCACGGCGACGCGCCCGAATTGCGTTGCATCGGTCGCTCTGTGCATCGCACTGGGATCGTGTTTCAGGCGCATCAGGTTGGCGCCCCCATGATCCGAACCTCGGTACTCAAACGCACGCCGTGCTCACGCTCCACGGTGTCTCGAACGTGACCAATCAAACGCTCGAGGTCATCCGCGGTGGCGTTGCCGTGATTGATGATGAAGTTCGCGTGCTTCTGCGACACGGAAGCATCACCGACCCGGTATCCCTTCAACCCCGAGGCCTCAACGAGCCGCGCCGCGTGGTCCCCCGGAGGATTCGTGAACACCGAACCGCAACTCCACTCGCCGATGGGCTGCGACGCTTTGCGCCGCTCCAGCAGTTCGCGCACCTGGCCCTCGTTCGTCCCGGGTTTGTGCTCAAACTTCAGGCGAGCCCCGATGAACCACTCGTCCTGCACCGGCGCGGCTACGTGCCGATAACTGACCTGGTACTCGCTGGCGTCACGCCTTTGCTCACGGCCATGACGATCCATGGTCATCACATCAATGACCTGGGCCCAGGTCTCGCCACCGAATGCGCCAGCGTTCATCGCCAATGCGCCACCCAGCGTCCCCGGAATTCCCGCAAAGAATTCGGCGGGGCCCAAACCCCACTTCACGCACTGCTTGGCGATGCGCGCGCACGCGACGCCCGCCTCGCAATACACGGTCGTCTGATTGAGGCGATCGAGGCGGTCCAGTGTGCCGACGGTGCTGATGACTACGCCCTTGACCCCACCGTCACGCACCAGCAAGTTGCTGCCGAGGCCGATCCATTGAATCGGCACATCCGGCGGCAGCGACTTCAGGAACGCAGCCAGGTCGGTCCGGTCACGCGGATTGAAGAACACCTCCGCGGGCCCACCAACGTGCCAGGACGTATGACGGCTCATGAGCTCGTTCCGCTTGACGCGCAAAGCAAATTCGGGAGCGACGGCCACGGTCACGGAGCCCCCCGAGTTGTAGCCGGTACTGCCAGTCGCGCCGGCAGTTCGTGCGAAACAGCACTGATATGACCCGCACCCATGGTCACGATGACGTCGCCATCCCGGATTACATCGGTGAGCGAGTCGGCCAGGTCCTCGGCTTTCTCAACAAACACTGGCTCAACGAGACCGCGGCCCCGCACCGCGCGACAGATCGCCCGGCCGTCAGCGCCCGGGATCGGAGTCTCGCCAGCCGCGTACACCTCGGTTACCAGGAGTGCATCCGCGGTGGACAGGGCCTTGCTGAAGTCGTCGATCAGGTCATGTGTGCGTGTGTAGCGGTGCGGCTGGAACGCGAGCACGATTCTTCGGCCTGGGTAACCTTGGCGCAGGGCTTCAAGAGTTGCAGCGACTTCCGTCGGGTGATGCCCGTAGTCATCGATGATTGTCACTCGGCCCGCAGCGGTCTCAACATCCGCAACGTGTTGCAGCCGCCGGTCGATACCCTGGAAGCTCGCCAGCGCGCGTTGAATCGCCGCGTCCTCGATGCCAATTTCACTGGCAACGACGATGGCCGCCAGCGAGTTCAGGACATTGTGAGTTCCCGGCAGGTTGACGGTCACGTTGAGCGGCGGGCCTGAGGCGCGCACGACATCGTAGGTCGTCTGCAAACCATTCCGGCGGATATTCACGGCTCTGACATCCGCATCTTCGGAGGCCAGCCCATAAGAGACAATTGGCCTGCCGACCGCGCGGGTGATGCTCCGGACGTTGGGGTCATCCAGGCAGAGCACGGCAAGTCCGTAGAACGGCAGGTTGTGCAGGAATTCGACAAAGCTGTGCTTGAGCAGCTCGAAGTCACCGCCGTGAGTCACGAGGTGGTCGTTGTCGATGTTGGTGACGATCGCGATGAGCGGCTGCAGATGAGTGAAGGACGCGTCGCTTTCGTCCGCCTCGGCGACCAGGTAGCGGCCGGCGCCCAGGCGAGCGTTGGTGCCTGCGCTCTTCAGGCGGCCACCGATGACGAAGGTCGGATCCTCTCCACCCTCGGCAAGAATGCTGGCAACCAGGCTGGTGGTAGTCGTCTTGCCGTGTGTGCCCGCCACCGCGATCGAATACCGGAAGCGCATGAGCTCGCCTAACATCTCGGCCCGGGCGACCACCGGTATCCGCTGCTCGAGGGCGGCATCGACTTCCGGATTGCCGCGCGCGATTGCGCTCGAGACCACTACGACATCGGCGCCAGCGATGTTCGCCGCAACGTGACCAATCGCAATCTTTGCGCCGATTTTCCCCAGATGGGTCGTGACCGCGTTGGCCTTCAGATCAGAGCCCTGCACGGCATATCCGAGGTTGATGAGCACCTCGGCAATACCGCCCATCCCGCTTCCACCGATGCCGACGAAATGAATCGTGTTGATGCGGCGCATACGGTCGCGCCTGTCAGGCGTAGCGCGCCGCTCGACGGAGGGTCGTTCGAGGTTTACGCGCCGATCCTTCGCTGACCGCCGTTCTTCGATCATGCCGCCGCCTCCGCAGCCATTTCCAGGCATGAGACGGCGAGCTCGTCAGCAGCGCGCGGTTTGGCCAACAAACGTGCGCGCTCGGCCATTGCCAGAAGCTTGCCCCGGCCGGTGCACAGGCGCAGCAGCTCATCCGACAGCCGCTCAGCGGTGAGGTCGCGATCGGCGATCAACACTGCCGCGCCCTCTTTGACGAGATACTGAGCGTTGTGAGTCTGGTGATCGTCCACGGCCGCGGGAAACGGAACCAGGATTGCGCCCACCCCAGCCGCCGCCAACTCGGACACGGTCAGCGCCCCGGACCTGCAGATTACGAGATCGGCCCACGAATACGCCTCGGCCATGTCTTCAATGAACGGCCGCACGTCCGCGCGCACGCCGGCGCTCGCATAGCTCTGTCGACCCGTGTCGATCCAGCGCTCGCCCGCCTGGTGACGTACGTCGATCGCCGGAATTTCCTCGCCATGCAACTGCTTCAGACGAGCCAGCGCAAACGGAACGACCGCATTCAAACGGGTCGCGCCCTGGCTGCCGCCAATCACCAGGATGCGGATCGCGCCATTGCGATCGGCGAAGCGGCTCGCCGGTGGAGCAATCGCGCTGATGTCCTGGCGAACTGGGTTGCCAATCGCCCGGGCACGGATGCCGCTCCCGAAGCTGCCCGGAAATGCCTCCAGCACTTCGCGCGCCAGGTGCGACAGACAGCGGTTCGTGAACCCGGCGACCGCATTCTGTTCGTGAATGAGCAGCGGCCGCCGCGTGAGCCAGGCCGCAACACCACCGGGGCCGGTGACGAAGCCGCCCAGTCCGACTACGACGAGCGGCCGGTGCCGCCACATGACCAACAGCGCCTGCGTCAATGCCACCGCAAGCCGGAAAGGCGCCGCGAGCTTCGTCCTCAGGCCCTTGCCACGCAGACCGCCGACCGACAGCCATTCGATTTGAATACGCTCGGCCGGCACGACGCGCGCCTCGAGACCGCGCTGAGTGCCGAGCCATACAACTTCGAACGACTTGGCGCGCAGCAATCTCGCAAGAGCAAGCGCGGGAAATACATGGCCTCCGGTACCGCCGGCCATGATCAGGATGGGGCGAGCGTGTACGGAGCTCATTCGGGCTCCCCCCCGAACGGCCGCCGTCCTTCGCCTTGCATCCCCACCCCCCGCTGCCGAACGGTCGCCGAGCCACGCGTCTCGAGCATCGCTTCGTGATACACGCGCAACAACAATCCCACCCAGGCGAGCGAAACGATGAGGCTCGACCGGCCGTAGCTCATGAGCGGCAGCGTCAATCCCTTGGTAGGCAGCACACCCATGTTGACGCCCATGTTGATGAACGCCTGAATTCCAACCCACAGGCCAAACGCGGCTGCCAGATACGACTGAAACTTCAGTCCCGCATCGGAGGCCAGGCGGGCGATATAAAAGCTGCGCCAGATCAACGCGAGGAAAAGGGCGAGCGTCGCAATGACGCCCGCCAATCCCAACTCTTCCGCGAGGACGGCGAACAAGAAATCGGTATGGGCCTCCGGCAGATAAAAGAGCTTCTGCACGCTCTCGCCCAGGCCCACCCCGAACCACTGGCCGCGGCCGATGGCGATCAGGGACTGAGTCAGCTGAAATCCGCTGTTGTACGGATCCGCCCAGGGGTTGAGGAAGGTCGTGAGCCTGCGCATGCGGTAGCTGGACGAAACCGCCACGACAGCAAAGCCTGCCCCGGCGATCACCGTCATGGCGATCACGTAGCGCAGCCGTGCGCCGGCAATGAACAACATTCCGAAGCCGGTTGCGAACAATACGGTTGCCGCACCGAAGTCCGGTTCGGCCAGCAGCAGCGCCCCGACGAGAACCAATAATCCCAAGGGCTTGGCCAGGCCGCCGAGGGTCGTACGCAGTTGTTCCTCCCGGCGTACGGCGTAGCTCGCCAGATAAATCAGCACCAGCACGCGTGCCAATTCGGACGCCTGGAAGTTGAGACCGGCCAGCTGGAGCCAGCGGCGGCTGCCGTTCACCATGTGTCCGAGTCCCGGAACGAAGACCAGCGCGAGCATCGCTAGCGCCACGACCAGCAGGCCAACCGATGCCTTCTCGAGCAATTCAGTGCGGATGCAGAACAGCAGTACCGCACAGGCGGAGCCGATCAGCATCAGCAACAGCTGTCGTTCCAGGTAGTAGAAGGCCTGACCCGTGTCCTTGCTCGCAATGGACACCGACGCAGAAGTGACCATCACGAGACCCAACAACGCGATTGCCAGCACCAGGGCAATCGTCACGGAGTCGATGTGAACGGCGCCACCGCCCCTGTACGAGCGGGTCATCGGAGTGCTCGCAACGGCGCTGTTCAAGCGGCGAGCTCCTTGACGGCTTGGGTGAAGACGGCGCCGCGATGGGTGTAGTCGCGGAACATATCCAGGCTGGCACAAGCCGGCGAGAGCAATACCGTGTCGCCAGGCTTGGCGGCGCGTGCCGCAGCCTTCACGGCATCCTCCAGTGAGGCGCAGGTTTCCGACGTGCTCACTCCGTGTAGAGCACGGGCGACAGCATCTGCATCGCGGCCAATCAACACGGTGTGTCGGACCTTGCCGCGGAACGCATCCGCCAGCGGAGCGAAGTCCTGGTTCTTGCCGTCACCGCCGGCGATGATGATCAAGGGGCCCGCCATGCCACTGACCGCCGCTATCGTCGCCCCAACATTGGTTCCTTTGGAGTCGTTGATATAGGTGACGCCATTGATATCGGCCACCCATTGCGATCGGTGCGGCAAGCCGGGGAAGGTGGCGAGCTCGGCGAGCATGGCGCCCATCGGCAAACTCAACGCCTCACCGAGCGCCAGCGATGCGAGGGCATTGGCGGCGTTGTGCAAGCCCTTGATCTTCATTCCCGACACAGGCATGAGGGGCTCGTCACGCCGCATGAGCCACCAATCACCATCCCTGGTCGCAACGGCGTAATCCGCTCCTATGGTTGCGCGTAACGAAAAGCCCAGCGTGCGCTGTCCCGCCAAGGGCATGGCCACGACGAGCGGATCGTCCAGGTTGATCACCGCGGTGTCGCATCGCGCGAAGATGCGCGCCTTTGCGATCGCGTAGTCCTCAATCGACTTGTAGCGATCCAGGTGATCCGCGGTCACATTCAGTACGGTTGCGGTCTTAAGATCCAGAGAGCGGGTCGCTTCAAGCTGAAAGCTCGACAGTTCCAACACGTAGAGCTGCGTGGGCTCGACATCAGCGCGCGCGGTGGTCAGCAGATCGAGGGCGGGTTCGCCGAGATTTCCGCCCACGCGCACTTTGATTCCCGCGCGCTCGGCCATCCGGCCAACGAGCGTAGTCACGGTGCTCTTGCCGTTGGTTCCCGTGATTCCCACCACAGGGGCATCGACCGCCCGCGCGAACAACTCGATATCACCAACGATTTCGAGTCCTCGACGCTGTGCCTCCATGAAGAACGGGACGCTGAGTGACACTCCAGGCGAGGCCACCACGCACAGCGCATCATCGAGCAAGCGCACGTCGAGCCCGCCGGCACTGACCGGAATGCTGGGATCGAGCTGGCGCAACCCGGCCAGCTCCGGAGGCTGAGCGCGCGTATCGGTCACGGCGATCTTCCAACCTAGCGTGTGCAGATACCGCGCACACGACAGGCCCGTCCGGCCGAGGCCGACGATGACTGCCGAAGAAGGTTTGGTCGCAGTCGCGGTCATCGTAACTTCAGGGTGGCCAGACCGAACAACACGAGGATCAGGGAGATGATCCAGAAACGGACGATGACCTTGGGCTCGGCCCACCCCTTGAGCTCGAAGTGATGGTGAATGGGCGCCATCTTGAAGATGCGCTTGCCACGCAGCTTGAACGAGCCAACCTGGAGGATGACCGATGCGGTCTCGAGCACGAACACACCGCCCATGACCAGCGCGACCACTTCCTGGCGCACGATGACTGCAATTACACCGATGCTGGCGCCTATGGCGAGCGCACCCACATCGCCCATGAAGACCTGGGCGGGGTACGAGTTGAACCACAGGAAGCCGAGGCCCGCTCCCGAAAGCGCTCCGCAGAAGATGATGAGCTCGCCTGCGCCGCGCACCTCCGGGATCTGCAGATAGTTGGCAAACACGGCATTGCCCGTCGCGTATGCGAATATGCCGAGTGCTGCAGTGACCAGCGTGGCCGGCATGATGGCGAGTCCATCCAGGCCGTCCGTGAGATTCACGGCGTTGCTCATACCGACGATCATGAAATAAGCCAGCGCGATGTAACTGACGGCCGATAGCGGCTCGGCGAATGTCTTGAAGAACGGCAGGAAGAACGTGGTCTCCGCCGGGCTCGTCGCGGTGAAATAAAGAGCTGCCGCGGTGGCGAGTCCAGCGACGGATTGCCAGAAGTACTTCCAGCGAGCCACGAGACCCTTCGGGTTGCGTCGGAAGAGCTTCAGATAGTCGTCGTAGAAGCCGATGAGTCCGAACGCGAAGGTCACGCCCAACACCATCCACACCAGTCGGTTGGTGAGTTCCGTCCACAAAAGAGTGCTGATCAGCGTCGTGACCAGGATCAGCGTGCCACCCATCGTCGGCGTGCCCGCCTTGACGAGGTGGGTCTGCGGGCCATCGTCACGCACGACCTGACCAACCTGATGGTAGGACAAGCGCTCAATCAGCCACGGCCCCAGGAGCAACGAAAGGGCAAGAGCCGAAACGGTTGCCAGAATGGCTCGCAACGTCAGGTACGAAAAGACGTTGAAGCCGGAATGCCAGGCCACCAAGTGTTGTGAAAGCCAATAAAGCACCTACTGCCTCCCTGTCTGGCCCGCAGGCGCTGCGACCAGCGCTTCGACCACGCGTTCGAGCCTGTTGACACGCGAACCTTTGATCAACATGCGCACGTCCGCAGGCGCTGCGCGCAGTGCCTCGGCAAGAGCATTCGCTTCCGCAAACCACTGACCTCCGACGCCGAAGCTTTCAACTGCGAGCGCAGCGAGCGCGCCTGTGGCGAACAGCCGCTCGATTCCGTGTTCGCGCGCAAAGACGCCGATCTCGGTGTGGGAGCTTTGGGCGAAATCCCCGAGCTCGGCCATATCACCGAGTACAAGCCACTTGCGCCCGTCGAGACCCGCAAGGACTTCGATACCCGCTCGCACTGAGCTGGGATTGGCGTTGTAAGAGTCGTCGATCAGCCACGCGCCACTGGCTGTCATCTTGAATTGCAGCCGACCCGCCACTGCCCGCACGGCGCCGAGCCCGGCCGCAACATGTTCGAGCTTTGCACCTGCGGCAGTCGCGGCGGCCGCGGCGGCAAGTGCATTCATGACGTTGTGCTTGCCGCCCATGCGCAACTCTATGGCTGCCCGGCCGAGCGGGCTCACAAGGTTGAAGCGCGTGAGGAACCCATCCGCCCCTACGCTTGTTGCCAGGTCGGTCGCAGTGAAGTCGGCGGTCTTCTGAATACCGAATGTCACGACGCGAGCAGGCGTCAGGTTCCGCCAGAGACCGGCAAATTCGTCGTCGGCGTTGATGATGGCTGTTGCATCCGCCTCGAGGCCTGCGACCATCTCGCCTTCAGCGCGGGCTACACCTTCAATGCTGCCGAAACCTTCGAGGTGCTCGGCACCGGCGTTCGTAATGAGTCCAACCGTGGGATGCGAGATTCCGACGAGCGCCGCAACGTCGCCGGCGCGGTTCGCGCCCATTTCGATGACCGCGTAACGATGTGTCGGCGCAAGCCGGAACAACGTCAGTGGCACGCCAATATGATTGTTGAGATTGCCGCGGGTGGCGAGACACTCCCCGGCCGCACCCAGAATCGCCGCCGTCATCTCTTTTGCCGTCGTCTTGCCGTTGCTGCCGGCAACCCCGACGACGGGGATGGGAAATTGCGCACGCCACGCACGAGCTGCTTTTTCGAGCGCAGCCTGCGTATCGGGCACTACGATCTGCGCAATTGGAGCCGGTTGCGGCGAATCCACCAAGGCGCCAGCGGCGCCGGCGGTCAATGCCATGCCAACGAACTCGTTGCCGTTATAGCGGGGACCGCGCAGTGCGATGAACAGATCGCCTTGCGCGAGAGTCCGCGTGTCGCTCGAGACACTCTTGTAGTCCCGGTCGGCGCCTTGAAGCGTGCCGCCGCAGGCCTGTGCGAAGTCACTGAGAGTGCGTTTCACGGCCTCTGCCCCTGTAACTGGTCGCTTACGACCGTCTGATCCCGGAATGGCCGCCGTACTGTGCCGTAAATCTGGTAGTCCTCGTGTCCCTTGCCGGCGATCAGCACCACGTCGCTGGGACCTGAGCGGCGTAGTGCGGTTTGAATGGCGCGCGTCCTGTCATGTTCGACCATTGTCTTGGCTTTGGTCGCGCTGCTGGGCATGCCTGCAAGAATGTCTGCAACGATTCGTGCAGGGTCCTCGGTGCGAGGGTTGTCATCTGTAACGATGACATCGTCAGCAAGTTCCGCAGCAACACCACCCATCAACGGACGTTTCCCCGCGTCGCGATCACCGCCGCATCCGAACACAACGCGAAGCTGTCCACGGCAGTGAAGCCGCGCAGCGTGCAGAGCCTTCGCAAGCGCATCCGGCGTGTGTGCATAGTCAACAATGGCCAAAGGCGCCGGCGCCTGCCCGCCGAACAACTCCATTCGTCCGCTCGGCGCACGGCATTTCCCGACGGCAGTGACTGCCTGAGCAAGTGGAATGTTCCAGGCCAGCAGTACCGCCAGCACCGTGAGCACGTTGTCCACGTTGAACTCGCCGATCAAGGGCACGGTGAGAGCCACGTTGCCCCAGCTCGTTTCGATGTCGATCGCAAGACCCGCAGGCTCGGGTGTCGCACGAACCGCGCGCACCTGCTTGGCGTCTTTCAGGGACCCCGCCGGCGATGGGGCGCGTGATGTAATGACCAGGCGGGATGAGGAAAGTTGCCCGGCGAGATCTGCGCCAAAAGGGTCATCGATGTTAATGACCCGATGAGTGAGGGAGGGCCACTGGAACAGGCGCGCCTTCGCCGCACCATAGGCTTCCATCGTGCCGTGATAATCGAGGTGGTCGCGAGTGAGATTTGTGAACGCCGCGGTGTTGAAGCGAACGGCTCCCACCCGATGCTGATCAATTGCGTGCGACGACACTTCCATACACACGCATTCCGCACCGAGATCCCGGAGGGCTGCAATCTGTCGGTGTACGCTGACTGCGTCCGGCGTCGTGTGTTCGGTAGCCGTGATCGACGGCGGTACCCCAAAACCCAGCGTCCCCATGTACGCGGCGGGACGGTCGCAGTACTGCAAAGCCTGTGCAAGCAACCAGGCGCAGGTGGTCTTCCCATTGGTCCCGGTAATTCCCACGACGGTGACTGCCGCCGACGGCGCGCCGAAGAAACGATCCGCGAGGGTACCGACGTGTTGACTCAGCTTTGGAACAGCGGCGACAAAGATGTCCGAGCCCAGGTCAGGCTTGCCCTGGCCACCCGTGTCTTCGTACAGCACTGCGCTCGCACCTCGCGCGACGGCTTGCGGCGCAAACGTCAGCCCGTGGCTGGTGCGACCGCGGCACGCCAGAAACAGTGACCCCGGCGAAGCCGCACGGCTGTCCAGCGTTATGTCGCGCACGACGATGTCGCCCGGCACCGCCACTGTGGCAAGCCCCGCGGTGAGATCAGCCAATTTACGACTCTCTAGCGTCATTTCAGCGCCGCCGTGCGTACGCCCGATCTCGTGGGCACAGGCACAACATCATCCGGCGACGCACTGATCGACCGATCCGGCGCAACCGCAAGCAATCGCAAGGCTCCGCCCACCACCGCCGAGAACACAGGCGCCGAAACCTGGCCACCCTGATGCTCTCCCGCACTCGGCTCGTCCAGGACCACCACTGCCGCAAGGCGCGGGTCGGTTGCCGGCGCCACGCCGCCAAACACCGCCATGAACTTATTAGTTGAGTAGCCGCCGGCAGAAGCCTTCATCGCGGTGCCCGTCTTGCCCGAAACGCGATACCCCGGAATGGCAGCACGCCAGCCGGTGGCGCCTTCCGAAACAACCACAGACTCGAGCATTCCAACCAGCACATGAGCGGCGTGATCGTCGAGCACGCGTTGGCCTGGGGGAGGCGTATCGACGCGCAAGAACGAAACCGGTCGAGACAACCCAAACGTCCCGACAGTGGCGTAGGCGTGCGCGAGTTGTAGAGGCGTGACGGAGATACCGTACCCACGAGCTATCGAGGCGATTCCAATCGGTCGCCACTGCGAATAGTTAGACAATAGGCCGGCGGATTCGCCCGGATAGCCGCCCGTCGTCACCTGGCCGAAACCGAACCCCGACAGCGTATTCCAGATCAGTTTGGGCTCGAGACTCAGCGCAAGATGCGCCATACCGACGTTCGAGCTCTTCGCGAGGACGGTAGCGATGTTGATGGGCCCCAATACGTGCTCATCTTCAGCGAGAAGCGTGGTCCCGACTTTGTAGAAACCTGGCGAGGTATCGATGATGCTGCGATCGTCGTACTTGCCGGATGCGATAGCGGCAGCGACAACGAACGGCTTCATCGACGAGCCCGGCTCGAAGATGTCGGTCGCCGCGCGATTGCGATATGTCGCCGGGAGAATCTGCTCGCGATCGTTCGGGTTGTACGAGGGCTGATTCACCATGGCGAGAACTTCGCCGGTAGTCACATCCATCACGACGATGGAGCCGGCGCGTGCACGCTGCTCCCGGATCGCAGCCTTCAGCTCTCGGTAGGCGAGGTACTGAATGCGCAGGTCGATGGACAACACGAGGTCGCGGCCAGGACGAACCGGTCGAATGCTTTCGACATCCTGCACGATCCGGCCGTAGCGGTCCTGGATCACACGTTTCGCGCCGTCTTCCCCCGCCAACCAGTGATCGAACGCGAGCTCGAGACCCTCCTGACCGGCGTCATCGACGTTCGTAAATCCCAGGATGTGCCCAGCGACTTCACCAGACGGGTAATAGCGGCGGTATTCGCGAGAGAGGTACACGCCGGGAATACCGAGCGCCTTGATCTGCTCGGCCTCGCTGGGCTGGCGGCCACGCGCGAGGTATAGGAACTGGCGGTCCAGATTGCTGGTGATACGTCGTGCGAGCTCCTGGTGATCCTGCTTCAACGCGGTGGCAAGACGGGGGATCTGGTCTGTGGCGAGAGCCAGCTCCTTCGGATTGACCCAGATGGAATCAACGGGGGTACTGACTGCGAGCGGCTCACCGTAGCGATCGGTGATCGTTCCACGATGTGCGGCAATCGTGGCTACGCGGGAGACGCGCGCGTCTCCCTCCTTCGCGAGAAAGGAATGATCGACGAGCTGCAGACTGACGGCACGCCAAACCAGGCCGCCGCCGGCACAGGCGAGCACGCCCATCAGCAGATATGCGCGCCACTGAAATGAGGCGGGAGAAGAAGTGGCGCGCCCCTTGTTGAGTTTGGGAGAGCGAGATTTCATGGGGCGATGATCTCGATCTCTTTGGGCGGTGGCATTCCCATGTGCAGTTTCGCGCTCGCGACGCGCTCGACGAAGGCATGAGTGGACCAGGCGCTCTGTTCGAGCTGCAACTGACCCCACTCGATCTGGAGGTTGTCACGGCGCGTTTCCAGACGCTCGAGCTCGACAAACATCTCGCGGGAGCGATGCTTGAAGTAAACCGCGGCCGCGGCCGAACCGAGCGTGCAGACCCACAGTATGGGGAGCGCTATGACTAGTATTCGCTGGCTGGAGGTCATTTGATCTTCTCAGCGACTCGCAACAGCGCGCTGCGTGCGCGTGGATTGGTATCAACTTCCGCGGCCACGGCCCGACTCTTTCGGCCCACCAGCTTGAGCCGCGGCTCGGCTCCAGTCGGCAACACGGGAAGATCGCGCAGCGCGGGATCTATCTCGGTCTGACGCTTCATGAAACGTTTGACTATCCGATCCTCGAGAGAATGGAAGCTGATAACAGCCAGGCGTCCACCGGGCGAGAGGAACTCGAGCGCTGCCGCCAACCCCTTTTCAAGCTGGCCAAGCTCATCGTTGATGAACATGCGCAGAGCCTGAAACGTACGAGTCGCCGGATGTTTGCCCGGCTCGCGCGTGCGCACAGCCTTCGCAACAATCGCCGCGAGCTGGCTCGTACGAGCGATCGGGTGCTCTCGCCGTGCTTCGACGATTGCTTGTGCCACGCGCCGCGCGAAGCGTTCTTCACCGAGTGTTGCAATCACTTCGCGAATCTCGTCGAGGCTCGCCCTAGCGAGCCAGGCTGAGACCGGCTCGCCACGTGTCGGGTCCATGCGCATGTCGACCGGACCATCGGCGCGGAAGCTGAATCCCCGCTCCGGGTCGTCGAGCTGCGGAGATGAAACACCGAGGTCGAAGAGCACGCCGTGACAAGGTTTGCCGTGCGCGTGAATCGGCACGAGCGCGGCGAGATCGGCAAACGACGCATGGACGAGCGCAAGCCGCACTTCGTTGGCAAAACGCTGACGGCCGGCCGTGATGGCTTGCGGGTCCCGGTCGATCGCGAGCACGCGGCCTTCCCTACCCAGGGCCTGGAGGATTTGTGCCGTATGACCGCCGCGCCCAAACGTCGCATCGACATAGTAACCGCCCGCTTCGAGGGCCAAAGCCGCGAGCGCCTCATCGACGAGCACTGGAGTGTGCTCACCCACGATTGAAGCGGTATCGGCACCGCCCCCCGACTTGGAGTCCCGCGTTATTACCTGACGCCCGCCCGCCTGGGCGAACTGCCCCTGAATTCGTCAATTCACCGCTCATTCGCTCGCCTACAGCTTCAGCGAATCGAGCTCGGAGGGCAGATCGCCCGCCGCTTCCTCACTCTTCAGCCACTGGTCACGCCGCTCGCCCCAGCGAGCCTCGTCCCAGAGCTCGAATCGATTCCCCTGCCCGATCAACATTCCGTGCCGCTCGAGCTTGGCGAATTCGCGCAGCTCCGGCGGCAGCAGTACCCTTCCATGCCCGTCGAGCTCCAGATCGGTCGCGTAGCCCACCATGAGCCGCTGGAGCCGCCGCGCCTGAGGATTCAAGCTTGGCAGGCTCATCAACTTGCGTTCGGTCTGCTCCCAGTCGGGCAGCGGATAGATGAGGAGGCACTGATCACGATCCACGGTCACCACCAAATGCCCTTGGGCGAGCTCGGCGATCTGCTCCCGATAACGGGTAGGCATGACCATCCGGCCCTTGTCGTCCAAGGTGACCTTTGTTGCGCCGCGAAACATGATTCAGAAGAGGGACTCGCCCATTCCCTCCCACTATTCCCCACCGGCCGCCACTATGAAATCGCAGGCGGTCCATGTCAATTGAAATAGTGAGAAATTCGTCGCAGTCACAAAGACTTATAGGTGCATAGCCAAGCTTGCAGACAGTGCGACCGCGCATTCGTCTTACCAATCAGCGGTTTGCTGGGGACTTTTTATACAGTGGGTGAGCCGCAAGGCGGCTGGGCGGTTCTGTCGCCGCATCCAGTCAGAAGGTTATGTCAAACCTTTACTGGATTATGTAAATCGTGGATCCCCCACTTCGCATCCACAGGCCCTGTCCAACCCATGGGCGCTCTTCTCTTCCCGGCGCGTCTTTCGCGCCGCAGCTCTTCGGGGGTCCCCTTCCGGGGGACCCCCCTTGAACCCTGTGCGCAGCACATGAGGGAGCCGGCCTGTAAGCCGGGTTCTGTCGAGGGCAATCATTCCTCTGGGATCCACGTCGCCGTGAACCTCAAGCGGCCTACCCGGAAGCGCACGCGGATCGGCGCCGCACTCTCTCGCCTGCGATTAAGCCTGCGCTGAGTGCTGCTTCCCTATTTGGCCTTGCTCCAGGTGGGGTTTGCCATGCCGTCCTTGTTACCAAGTCCGCGGTGCGCTCTTACCGCACCCTTTCACCCTTACCGGCCCTCAGCGGCTTTCACCGTCAAGGGCTTAGGCGGTTTGCTCTCTGTTGCACTTTCCGTGGGCTCGCGCCCCCCAGGCGTTACCTGGCACCTGATCCGCCGGAGCCCGGACTTTCCTCCACCCAGGCTGTCCACCTAACGGCTTTCGCCTTCAGTAGCAGCCCGAACAGCGATTGCCCGGCCGACTCCCCGGCGCAACCATAGTGCCGACCAGCAAGAAGTCAATTTTTATTATTTTAAGGCTCCCGGATCTTCAGCAGCTCATACGCCTCGCTGCGGGACGCACCGGTCAATTGCGCCGCAATTGATGCCGCCCGTCCCGGCGGCAACTCCTTCGCCAACAACTCCACAGCGCGTTTCAAAAGCTGTGAATCAACAGCAGTGGGCACTTCCTCCGCCCCACTGACCACCAGCGTAATCTCTCCACGCTGGAAATTAGCGTCATTCGCTGCCTGTTGTGCCAACTCACTCAACTTCCCGCGATATATCGTCTCATGCGTCTTGGTCAACTCGCGTGCAACAACAGCCCGCCTCTCGCCACCAAACTCACTGACGAGATCCGCAAGCGTTTCTGCAATCCGATGCGGCGCCTCGAAGAACACCAGCGTCCTGGTTTCACGAGCCAGCCGCGCCAACTCCGTACGCCGCTCACGCGAGCGACTCGGCAGAAATCCCTCGAAACAAAAGCGGCTGGTCGGCAACCCCGCTACCGCAAGCGCAGCAGTAATCGCCGACGGCCCCGGAATTGCTCGCACCTCGAATCCCGCAGCTGACGCGGCGCTCACCAGCTCAAAGCCCGGGTCAGATAGCAATGGCGTTCCGGCATCGCTCACCAGTGCGATCACCGCGCCCGCACGGAGGCGCTCCAGAAGATCAGGTACACGCTGCCCTTCGTTGTAGGCGTGGAGCGACACCATGGGCTTCGAGATGCCTATTGCCTGTAGCATCCCGAGCGTATGACGTGTGTCCTCGGCAGCAATGAGATCGGCTTCTTCGAGCGCCTGCCGCGCCCGCGCACTCAGATCGCTCAAGTTGCCGATCGGCGTCGCCACGACTTGCAACCGGCCAGGCACTTTGATCACTCACTGCACTCCAATGATTTCATGTTGCCACTATAATCCCTGGTCCCGCTCGCCCGACCAAAGGTCTGTCAACAAATGCACTTAGCGCGATGGATCGTTCGCCTCGTTGTGGTCGCCGCGGCCGCAATCACCCTGACGGGCTGCCCGAGTCTCAGTCCCCGCGCCGAAGCGCCCCCATCGCTGGACAACGCTGATGCGCTCGCGCGTCAGGGCGACGAGATTGGCGCCGCACGCATGTACGAGGCGTTGGCCGGGCAGAACAGCGGCACCGATCGCAACGAATACCTGTTCCGTGCGGCACGTGCGTACCTGACCGGACGTCGTCCGGAAGAAGCTGCCCGCGTCCTCGCGGCATTCGAAGAGCCGCTGACAACTCAGCAGTCTGTCGAAAAGCCCCTGTTGGAAGTCCAGCTGGCCCTCGCGCGCGCACAGGGCCAACAGGCGTGGCAACGAATCGGCACATTGACCGAGCCCCGAACGGCGCCTGAAGCGCTGCTCTATTGGCGACTGAAGCAGCAGGCAGCCTTCGCTGCTGGCAGACCCAACGACGGCGTTGTGGCCCAAACCTCCTTGGAACGTTGGTTGCCAAGCGTCCAGGAGCTACGACAAAGTCGTATCAATCTCCTCGCCTCGCTACGTGATGCAAGCGAACGCAACATCCGCATCGACCCACGGGCGGCAACCGACCCCACTATCCGCGGCTGGCTGGAGTTGGGGCCCATCGCGGCGGCGGCGGCTCGCAGCCCAAGCGCATCAATCGCCGATGTTGATGCCTGGCGTTCACGCTACCCGAATCACCCGGCCAGCGACATCGTCCGCAGCGAACTGCTGAGTCAACAGGTCCAACAGCCTACAATCGTGGGCGGTGGAGCGAATAACGGGGCACACATAGCACTGCTGCTGCCGATCACCGGTCGTCAGTCGGCGGCGGCGACGACTGTCCGTGATGGCTTTATGACCGCGTACTACCAGACGCCGGAAGGCCAGCGAAAGCCAATTACGGTCTACGACACAGGTGATACCGGTATAGCCGAATCAGTTGGTCGCGCCACCCAGGACGGTGCTGACATCATCGTCGGACCACTCACTCGCGACGAGGTTGTTGCAGCGGCAGGTCTCGTCACGCGTCGACCGCCGATACTCGCACTCAACTTTCTTCCACCGAGCCAGCCGACGCCCAACGGCTTCTATCAATTCGCGCTCTCGCCAGAAGACGAGGCACGCCTGGCCGCGCGCCGCGTTCTCGCTGACGGACATCGAAACGGAATCGCCATCGTGCCCTCAGGTGACTGGGGCACGCGGGTTCTGGCGGCATTCAAACAGGAGCTCGAGGCAGGGGGCGGCGGGTTGTTCGCCTCGACAGCGTTGGATAGCTCGATGACCGACTATTCGGATTCCATCACCACGGTCCTGCGCATCAGCGACAGCAGCGCCCGGCACCGCAGGCTCGAGTCCATTCTGGGCACCAAGCTGCAATTCGAGCCGCGCCGGCGCGGCGACCTCGAGTTCATTTTCGCCCCGGCGCAGGCGAACGTCGAACGCCTGCTGCGTCCACAGCTGCGTTTCCATTTCGCAGGAAACGTGCCGACCTACGCAACATCCGACGCCTTTGAACCCGACCCGCACAACAACGCGGACCTGGAAGGCCTGATGTTTCCAGACATGCCCTGGATGTTAGGCAGTGACCTTGCCGATGCCGTTCGCAACGCTCTGCAGAGCGCCTATCCAAACGGTGGCGGACCGCGCCGCAACCGCCTGTTCGCCTTCGGTTTCGATGCGTATCGCGTCGCCGCCGCGCTGCAGGGCGGCGCGTCCAACATCCAGGTTGAAGGATTGACCGGCCGGTTGACGCTGGACCCCGACCATCGCATACATCGTGAGCTGGGCTGGGCACAGATCCACAACGGCGAGATCAGGATGCTCCCGGCAGCAGGAGCGGTGACATGGAACGTCAACGAATCGGGCAAAAAGCAGAGGATGCAGCGGTAGGATTTCTCGAGTCCCAGGGCCTCACGATCCTGCTCAGGAACTTCCGGCGCCGGCTGGGCGAGTTGGATATTGTCGCTCGTGAGGGCGACATCGTGGTCATCGCGGAGGTGCGGACTCGATCGAGCGACCGCTTTGGCGGCGCAGCAGCGAGTGTTGATGCGCGCAAGCAGGGCAAGTTGTTGCGCGCAGCCGCCCAGCTGTTGCAGCAGCACAAGGATCTGGCGAAATGCAAGGTTCGGTTCGACGTGATCGTCGTACACCGGCCGGCGTCGGCGCAGGCGCGGGTCGAATGGATCAAACACGCCTTCGCGGCGTGAGCGCGACTTCGGCGCGAAAGGGGTCCCTACTTGACGACCTTCAACTGCGGCCGCGGCCGGCTACCGCCGCCATTGTTGCCCCCGCCCTCTTCGGCGGAAGTCGGCCGGTTCGGTGGCTCGGGCCCCAGGTCCGACTCGGAGAACACCATGCCCTCCCCGGTCTCGCGAGCGTAGATTCCCATCACCGCGGCGACCGGGAAGCGCACGTGGTGCACGACGCCCGCGAAGCGCGCGTCAAATTCAATTTCCTCGTTACCCAACTTCAGCCGCTGCGTCGCGCTCGGACTGAGGTTGAGTACGATCTTGCCTTCCTTGACATAAGCCTTCGGCACTTCCGCGCCCGCACGCTCCGCATCGACAATCACGTGCGGGGTATGTCCGCTATCAGACATCCATTGGTGCATGGCCCGCAGCAGGTAGGGGCGCTTTGGGGGAGGCGGCGGAGGTGCTGGAGACATGGCGCTACATTCAGATGAGGCGCATTTCCTGTTCGGTATCCGACAGGCTCTCGCGGAACGCCGGCCGCGAAAAGATCAGGCTGGCGTACTTGATGATCGGCTGCGCCTGCGGGGGCAGATCGATCTCATAATACGGCAGGCGCCACAGCACCGGCGCAATCGTCGCATCCACCAGCGAGAATTCGTCCGACAGGAAGTACGGCTTGACCTTGAACAGCTCCGTACTCTGCAACACCGTGTCGCGCAGAATCTTCTTCAGTTTGACGGTGTTCTTCTTGTCGGGGTCCTGCTCGATCTGCTGCACCAGTGCGTACCAGTCGCGCTCGATCCGGTACAGAGCCAGGCGGAATTGGGCGCGGGTGACCGGATCCACCGGCATGAGCGGCGGATGCGGGAACCGCTCGTCCAGGTACTCGATGATCACGCGCGAGTCGTAGAGCACCAGGTCCCGATCGACGAGCGTGGGAACGCTGTGGTACGGATTCAGGTCGAGTAGGTCCTCCGGCAGTTTGCCGGGCTCGACGCTCACGATATCGATGCTGATGCCTTTTTCGGCCAGCACGATCCGCGTCCTATGACTCCAAGGGTCATTAGGAGCGGAAAAGAGCGTCATGATGGATCGTCTGCTCGACAAATTTCCGCTCCAGCCGCGCTCACCAAACGCCGATCACGGCATTGAAGTGACCGCGCGGCCGATCAGTGCACGTCCTTCCAATATTCTTTCTTCAGCAGCCAGGCCAGCCAGGTGAACACCAGCAGGAACAGCACCACCCAGATACCCAGGGCATGACGCTGAATCTGCGCCGGCTCACCCACGTAGCTCAGGAAAGCCACGGTATCACGCACGAAGGCATCGTACTCCTCGGCGTTCATGCGGCCCGGTGCAACCTGCTCAAAATGATCGAAAACTTGCTCTGTGGTGGTCTTTCCGTCCTCGCCCTGCTTCTCGACGGCCTTGTAGACCGGCTTCTTCAGTCCCTCGAGTTCCGAAAGCACGGGCGGCATCGCGATGGCCGGCAGCTGCAGATTGTTCGCACCTGTCGGCCGGGTGGGATCGACGTAATATGTCTTGAAGAGCCGGTATATGTAATCCGGCCCCCGCGCACGCGCCATCAGCGACAGATCCGGGGGCGCCTTTCCGAACCAGGTTTCCGCATCCGCCGCCGGCATGGTGGTCAGGATGTAGTTCGCAGGCTTCTCGCCAGGCGGGATGAGGTACTTCTCCAACAGATCCGCAGGAATCTCCAGATCCTGTCCCATGCGGGAGTACCGCATGTACTTGAGCGAGTGACATCCCAGGCAGTAGTTGGCGAAGTTCCGGGCGCCACGCTGCAATGCGCCCTTGTTGGCAATGTCGATCTCGGCGTGCCAGGCCTTCCAGTTCGTCTGAGTTGCGCCTTCAGCGGCCTCGCCCGCCTCGGCAGCAAATGCACTGCCGGCTGCCAGCAGCAGCGCGCTGCACATCAACGCTTGAAGCGCGCGCACCTTAATGCGCATGGTAGGTCACCCTCTCAGGCTCAGCTTTCGGCTGGCCAATTCGCGAATAGATCGGCATCAATGCGAAGAAAGCGAAGTACAGCACGGTGAATATTCGAGCGAGCATCACGTAGGAGCCTTCCGCAGGCTGCAGCCCCAGATATCCGAGCGAGACAAACGAGACGGCGAAGATGGCCAATGCCAGCTTCGAGAGGAACGGCCTATAGCGAATCGACTTCACGGGCGACCTGTCCAGCCACGGCATGAAAAAGAAGAAAAGCACGGCCAACGCCATGAGTAGAGCGCCCATCCGCTGGTTCGGCACTGCGCGCAAAATCGCGTAGTACGGCGTGAAGTACCAGACGGGGGCAATGTGCTCCGGGGTGGACATCGGGTTAGCCGGCTCAAAATTCGGACCCTCGAGGAACAGGCCACCGAATGTCGGGACGAAGAACACGACGATAGTGAACAGCACGAAGAACACGCCAACGCCGACCACATCCTTCACCGTGTAATACGGGTGGAATGGGATGCCGTCCAAAGGATGGCCATCCGGTCCGAGTTTCTTCTTGATCTCGATTCCGTCGGGATTGTTCGAGCCGGTCTGCCGCAGGGCGACCAGATGCAACATCACGAGCAGCAGCAACGCCAACGGAACTGCAACCACGTGCAGCGAGAAGAACCGATTCAGCGTCGCATCCGCAATACCGTAGTCGCCGCGAATCCATTCGACGAGAGGCGGACCGATCGCCGGAATGGTGCTGAACAGGTTCACGATCACCTGTGCGCCCCAGAACGACATGTTGCCCCACGGCAGTACATAACCCATGAACGCTTCGGCCATCAGGGCGAGGTACACGAGCATGCCGAAGATCCACAGGAGCTCACGCGGCGCACGGTACGACCCGTACAGGAAGGCTCTGAACATGTGCAGGTACACGACGATGAAGAACGCCGATGCGCCAGTGGAATGCAGATAGCGGATCAGCCAACCGAAATTGACCTCCCGCATGATGAACTCGACCGAGTCGAAGGACGTCGCCTCGCCCGGCTTGTAGAACATCGTGAGAAAGATGCCGGTGGCCAGCTGCAGCACCAGCACCACCAGCGCCAGCGAGCCGAAGAAATACCAGATATTGAAATTTTTCGGCGCGTAGTAGCCCGTCAGCTGGCTGGAGATGAACTCGTCAACAGGCAACCGCTTGTTGAGCCAGCCCAGAAACCCCTTCCTCTCGGGCGTAGCGCCGCTGTGAGGCCCTTGCACTGCAGCCATTACGCGGCTCCTTTCTCGGTCTCATCGACACCCACGACCAGCTTGAGGGGCGACGGAAATTCATAGGGTGGAACACGCAGGTTCACGGACGCAGGCGAGCCGTTGAACACCCTTCCTGCAAGATCGAACCGCGAGCCGTGGCAAGGGCAGAAGAAGCCGCCCGGCCAGTAGGCGCCCATCTCGGGGGAGGCGGCCTCGAAACGCTGCTTCGGCAGGCATCCCAGATGTGTGCACGTGCCGATCAGAACGAGTACGTCCGGCAGGCGCGCGCGAAAGGTGTTTTTCGCGTACGGCGGCTGATCGGAGCTCTCGGAATCCTTGTCCTTCAGCAGCTCGTCGTGCCCCTTCAGGTGCTCGACCATTTCCGGGGTACGCCGAACGACGTAAATGGGCTGCCGGCGCCAGGTCACGATGGCCATCTGTCCCGGCTCGATTTTTGACAGATCGAGCTCAGCCGGCGCGCCGAGCGCCTTGGCGCGCTCCGAGGGCGACCACGAAGCAATAAACGGCACCGCGGCGAACGCGGCGCCAACCGCGCCTGTGGCAACCGTGGCCGTCGTTAGAAACTTACGTCGACTCAAATCGACTGCGTCGTCACCGACGACAACGTTTTCCGCCATCAACCGTTCTCCCGCTTGCTGCCCAACCATCCGCGTCGCTTACCGCGCGCCGCTAACCACGCGCGACGATAGTGCACGCACACGTGCAGTTTCCGGCTTGCGGGGGGCGGCGCATTATACACAAACGAACACGACCTTCTGCGCGAGCGGCGCATATGCGCCATAAGATCAACGAGAGAGGACCAATGGATGCGGGGACTCATTTTTCTTGCTGGATCGGTGGTAGGGGGCCTTGCCCTTGCCTTCATCCTGGTGGTGGTGCGACCGGACCTGATCCGTCCGGGCACTGCGCCACCGCCCGTAACCGTCCTGGCAGGACCGCGGCCAACCGAGCCGGCTCCGGCCCGGGTGACCTACTCCGCCGCCGTTCAACGGGCAGCACCTTCGGTAGTGAATGTCTACACGGCGCGTCGGGTAATCGAACGCGCGCCCTCCTCGCTGGGTGATTTGTTCGGCGGCTTCTTGCCGCGATACAGGCAGCGGATCGAGCGAAGCCTCGGCTCCGGCGTCATCGTGGACGCCGCCGGGCACATAGTGACCAACCATCACGTGATCGCTAATGCCGAGTCCGTTCAGGTGGCGCTCGCTGACGGCCGCGTCGCGGATGCTCACGTTGTCGGACGCGACCCGGACACCGATCTTGCCGTGCTGAAAATTGACCTGACGCCGCTGCCCATTGCAGAGCTCGGCCGTTCCGACCAACTCAAGGTTGGCGACGTCGTACTGGCGATCGGCAATCCCATCGGCCTGTCGCAGACCGTGACACACGGCATCGTCAGCGCAACCAGCCGCCAACAGCTGGGCATCGCTGCGCTCGAGGACTTCATCCAGACCGATGCGCCGATCAATTTCGGCAACTCGGGCGGGGCGCTGGTGGACTCGAGCGGCGCGCTCGTCGGCATCAACACGGCGATTGTGGCCAAGAACCTGGGTGTGGAGGGAATCGGGTTTGCGATTCCGGTAAACATGGTGCGCGGCGTCCTTGGCGACATCATTGCGAATGGGCGCGTCATTCGTGGCTGGATCGGAATCGTGCCGGAAGACATCTCGGACGAGCAGGCCGCCCAATACGGTCTCGCCCAAGGCGGTGTACTGATTCGCAATCTCTACGTGGGCAGCCCGGCTCAACAGGCAGGCTTGCAGCCCGGTGATCTCATTCTGGCCATCGACAGCGAGCCCGTGCGCGGAGCGCAGGATGCGCTCGGCCGAATTGCCACTCACAAGCCGGGCTCGAGAATTGCGATCCACGGAAAGCGCGGACAGCGCGAATTCGATGTCCATGCGCAAGTGAGCGAACGTCCCCGCAACAACTAGGCTTCACCATGACCATCATTTCCATGCGCCGCTTCATGTCCAACGCCGAGTTCGATGCCGCTCTCGTCGAACGGCTCGAACGGGCCACCAGCGGTCCGGCTGCGGCCGGCACGGCCGTGATGCTGTCGGGCGGGCGAACCCCTCTGCCGGCCTACCGCGAAGTGGCCGTCAGAAAGCCCAAGCCTGCCAAGGGGCTGCACTTGTTGTTCTCGGACGATCGCTATGTGCCCGCCACGTCGGAATCGAGCAACTATTTCCAAACGCGCCAGTTGGTAGATGCGCTCGGGCTGCCCGACTCTCAGGTGCTGCGCGTCAGGACGGAGCTATCGTTGCAGGAGGCTGCGGACGACTACGGACGGCAGCTCACCAGCATGTTGGATCTGGGCGTCAGGATCACATTGGGACTGCTGGGCCTGGGCGCGGATGGCCACACAGCATCCCTGTTCAACGCTGCGCATCTCGAGCAGGCGCGCGGCAAGCTCGCCATCGCGGTTCAGCGGCCGGACGGCTTGCAGGGAATCAGCGTGACTCCCGAGCTTCTATCCAAAGTTGCAGAGCCGCTGTTCCTCGTTACGGGCGCGGACAAACATGCGATCGTCGAGGAGTTCCTGAAGAGCGACTCGCGCCTGATAGCCCGTCAGGCCATAGCCGCCTGCCCGAAAGCGGAGATCTGGATCGCCAGCTAAGGAGCGAAGCGGCTCAGGTTGACGGGTCCGCAGGACCGCGTCCAGCTGTGCGCATCCGCTCCCGGATTGTGCCAACTGCACTCGCCTGCGATGACATCGTCAGCCTGTTTCGGCCCCCACGTTCCGGGCGTGTACTCGTACGGCGCCGAATCAACATTGAGCACCGGCTCGACGACCGCCCACGCGGCCTCCACTTCGTCCTGCCGGGCGAACAGCGAAGTGTCGCCAATCATGGCCGCCCCGATGAGCCGCTCGTAAGCATCCGCTTCGTCCTTGTCACGCTGATCGACGAACAGCTCGACGTCACGCCCCTGCATGGCAGGGCCGGGGCGCTTCGCGTGCGCGCCCAGGGCAATCGCGGTTTCCGGACTGAGGCGAAATCGCAGGTAGTTGGGCTGCTCCGGCCCCATGTCACCAAACACACGCGCCGGCGGGTGCCGCATTTCAACCACCACCTCCGTGGCCGTCACCGGCAAACACTTGCCGGCGCGGAGGTAGAACGGCACACCACTCCAGCGCCACGAGTCAATCCGCAGGCGCAGCGCTGCAAACGTTTCAACGTGCGAGTTTGGAGCAACGCCCGCTTCGTTGCGGTAGCCCACAAACTGCCCCCGCACCATATCCTGGGGAGCCATGGGCCTGATCGCCTTCAACACTTTGACCTTCTCGTCGCGTAACGCTTCCCCGCTGGCATTGACCGGCGGCTCCATCGCAAGCAGGGTCACGACCTCCAGCAGGTGGTTCTGTACGACGTCGCGAAGCGCGCCCACCTCCTCGTAGAACCTGCCGCGGCCGGCCACTCCAAATTTCTCCGCCATCGTGATCTGCACGCTGGCGACGAAGTTGCGATTCCAAACGGGCTCGAGAAACGCATTCGCGAACCGGAAGAACAGCAGATTCTGCACCGGCTCCTTGCCCAGATAGTGATCGATGCGGAAGATGTTGGATTCGGGAAATGTCGCCAGCAGCGTCGCGTTCAACTTGCGCGCCGACTCCAGATCGCGCCCGAAGGGCTTCTCGACGACGACCCGGACACCCTGGACAGACATCGTCTTGCCGAGGCAGGCAATAACCGGGGGAAACACGCTCGGCGGAATGGCAAGGTAATTGAGCGGCCGCCGCGCGTCACCCAGAGCCTCGCGCAGCGCATTATATGTCTCGGGCTTCGTGTAATCGCCGTCGACGTAGCGCAGCAGAGAAGTCAACTTGGACAGGACCGCCTCGTCGGCAGTTTTCACGCCCGTATGCACGCTATCGCGGACATGCGCGGCCAGCTTCTCCAGGTTCCACCCGGCCCGCGCCACGCCAATGACGGGTACTGCCAGATGCCCACGGCGTACCAGGTGATACAACGCGGGGTAGATTTTCTTGAAGCACAAGTCGCCAGTGGCGCCGAAGATCACCAGGGCATCCGAATCCTTGCGCTCCATATCAGTCTTTCTTCTCGTGGTGGCCACCGAACCCGAGGCGCATGGCCGACAACAGCTTGTCAGCGAACTCGGCGCGGCCTCGCGACTCGAAGCGCGAATACAGCGCGGCGCTCAGAACATAGGCCGGCACGCCAACTTCAATGGCCGCCTGCACGGTCCAGCGGCCCTCGCCGGAATCGGACACGCGGCCGCCAAACTCCTCGAGCTTCGGACTGGCCGCAAGCGCTGCCGCGGTGAGATCGAGCAGGCGCGATGAAATGATGCTGCCGTGGCGCCAGACTTCGGCAATGGCGGCGATATCCAGATTGTACTGGAAGTACTTCGGATTGCTGAGCGGGGCGGTCTCAGCGTCCGCTTCGCGAGTTTGCGTGCCGGCGTCGGCATGTTTGAGAATGTTCAGACCCTCGGCATAGGCGGCCATGATTCCGTACTCGATGCCGTTGTGCACCATCTTGACGAAATGGCCGGCCCCGACCGGGCCGCAGTGCAGGTAACCCATGCCAGCCTGGCCGTCGGCAGGCGTGCCGCCACCCTTGACAGTCTCGGGCAGCTTGCCGCCTGGAGAGAGCGTCGCGAAGATCGGCTCAATCGATGCGACGACGTCCTTCTCGCCGCCGATCATCAGGCTGAACCCGTGTTCGAATCCGAGGACTCCGCCGCTGGTCCCGACATCGACGTAGTGAATGCCGGCCGGCTGCAACTCCTCGGCCCTGCGGATGTCATCGTGATAGTTGGAATTGCCACCATCGATAATGACGTCGCCCCGTTTCAACAGTGGCCGCAGCTGCGCGATCACCGAATCGACGACGCTCGCCGGCACCATGACCCACACGACGCGCGGAGCGGCCAGGCCCTCCACGAGCTCTGCGAGAGTCTTCGCGCCCTTTGCTCCCTGGGCAACGATCGCCTTGACGGCGTCTGCGGAATTATCGTACGCAACACACTCGTGCCCGCCCTTGATCAGGCGGCGCACCATGTTGGCGCCCATACGCCCCAGTCCGACCATGCCGATGCGCATACATTCTCCAGCAGTTGAGGCTGGCAATAGTACGCGCGGAAGGTGTCATTCCGCAGTCAGATTCGTCCGACGCTCAGCTTCACCCTAGCTCTTTGGAGGCAGGCGAAGCTGAAAATGGCTCCGGCCATTTTCAGCCAATTAACTAATTGGGAACCCGTTTAATCTGCGCACCCAGCTGGGCGAGCTTCTCCTCGATCGCCTCGTAGCCGCGATCGATATGGTAGATACGCTCAATGTCCGTCCGACCCTCGGCGATGAGACCCGCCAGCACCAGGCTCGCCGAAGCGCGCAGATCGGTCGCCATGACCGGAGCCGCCGTAAGTCTTTCCACCCCGCGAATGATCGCGGTGTTCCCTTCGAGGCGGATTTCGGCTCCGAGCCGCCGCATCTCCAGCATGTGCATGAAGCGGTTTTCGAAGATCGTTTCGATGATCGTTCCGACGCCTGCCGCAACCGTATTGAGTGCAGCGAACTGCGCCTGCATATCGGTGGGAAACGCAGGGTATGGCGCTGTCCGAACGTCCACGGCCTTGGGTCGGCGGCCGCGCATGTCGACCTCGATCCAGTTATCGCCAACGCCGACCGTTGCGCCCGCTTCCTCGAGCTTGGCAAGCACGGCATCCAGGTGGTCGGGGCGCGTGTTCTTTATCCGCACGCAGCCTCGTGTTATCGCTCCAGCGACGAGATACGTACCACTCTCGATGCGATCGGGTAGCACGTCGTAGGTCGTCCCGCGCAACCGCTTTACGCCTTCGATAACGATCTTATCGGTGCCGGCGCCCTGGATTTTGGCACCCATGGCGATCAGGAAGTTCGCCAAGTCGATGACCTCGGGTTCGCGGGCTGCGTTCTCGATAATCGTTTCGCCGTCCGCGAGCGTCGCCGCCATCATCAGATTTTCTGTGCCGGTTACCGTGACAGTATCCAGCACGAGGCGAGCACCATGGAGCCGGTCCGCTCGAGCACGGATGTAGCCGCTCTCGATGGTGATGTCCGCGCCCATCGCCTGCAGTCCCGCAATGTGGATATTCACAGGGCGCGCACCTATGGCGCACCCGCCTGGAAGAGAGATATCCGCTCGGCCAAAACGCGCCAGCAGCGGTCCCAGCACCAGGATTGAGGCGCGCATCGTCTTCACGAGCTCGTACGGCGCGAAGCACTCCTTCACTGTCGAGCCTTCGACTTCGATACGCATTCGCTCGTCGATGGTGACCGTGGCACCCATCCGTCCGAGCAGCTCAACCGTGGTGGTTACATCCTTCAGATGAGGGACGTTTGCTACGACTACGGGATCGTCAGCGAGAAGGGCGCCCGCGAGGATAGGCAGCGTTGCGTTCTTCGCCCCGGAGATGCGCACTTCCCCTTCGAGGGGCACGCCCCCCTGAATCTGCAGCTTGTCCATGTCACCTCTGCCCGGATTCTTCGGGTGTCAACGCTTCGATGGAAAGCGCGTGTATCTCGTTTCCCATGCGCTCGCCCAGCGCCCGATAAATGAGCTGGTGACGTGCGAGGCTGCGCTTGCCGGCGAATTCCGTCGAAACGATGCGCGCGGCGAAATGGGTGTTGTCATCTGATTCGACGCGGACGTCGGCCCCAGGCAGGCCCGCCCGGATGAGTTGTGCGACTTGTTCAGGATTCATGGGGGTCATTGTACCAAGTGGAAGGGTTCTATTTCGTGAGTGGTCTATCAGGACGTGGAGCCTATAATCCTCAGGCTATGCAGTCTCCTGTCTCCATATCCACGACTTCCGTGGCGACGACACCCCCGACCGACGATGCCCAGCTGCTGGCTTCCGCGCGCAGAGCCTTGGCGATAGAGGCCCAAGCCGTTGCGGCACTTGCGCCACGACTGGACGGGGCCTTTGCGGACGCGTGCCGTGTATGCCTGGCTTGCGAGGGGCGCGTTGTTGTCACCGGGATGGGTAAGTCAGGCCATATCGCACGGAAGATCGCCGCCACGCTCGCAAGCACCGGCACACCCGCGTTCTTCCTGCACCCTGCCGAGGCTGGGCATGGAGACCTCGGCATGATCACGCGATCCGACGTCGTGATCGCCATCTCCAATTCCGGGGAAACGCCCGAGCTCGTGCTTTTGCTTCCCCACCTCAAACGTCTGGGGGTTCCGCTAATTGTTCTCGTGGGGAAGGTGGATTCGACCCTGGGTCGCGCCTCAACGGTGACCCTGGACGTCAGCGTCCCTGAGGAAGCCTGCCCCCTGAATCTCGCTCCGACGGCGAGTACGACCGCAACCCTGGCGATGGGCGATGCCCTAGCGGTGTCTGTGCTCGAAGCCCGCGGCTTCACCAAGCAGGATTTCGCGCTGTCGCACCCAGGAGGAAGCCTCGGGCGGCAGCTGCTGCTTCATGTGGAAGACATCATGCGGTCAGGCGCTGATCTTCCGCGGATCTCGGAGAACGAGCAGCTAGGCGCGGGTTTGATCGAGATGTCTCGCAAAGGGCTTGGCATGACGGTGGTGGTGGACTCCGATGATCTCATCCTCGGGGTATTTACCGATGGCGACCTCAGGCGCGCCTTTGACAAGCAGATCGACGTCCACAAAACGCCTATGCGCGACGTAATGACCGCGAACTGCAAGACCATCGGACCCCGGGCTCTTGCCGCGGAAGCGGTGCACATCATGGAAGTGCACCGCATCACGGCGCTGCCCGTAGCTGACTCGCGGGGACGCCTGATCGGAGCACTCAACGTGCACGATTTGTTCCGCGCGGGCGTTGTCTGAGTGCTTGCAGATCGGTTTCTCGGACCTCATGACACGTAAATCCGCTGCTGCAATCCGACTGCTGGTTCTGGACGTGGATGGCACCATGACGGACGGGAAGCTCTACTTCGGGCCTCGCGGCGAAGCACTGAAGGTATTCCATGTCCGCGACGGTCAGGGGATCAAGCACCTCGACGCCGCCGGGATCCAGGTGGCCGTGATCTCGGGCAGAAAGTCCAGGATGACTGAGATTCGCTGCCGTGAGCTGGGAGTAGAGCACATCATCCAGGGAGCGCAGGACAAGGTGGCCGCCTTTGAGAAGTTGCGAACGCGGCTGAAGATTGCAGCAGCGGAAAGTGCCTGCGTCGGCGACGATGCCGCGGACGTACCGCTGATGAAAGTCGTGAAGGTGGCATTCGCTGTTGCCGATGCGCATCGTGACGCGCTTCGGGCTGCCCACATTGTGACTTCGCTGCCCGGCGGGCAGGGCGCGGTTCGCGAGGTCTGCGACTACCTGCTGCACCACATGCCCTTGCGGGCAAAAACCGCGCTTTTTGCCCGTCGCTCAACGCGCGTGTCGGCCCGAGGTCTGCTGGAAGCGCCGCAGGCGACTTCCAGCCGCATCAAGAAGTCGCGATGATATTCCGGGTTCTGGTGGCTCTGTTGCTCATCGCCATCATTGCCGGTTCCTTTTGGCTGGGCGGGGAGCAGCGTGAGCCAACTGCAACGACCACAGTTGAGCCATCCAGCGCGGACCTCGGCTACTCCGCACGCAACGCCGTCCTCCAGGAGACGGGAACGGATGGGCTGCCGATGTATACACTAAACGCCGAAGTGGTTCGTCAGCATCCCAGTGACGGCGTGGAGTTTGAGCAGGTTCAGATGTCGTTTCGCGATCCCGACGGGCAGACTTGGAATGGGCGCGCCGATCGGGGCGAGCTGACAACGGACACCGGCAAGGTCGACTTGACCGGCAATGTGCACGTCAGTGGCTTGCTTCCGGGCTCCACACAGCCAGCCGATCTGGAGACCGACAAACTGTCCGTGGATACACACGAGAATATCATCAGCACCTCCGAACCCGTTTCGATCACGTCGCCGGGACGGAAGCTCAAATCGAAGGGCCTGGTGGCCACGCTGAAAGAGCATCACCTGGTACTTGAGTCAAACGTACGTGGCACGTTTACTCCGTAACATGACGCGCTTCCTGCAACGCGCCTCGGTGATTGCGCTGATCAGCAGCATCATCCTGGCGAGCACCGCTTCCGCGGTTACACATGCCGCGGCAGTGACGAAAAAATCCGTCCCGAGCGTCTCGAAAGACGCACGCAAGCTGCCCATCGACGTAGCCTCTTCCAAGATTGACTACAAGGGCGATTCGGTTGTCTTCCAGGACGTTGTCATAACACAGGGCGATACCAAGGTTCAGGCGGACCGCGCCCGCGTCGTCGGCCTCGACAATTTCGACAACAGCCATTGGACCTTTGAGGGCAACGTACGCATCAACGGTGAGCAGCATGGCAGCCTGAAGTCTGATCAAGCCGTCGTAGAGTTCCGCAACAAGGACATCGCGAAGGCGACGGTTACGGGGAACCCGGCGGAGTTTGAACAGAAACGCAGCGATACCGATGAGGTTGCTCGCGGCCATGCGCGCGAGATTGTCTACAACGTGAACGACGGGACGGTGCGCCTCTCCAACGATGCGTGGCTTTCCGATGGCCACAATGAAATCACCGGCCAGGAACTCGTCTACAACATCCGCGAGCAGCGGGTACAGGCCGCGGCGAAACCGGGCAGCGATGATAAGGTACATATCCGCATCGAGCCCAAGACGAACGAGGATCCCAACAAGAACCCATGACCTCGCTCAGAGCCATCGGACTTGCCAAGAGCTACAAGTCGCGGCAGGTCGTGCGCGATCTATCCATTGAAGTGTCCAACGGCGAGGTCGTCGGCCTGCTCGGACCCAACGGCGCCGGCAAGACCACGGCGTTCTACATGATCGTGGGCCTGGTGCCATGCGATGCGGGGCGCATACACCTCGGGGAAACGGATCTCACCACCTACCCCATGCATAGACGCGCGCGACTCGGCCTGGGGTACCTTCCTCAGGAGGCCTCCGTCTTCCGCAAACTGTCGGTGGAAGACAACGTAAAGGCCATTCTGGAGACGCGCGATGACCTCGACCGCGGTGCGCGGGAGCAACGCCTGGAGGAGTTGCTGGAGGAATTGCGGATCGGGCATGTCCGCCGCAGCCTCGGCCTGTCGCTCTCGGGCGGCGAGCGACGCCGCGTCGAGATCGCCCGGGCCCTGGCAGCCGAACCCCGCTTCATGCTTTTGGATGAGCCGTTCGCCGGCGTCGACCCCCTGTCGGTCCTGGACATCCAGAGAATCATCCGCGAGCTCACGAGCCGTGACATCGGTGTGCTGATTACGGACCACAACGTGCGGGAAACGCTGGGGGTCTGCAGCCGCGCTTATATCGTAAATCAGGGCACCGTGATCGCAGCGGGAAGTGCGGAAGAAATCCTTGCCAACCCCCAAGTGCGTGAGGTGTACTTGGGTCAGTCGTTTCGCCTCTGAGCCCGTACGGGCAGCCCACCGGGGTGAGGAGAAAGTTACAATCTTTCAATTACTTACATTCGGAATGCCCAACCCTTCCTTCGTGCAACCATGCTGAAACCCTCCCTGCAGCTCAAGCTGGGGCAGCAACTCACCATGACCCCGCAGCTGCAGCAGGCAATACGACTCCTGCAGCTGCCTGCACTGGAGCTGCAGGCTCATATTCGCGAGCTGCTGGAAACGAACGTGATGCTGGAGCCCACGGAGGAGGCTGAGGGCACCGCTACCTTCGAGGCTGTCGAGCCCTCTCCCGACCAGGATCGCGGCGACCGTGAGCAGCAGCCCGAGATCCCCGAGCGCGCCCAGGAAGAAAACACAGTCGAGGTCGTAGACGAAGGTTGGGGTGAGCAGAGCGTCGGAGCAGCGGAGGCACCCTGGAACAGCGACGATGACGAGCGGCAGCAGGAATTCGCCGATGCCGCCGGCCAGTCTCTGCAGGATCACCTGCTCTGGCAGCTCGAGCTCGCCAAGCTCGAACCGCGGGAGTTCGCGATTGCGCGCGCTATTATCGATGCCATCAGCGACGACGGTTACCTGACCGAGCCGCTGGACGAGATCGCCAACACCCTCAGGCCTGAGGTCGAATGTGACGCCGCAGAGGTTGAGTCGGTGTTGGGTGGCGTGCAGGCGCTGGACCCGCCTGGTGTCGGCGCGCGCTCGGTAGGCGAGTGCATCGAGCTGCAGCTGCGCCAGCTCGATCCAGCGACGCCCGGATTCAACACGGCGATCGAGATCGCGCGTCACCATCTCGAGCTCGTCGCCGAGCGCGAGCTGTCACTGCTGCGCCGTGAGCTTCGCGCCACGGAAGAGGAAATTGCGTCCGCCCTTGCGCTGGTGCGTTCGTGCCATCCGCGTCCCGGGGCGACAGTCAGCACAGGCTCGGCCGAGTATGTAGTTCCGGACGTCTTCGTGCGCCGGACCGATCACGGTTGGTCGGTGGAAATCAACGCCGCTACCCTGCCGAAAGTCCGCCTCAACAACAGCTACGCCAGCCTCATCGGCCGCAACGCGAGCCACGCGACCATGCGTGCCCAGCTGCAGGAAGCCCGGTGGCTGCTGAAAAGCCTGGAAATCCGCCACGAAACGCTCATCAAGGTCGCGCGCTCCATCGTCGAGCGCCAGCAGGCCTTCCTCGAGCACGGCGACGAACATATGCGGCCGATGATCCTCAAGGACATCGCCGAAGCGGTTGGCATGCACGAGTCCACCATCTCGCGCGTGACCTCCGGCAAATACATGCATACACCGCGCGGCGTTTTCGAGCTGCGTTATTTTTTCTCCAGTCAGGTCGAAGGCGCCGACGGCTCGGGCACGTCATCTACCGCCATTCGCGCCAAGATTAAGAAACTCGTCAAGGAAGAAGACGCCGAAACGCCATTGAGCGACGGCCGGATTGCGGAGCTGCTGTCGGGTGAAGGTATCCCCGTCGCGCGACGCACTGTGGCCAAGTATCGCGAGGCGATGGGCATTGCGCCTTCCAACGAGCGGCGTCGCGCAGGATTGAAGCAGATGTAAGAGTGATAACTCAAAGGAGACGGCTATGCAGCTCAACGTCACCGGCCACAATATCGAAGTCACTGCCTCGTTACGCGGCTATGTGGAGAAAAAACTCGATCGTATCGCAAGGCACTTCGACCAGGTCATCGACGTTCACTGTGTGCTGACCGTAGAAAAGCTGCAACAAAAAGCTGAGGCAACATTGCACGTGAGTGGCAGCGCCATCCATGCGGACGCCACCGCGGAAAACATGTATCCCGCCATTGATCTGCTGGTCGACAAGCTCGACCGATGCGTCAAGAAGCACAAGGAAAAGAAGCGCGACCACCACGCGACCGAGGCGCAGCGCACAGCGCGGAATCTCGCTTCGCTCTAGGCCTGTTCCGCACCGTAACGGGGCGGCG
>Ga0307511_10000049_pt1 | contig 98398 bp, 128 predicted proteins | sample 13_EM_MG_FD_200266 | JGI IMG/M metagenome (GOLD analysis project Ga0307511, IMG submission 200266) | Populus trichocarpa ectomycorrhiza microbial communities from riparian zone in the Pacific Northwest, United States - 13_EM | ecosystem: Host-associated > Plants > Roots > Unclassified | place...
CGCGGTCTCACCCCTGATATCACCAACTTTGATGATATCGCTAGGGAGTTTGGTGTGGGACCCGACCTTGTCGAGGCCCTCGCGCAGAGGCTCTCCGGGATGTATTGAACAGACGCGTCCGTGACCTGTCATTTTTACCCTCTCCCCTGGCTCCCTTCACCCACGAACGCTTGTTGACCTGCCATGTCAGGGTGTTTTCCTCTATCGTCTGGATGCTTTGCATTAAACCGGATTGCTTATTTCACCAACCCCAGCCAGTTCACTCGTGATCGTTACGAGGTGTTTTCCCTGTCTCCATATGCATCATGCCCATCCCCTCGCCAATACCTGTAAACGATAGACATCCAGTTTAGGACATCTTGATTGATGGCCCTCCCAAAACCAACCAGAGACAGACCGCCTTTTCTGTTACCTTCTTTATCTCCTGCTGTCAGGAGCTCCCCCTTCTTCGCCCTTGCTCTCGAGAATTTGTGCCTAGTGTTTTCCCACCCTTCCAGAATGTTTTCCATAGTGTTGCCTCCCGTACCCCTTATTTTCATTATTCAGTATGTGCATACCCTTCGATTATCCTCTCTTCCTGTAATGACTTATGATGTCAACGAAACCAACGGACACTTTGTTTGCAGTACAACCCTGCAGGACTGGTCCTGATATTGCAATCACAACTCCGGATCCATTATCGCGACGATCAAGTACTGTCTGAAAGTAACTCGAGGAATGCGACCACATCTCTAGCTGTCTTTTCCCCACTGTCGTCAACGATAAAACCCTCGTCAACGGTAATGACATCCTCTTCCTCATCGACTTCGGTCGCTTGTGATTCCTCGACCCCACTCCGTCCCCTGGCCACCCTGGCCATTACTTCCCCATAAAATTCAACAAACTCTCTGGCTGTGTCAACGAGAACGCCTAACTTCTGCCTGTTGGTGTCTCCCGCGAGCATACCGAGGATAGCCGTCTGGTTCTCCACGTTGTCTCGCATCAGGAGCCCAAAAAGGACAGCAGTATGACCTTGAATGATAGGCTCCATTTCGTTCCCCGCGTCATCCGCGTCGGGTTGGCATTGGTTGTTCCGATGGTCGAGGAATATGGTGAGAAGGGAGGAGATGGCTGTGGTTCTGTTCGGGCAGTGACAGTACCGGGTGCAGCCTCGTCCTCCGGGACATGAATCGCTGAGCACTGTAGGAGATCAGTTTCCGTTCAAAACTCCCGAGTGCTGCAAGACTTACAAGTTTCCCGGATGAGGTCCTTGGCCCTTTCGTCCACTTGCACGAGGTTCGTAAGCAGCCCAAGAGCCAGACACATTCCGTCAGAAACGTGGATCTTGTCTTCATGGGATTTCGTCCCGGCGATCCGGTGATGAGAAGATACTATGAAGCGGGCGATCATTGGTGTTGTCAGTTCATTGTCCAGCAGTGCGCCAGACCAGGCCTCGTTATCGTGGGAGAGGTTCACGAGAACACGGAGGGCGGATTCGTGACATTTACGAGCTGGGAGAACATTAAGTTACCTCAAAGAGATGGTGATGAAGGATCGAGCACTTACTCTGAAAGACGGTATCTTCATCACCGGCTTCGCGGATCAAGATATCGGTCGCAAGAGAGCACGCCAGTAAGCCTTCGACGAGTTCATTCCTACTTGGATCGAGCGCTTCGTGTGGAGGAACGTCATCATCCATCCCCTTGCGATCCCACCTTCCGAGAAGGTATGACTCGAGGAGCTTCAGGCAGCTCTCTATGCATGCGAAAGATGGGGTACCGGAATCTGCGGGAGCGCGTGGGAGGAGGGGGAGGCCAGTGTGGTAGCCGGAGATACGCGGAGGGATGAGCGATAGTTCGGATTTCAACGTTAGTGACAGTGTGGTGATACGCGATGAATGCAGGAGGGAAGGTGGGAGAGTGGATAGAGAATATGCCACGAGCAACCGATTGGATATCTGGGTGGGGTTTGAACTTTGGTCGCGGGGACGCAGAGAAGATCAAACGCTTACCGGCGTCCCTTCGGGAAAAATGCCGGACCTAACGACAATCTTGTTGAGGTTACTGAGCTAGTGAGACTTATGAGTTCTCCATGGAACGAAAGAGTTGTCCATGGAGATCTCACCGGGGTTTTGTCAGTCCGGCCGAACCCTCTCCGCCTCAACTCAATGTCATTCTCCGCACCATTCAAGGTGAAAAGCGGATCGTTCTTGCGGGTCATCGTCCCTAGCCTTTGGAACAGCGCGGGAATGAGGTTGCCTCTGTTCGCAAGATCGATGAGGTCCCTTGGATCGCGAGAAACCAACAACGCGAACACATCAAGAGCAGTGCCCATGACTCGGTCGCCTGAATCACCATTAGCCACTCGTAGCGTCTCCCAAGCGTGCACCACGAAATCTGCAGATCGGGCTCTGCGAGAAAACTGTGGGTCTGCCATCTTGCCTACCAGCTCCACGGCACTTGACGCGTTCGTTAGGATTTCGTCGGCGGAAAGAACGGTGCACGCACCTTCCTCGCTTAACGCTCAGTTCCGATTCAGTAGTCAACCCCTCAAAGAGATACCCCACTTCATCGTTGAACCTTCGACTTTCCCCCGTGTTGCGTAGTTCTGTGATGCTCCGCAGCTCACTAACGTTGGGGCCGGGAGGTGGTATCAATGGAGGTCGTCCCAACTTCCCCTTCTTTTTCTTCAGCCAACCCGTCGATCCTTCCGCGAGAGGCTGGTATGGATCATCCTCCGAGTTGTCGACGCCCCATCGGGAACGCAGGGATGTGTACGATTCGTGGGTGCCAAATTCGTCCTCTTGACTCTGCAGCAGACTTGCAGCAGAATCTTCAGTTAATTGGTAGTCATTTAGAGAAGGGATCTGGTTGGCAGGTATGGCAATAAGGAAACTGCGGGAGGCTCCGCCGTAGGTACGGAAGTTCGCGGCCCTACTGTCGGCACGTGGGGGGTCATCGAAGGAAATCGATTTTGTCAGCTTGGTTGGGTTGGTGGTCGACGGTGCTTCCTCTGTCAGATCTATTACGGTATCTGTCTTCATCGGTAGGAGGGGCTGACGACGACTGGAATCCTGGGTATTGGGGTCGGGGGAGGCACTCCCAGAGGAAGAAGGAACAGTTTGCGCCCTGCCAAGCATCCTCCGGGCCATTCCAGTGGGTTTGGGCGTTGGTTCGGAGGATCCACCGTCTCCAAAGCTAAACAAACTGGAGAAGTCGTCGGCTTTCTCTTTACCCTTGCTCTTTGGAGGGCCGCTCTTTTTAAAAGCGGTGCCTGCCGATTGGGAGCGGATGATCGGTTCCGGCCGTTCAATCCGACGAGATTTAGCGTCGGAGGAGTCCTTAGCGGGAGATAAGGTTTTCTTAATCCTGCTTCCTGCTACAGCTGTCAGGCGGGGGCAGGGAAGAGTTCAATGTCAACTCACCGAGTACTTTGGGCGGAGTGGCAGCCGTGGTTAGTCTACGCACTTTTGCCGTCACCGGAGTTATCGTAACGTCCTCATCTAGTGAAATCGGAGGGCTTAGATGAGTTTGTGCTGGAGATTTCGCCGAGAAAACTTGCTGTTGTCGTCGCCGGAAGTGGAAGAGCCGTCATCGCTGACCCTGCTCCGTTTCCTTGGTCCGTCGAAGGAAGAACGTTCGGTGCTCTCCGTCTTGAGATCTGTGGTCGAGTGAGACCGTTTGGATCCTTTGCGTCCGTAGGTTACCGTTGATCTGCGCATTGTCGTGGCGGGAGTGGTTTGCGGAGGTCCGCTGTTGTTCGTAGCCGCCGCGCCTCATTTGTCCGTGATCGAGAGCGGGTGCGTCCAAGTCCAACCATCTACCCGCCCGCAACAGCGAGGACGACAAGAACGACAACGACCGAGCGATGGCGCATCCGATGTTTAGCCCGCTGCAGCGGCAGGAGTCGTTCAAGCTAACACGAAAAATCGCAAAGACTCCCGGCTCCAAATCGCTCACCGTCAGCGTCAAGTGGCCACATCACAAACCCCACAAAGCCACCCCTCATGCCCTCGCTGACGCCGGCTTCTACTGGAACCCCAAACCGGGTGCGAAGGACAACGTTTCGTGCTTTTTTTGTGAAGAAGACTTCAGCGACTGGGAGGAACACCACGACCCTTGTGTCATTCACTACGATCGATGCGGGGAAACGTGTGCATGGGCTATCGCGCGGTGTGGGATTTTTGCGGTGGATTCAGACCCCGACCTAATGTGAGTTTTGGGCCGTTAGCCGTCGAGTTCGACGCGTTGACACGCCTCCCATGCAGTTTCAAGATGGGGAACGATCCCGACCGGCTGCCCTGTGGCAAGTTCCTGGAGAACAAGCGTTACATGTTATTCAAGCATGGTGACTGGCCACACGACAAGACTAGGGGGCACGCTGTCACCTCACGCAAGGTGCGTCCCTCACTTGCTACCTCTCGTGATTTGCTCAGTGGCGGTTTAGATGGCTGGCGCCGGATTTCTGTTCACCCCACACGAACCAGGCGACGACACGGCCAAATGTTTTTACTGCGGTATTGAACTTAGTGGGTGGGATCCTGAAGATAATCCCGTGTATGTCCCGCTTGTCTCTCCCATCGCGCCAGTTCTGACGTCACCAGAGAGGAACACCGGCGGAGGATTGCGAAACGCGGAACGGACTGCCCCTTCTTCACCGCAAGGATCACGGAACTTCCTGAGAAGAAGAAGGGTATCCGCAAAACTACGTCTAAAGCGTCCTTACAAACTCAGAAGACCACTCGAACTCGCTCCACTAGGGCCGCCGACCCAACATCCGAGTCTGATGACCAAGAACACAACCTTGGGAAGAGCACCCGTTCTCGGACAGCCAAGGCGGCGAAAACTCCCACTCGGGCTCCTGCTCGAAGTACCGCCGCCAGATCCAGAGCAACATCTTCGGCTGTCGAGACGGACGAACCAAGCGGGAGCGACGTAGTCGAAGTGGTCACGAAGCCCAAAACCAAAGGGTCGAAACGGAAAGCCAAGGATGAAGCACTGGCGGTCGAAGAGGAGGATGAATCCGAAGTGTCTGTAAATCCCCCCCGCAGACAAACCCGGGCCAAGAAAACCAAGCGTGTTTTCGAGGACGTAGAGGTCGACGTAAATTTCGAGGAGTCGAGACCACGTCAAGCTCAGCCCCGTAGATCGACGCGGGCAAAGTCTAAGGGACGTGTCGAAGGCTCAGACTCTGACGTTAGCGTCAAGAGTACTAGGAGCACCAGGAGCACCAGGAGTACCAAAAGCACCAAGGGAACCGCTGCTAAGTCCAAAGGGAAAGGGAAAGCTAAACCAGTGGTCGAGGATGAGGATGAGGAGGGGGACATGGCCACTCCAGTCCAGGTCCCCAAGAAAAGCACGCGCGCCGTAGCTCCACCGAAATCGACCAAGGGCCAAAAACTCATCACGGAGTCCCTCGAATCTGAGTCCTCGGAGCTATCACCTATCCCTCCCCCGAAGTCGGCTACCAAGTTACGTAGGAAGGTTATCGAGTCCGAGTCGGACGACTGGCAGAGCGCACAGGAGGATGCTGTTCCAACTCCCAGACCTTCTACAACAAAGAAGGCCAGAGGACGTCCACCCAAGGCGAAGGCCCCGCCAAAACCCTCTCCTGTCTGTCCTTCCCCCAGCACAACCTCCGACGTCTCAAGGTCGTATATGTCGGAGAGCGAACTCCATGTCTCCGCAGATTCCCCTAAACCGAAGAAACCCACTACCAGGGCTGCCGCCCAGCCTTTTCACGAAAAGCCCAGTAATCGGAATCACGCCTTGGCCAAATCCCGCACTCAGCCGCCAACTTCATCAAGGCTCTTATCAATTGGCTCGAAAGAGAATGCCGATGACGAAAAGGCCATCGTTATCGGCGCCTCGGATGATGAAGACGATACGAGGCGGCTCGTCGCCTCAAAGAGCACGGTATATAACTCCGCTTCGTCAAACCCACCGAAGGCCAGTGATTTCTCAACCAGCGTGGCTTTCAAATCAAAGTCGACCATGGCCAAGAAACGGGATAGTTTCATCGGAGTGGTCGTCTCGTCCTCCCCTCAGGTGACATGCCAGTCTACCACGGCCCACGAGAAGGCGGCCGAAAGGCCAGGGATGAAGACGGACGTGGATGAGGTTATGGTGCTTGACCAACCAAGTAGGAGTGCCGAGACGGATCACGATTCACCAGTTGCAACGGACAAAGGAAAGGCGAAGGCAACGGGAGCTCCGACCAGATCCAAACCTCCCCCACGTACCTCTAAGCAGAACCAGAGGGCAGTCGTTCAATCTGAGACATCGGACTCAGCTATGGACGTGGACGATCGTGACGATTATGGGGTCCAGGACGTGCAGTCTAGCCAACCTTCGACACCCCCCAGAAATCTGCCTAGGAAGCTGTTTGGGGACGAGCCAGACCCCTTCACGACGGTCCCCCCACAACTGGATCCAAACGATGCGGCGAACCCACTTTCGGCCTTCGAAGCCCCGTATGGCAGGGTACCTGCGGAGGTGATTTATGCTCTTGGGGAAGAGGAGACGGAGATGACCGTGGAGGAATGGACGAAGAGGGAGTTAGAGATCCAGATCGAGTTGTTCAAAGAACACGGACTGAGAAAGATCCGTGAGTTCAAGGAGAGAGCGGCGGAGGTGAGAAAACATATTGAGGCGTTGTGAAAGTGCTTTTTTTTTCTGCTGGGAGAGCGTCCATAGTCCAGTCGTTTAATGCTATCTTATGTTTTTTTGTGTCTCGTTGTGTGTCCCTGCAGGATCGAAGCTCGGCCGAATCCATGATTCATTGGTGGTCCGAACAACCACCCGTGTGGCTGCTCACGACAACCAACAGTCCATCCGACTAAGGGTTTTACCCTGACCACCACCGTCGCCACCACCACCACCAGACGGTTTATGACCTCGCCCGCCACTCCCTCACGCCTCTAAAACCATGCAGATCGCAATCCCAGGTGCGCCCTGCTACGGCCCCGCCCAGGCAACTCCCGCTGACGGCATTTGAAATGAAACAGATTTCAACGAGGACGACTATCTCACTCCCGCCCCGTTCGGAAAGTTCGGTGCAAACACCAGTCTGTTTGGCGGGCATGCCTCTGGTCAAGAGTCGCCCACCCTTGCCTCCACGCCACTCCCTGATCGCTCATTCCACGTTCGCGGGGACTCAATAACTTCCGAAGATTCAGGGAGCTCCTTACCCCACATATCTCGCAAGCTCGGACCAAATTTCGGCCATTCTGCTCAATCTTCTGTGACCAAAGAACCACCACACCACAGTTCGGCATCCCCGTTCGCGAAGAAGACGTCTTTCGCCTCACTGCGAAATGCATTCAAGACGGGAAAGGCTACGTATGACACTCCACCGGTCCCCCCATTGGACCAAGCGTATCCAGCACTGAACGATCCGTTTAACCGGTCCACCTCTTCACTCGCGCGGAACCCACCTTCAAATCGCCGGCCCTCGATCAACACCGCCAGTCCACGCCCAACGACCCCTGGTTCGGAGGTGAAGAACTCAAGGCGGACACCTTCACGCTCCAAAACCCACCATTATGGACGTAATCAGCACTCACGCTCAGCGTCACTGTTTCACAGCTCGGACAACGGAAGTGATGGTGGATTCAGCTTCGGCCCCGGTTATGGTGCATCATCCTCCGCTCCTCCCGTCCCGCCTGTCCCAAACGCCTTTGGTCATAGTTTTAGGAGCGAAACACCTCCTAGTTGGGACTATGAGGAGAAGGTTTCCATCGAACCTCAGACACCGTCCGACTACGCTTTACATGCGGTATTCATGCGGTTCGCCAGTGCCGCCGAGTCAAAGATGGAGAGGTTCTTGGGGCAGCCCACAGAACGAGAGCCTTCATTACCGGAGTACATGGGACCAGGGGTCGACATCAAATTCGACGAGTTACTGGAATCCCTCGGGAGAATAGGACAACGGCATGCTAAGCCAGTACTGGAATCCATCATGAGGTGGAGGAGGAGCCAAAACGATGGCGCGGGGCCGGACTATCCAAGGAGCCACCTCGTCCAGTCACCTCATACGAATCGTGGCGTTCGGTTTCCAGACGCCTCTGCCATCCTCAGTGAACGAAAATCTCTTGCCGCTATTTATATCATGTGCCGGGCACTGATAGCAGTCGTTCAATCGCTACCCAAGGACGCTCTGAGTGATCAGACAGGGTTCAACCTTGAGGAGACAATGTTCGAACAGTTCAGGAAACCAGACTTGAAACTTCTAGCGCAGAGCGCGAACCATCGGTGTAATGCGGAGCTATTTGCCAAGTTGCTGGGGTTGCTGGCCAACGTCAGGTTTGTATCACTTTCATTCTTGGGGTGTATAACGGCTCAAACCCGGTTTCTAGGTTTATCGGTGTCACGGATCGGTTCTTGGCTGAGCTGCGGCCAGTTTCTTCCGGTCAGGTACTGAAAGACATGGATTTACGATACGAGACCCTTGTCAGGGGCCTGCGTCACGTTCAGCTCAAGGTACGCCTGTCCACCCACTTGATCGGTACCATGCTGATGGACCTTCAAGGTCTGGCCGCCAGAGACATTCGAAGAGAGCGCAGAATTCCTTGAATCGCTGTCGAAATCCTTTGAGAATGCCCACGGAGTACGCTTCAAATCTGTATTTGCAGAGACTCTTGTGGAAATCCTTCACCCCACGGGAAAGGTACGTTCCCGCGGTTTGATTGACAAGCGAAGCTCATTTCCCATGGCAGACGATACAAGCGGAGGTGAATGACCCCCAGTGGGCAAAAGCCATCAAGACGATCGTCCCGAAGGCTAAGGATATGGTTTCCAAACCGAGATATTGGATTCACGCGTATCCGCTGTACATCACATCGTTATGTGTGGCCCCGCTGGAGTATTTCCAGCAGAATTGGGTGGCGTGCTTTGAAGCTGGAGTTAGCAAGCTAAAGGTGGGTGGGATGCGGCACATTCTCTCCCGTTCCGTTGCTTATCCATTATATTACAGGAAAAAACCGCTCGCATCCCGGTTATGAACGGCATGATGCGCCTTATCTGGACTTACTGTTACCGCTGTAACGAAGCCCCTTCGACCGCAACCGCGAAACTCGAACCAATTCTACGCCACTTCTTCCCCGCCAATCGGCACTCCATCTTCCCTCACGACGACCGCCTGGAGCCGCTGATCTTCATCCTACACTACATTATGAGTCGGCACTTCGACTTCGGAACGGACTTTTGCATGGAACTCTTAAATGAGGGACCCATCCGTAATTCGCAGTCGCAGAACATCTCCCACCTTCTTGCTCCAGAGAGGATCAGCATAGCCATTCAATCGATCCTGCTGTCACTGTACGTCACCGAGAAGGGGGAGTCTTCGCCACCATGGCCGTCAAGTTCTGAGTTCACTCACCCGCCTGTGAGGAAGGACATGGAGATGTCTTCTGATGCACTCCCCCCATCGGTTCTATCGAACGTGGGTGTTAAGGACCTAATGGATCGCTGTGGGCCAACCTTGGCACTGATAGCCTCTTCCTGCGCGCGCGACGTGGGGAATATGCTCGTCATGGATGACCAGTGGTCTTATGCCCGCGTAAACCCATCTTACGAGGAGGCCCAAGACTATATCACCCGTCGTCACCCCGAGGGTAGCGTCACGTATCCGATCAGCCTAGTCCCTCAGATCAATGTTCTCAAGCTCTGCTTCCAATCATGGCCTCGACTCCTCCATCCGTCACTTCCACTCAACGATGCTTTGGATATGTTGATCAGGGGGACCGTGCACGTCGAACCGATGGTTAGGGATATCGCCGAGGCAACCCTCAAGAGATTCATGACCGATCCGGAACACGCTTCCACACTCCTTTCTCGCTTCGCCAACATGTTGTTCGACCCGAGCGGAATTTCGAATGAAGGTTCCGGGCTAAAGATGTTTGTCGATTGTAAACGGTTACTCGATTCATGGGCGGAGCTCGTCGAGGAATGGATTCAAGGTATCCTGCAGAACGCATCCAAGGCACCGTCTACGTCATCTTCCGCCGCAACGGTCATAGAAGAAGAAGATTGGAAGAAGGCCGAGCGGAGACTGGAAGAGATCGAAGCTGCGGGACTTTTCCTCCTCACGAACGTCACGTCCGAGATCTTCTCCGTTGGCGTCAAGATCATCAGGATTCTCGGGATACTCTACGCTCGTTTGGGTCTCCAACCATCTGCCATCATTAATGCCCTTCATGGACGCACTTCTCGGGCCTACCTCACTGGGTTCGATGACCACCTCGAAGAATCTGACCTTGAGAGGCTAGAACAGTGGAGGGTGTCCAAAAAGGACGACGTGCCGTTGAGGGTAGCTGATAGCAACGACATCCGGGATCGCGACCTTTGGGACCACATCTATTCCTCCATCATTCAAGGATGTATGGATCACCCCACCCCAGTCTTGATCAAGTTCCGGGAGATGCTCATCGTGTCCGCAACGAAGTACCATCCATACATCGCTTCTTCTGCAGGGCTCAGCAGTCGAGTTCCACGATCCGCCACGCCCGGCACCGGCACTCACGGCAATGCGGGACAGTTAAGGTTGGGGCCTACGGACACAAGCATTCACGTTTATCAGTGGAGGTCTTGGGTCAAGATCATCTGCGTAACAGCGTCTGTGTCAGATTCAAGACCAGCACTCAATAACGTGTCGTCGATCAACACTTCGAGGGATCATGCCCGGGTACTTTCAGACAACAATTTCGATCGGGAGAGGATGACTACGAGTCGAGGTTTATTCCGGTACCTTGCCCCATTCCTCGACGCGGAGCATTCGGTCTTTCGACACGCTGCAGTGTTTTGTATCAGTTCGTTACCGCCACACGGGTACCCTCAGCTGTTGGAGGACCTGAACTCACTGGCACAGAGACAATTCTTTGACGAGTCTCGATCCAAGCCCGCCCAGTTCCAAGCCATCACTGGTCGGACACGGAGGCACATCAAATTCTACACCGCGGTGACGAGGATCTATTTCCTTACAGCAAATTTGTTATCGGAACAGCGATCCGCCGGACGTCAGGCTGCTCTCTCGCACGTTCTCAAGTTCGTCAGGCGGACCCAGAGCTACCTCGCATCACCGGAGAACAGAGATCTCTACACTCTTCAACGACTTAGGCGCTACTTCTGCGGAACTGTTGAGCGGGTGTTCGAAGGGATGGCAACGCTCAAAGATTCGGATAGGTTTATTCCGCCTAAGATCCAGTTGTCATTATACAGACTATGCGAGGAGTGGTGCCAATTTGGGAAACAGTCGGATATGGTGAAGAGGAGATTGATCCTGATGCAGAAAAACGCCGCGACCGGCGCCCCAGAGCCGCAACTACAGGCAGAGGCGATTGAAAGATTCCAGACGGAGACAAAGCAACTGTCCACTGCGGCAGTTGGGGCTTTGGCGTCACTATGTGTAAGGTTTTCACACTCTCTCTGATCGTGTGCATGACTGAAGGCGACGATCGTTCTAGAAAAGAGCTTTCTTTCCTCCGGATGTTTCGTCCGGCTCCCCAACGGATACGATGGCCGTGGACAAACTCCGGCCATTAGAGGCGACTCCCACTCTTGATAGGCTCATTGCCATCCTAGCTTCGTACAGGCCAGTAATTCAGGCACTCGGAAAGTATGTAGGCCTTTGAAGTACAGGGAGCACAACACTGATTGCATCATTTCAGAAAAATGCTGCGTTCTCTTCTGGCCAGTGGCTCACAGGATACCAGTCTGACTGGAGAAGTGTTGCGCCGTGCTTATGTCTCGACCAAAGAGCTCGACACAAGTAACGTTCGGTTCTTTGAGGTCGTCGCAGAGGTCATTTCCAGCGAGATCACGCACGGGTTCTCCTTTAGTCAAGTTGTTTGCCTCGGTTTGTCGAACCTCTGCCACCCTGCCGCTCAAGTCCGCCTTCAAGCGTTCAACATGCTCGAACGCATCCATGAACAGCACTCTGGCGTCATTTCCTTGGCTCCACACGAAGCTGGAATCGGAAGCCGCGCTCCTGGAACCCACCTTCACGCCCACCGGTTGATCTCTGACGTACTTGCCGGAGAACATCCGGACCAAGCTATGTCAGTCCTCGCTCAGTTGGACGATTGGCTCCCCTTCCTCCAGGAACGCGGTACGATCACCCTAACCCTCCTGCAGAGTTTGGAGCATTGGATCTCGAACATTGATTTGACGGACGAGAGTAAATCACAATTGTCAAAACCGGGGCGAATCTGCATGTATCACCTTATCGTGTTGACCTTGCGCTTCTCGGAGACGTATCCAGAGCAGGTCCTGGTACTTTGGACCAGGCTTGTGGAGCCACCCAACCAGTCAAACGGACTCGCGGCCACCAGGTTCCTACTCGAGCAATCCCCGAGGGTTGCTAGCACCGCCTTCGTTGACTGCGCCGCCAAAATCGTTGCCTGTTTGGCTCAGTCTGTCGTTGGAAGGACTCTTTATGCGGAGATCTGTGGGATAATCGAACCCGCGAGGATGCTACCAACGATCGAACACAAGCTCCGTCCACCAACAGAAGACGACCTGGAGATGTGGTCCGACCTGGATGTCCTTTTTTCCTCCAGTCAACCGAAGCTTAGTTTGGGAGCAGCCCAATTCGCCCTCCTCTTCCTTTCGGACGTTGCCCTGGATCGTCACTGGGAGACCACGACCGAACTTCCCGTCCTGCTCCACGCTTTGGTCGTACATCTCGATCACCGTCTACCGTACCTCCGCAACCACGCGCGCCAGATGTTGTTTCAATTGCTTCGCGCTTGGGCTCCGAAATACGACGAGATTCTGGATCGCACCACCCAGAAGAGTCGGTCCCAGGTTAAAGCGTCGATAGACGGACTCGAAAAGGACTCGCAGACGCTGGCGTGGACGGACGATGACACTACACAGGAAGTTGAGCCGAAGATGAAGGAATTCTGCAGCAGGATCCTCGAGATTCTGACCCCCCTTCATCCCAAACTTCCCGAACAGTGGGGTTCCGTCGCCCTAACTTGGGGAACGGCCTGCTCTATTCGCGCAATCGCGTTCCGGTCACTCCAAATTTTCCGAGCCTTAATGCCCCAAGTCAACAAGGCAGATTTGGCACTACTCCTGGGAAGGTTGTCCAATACGGTCGCTTCTGAAGACGAGAACATTCAGCTGTTCACCGCCGAGATTATTCTCACCCTGCGCTCCCTCGCCGATCTCGATGACCTCGACCCTCAGCTGGTTCCCCAACTATTTTGGTGTGCCCGCGCATGTCTCTCGACGACCGTCGAGTACGAGTTCAAAGAAGTCGTATCTTTCCTCACCACTCTCCTGGAGAGAATCGATCTCGACGATCCTCGGACTGCGGAGTTGTTAATGTCCTCCCGGCCAGCAGACTGGGAAGGGGATTTCTCGTTGCAGCCGCCCCTACTTGTTGGATTACGGTCTTCGGTAACCTCAGATGCCACCATCAAGCTCCTTTGCAGACTTGTGCGGGTCCGAGATGACCGCCTCATCGATTCATCCGAGGGCCGCGTCCGGGACCTCTATACCTTGATCCTTCCCTACTTCCTCCGTGACATGGTCCAGGATTTGAATACCGAGTACCTCAACGAGTTTGCTCTCGATCTCGCTGCCATCGCACGAGAGGATGGCCGTCCCACGATTGATCGAGTCATGACCTCCTTTGCCAAACGTAGGTTCAGGACGAAAGAAGACTTCACGAGGGAGTGCGTCGCGACCCTTCGTGAACACTACAGTGCAGACCATTGGACGGACGTTGTCACCCTCCTGATGGGCTTAGTGCTCAACCAAGATAAGACGATGAAAGTTCACGCCATGCAGATTTTGAAGGTTCTCTTCCACCAGAAAGACACGCGCAACCCCGTTGGACTGGTCGGCTCCGAGCTACTTATGCCCCTCCTGCGCACGTTGGAGACGGACTTGGCAGCCCAGGCCCTGGATGTTCTGGACGAGCCAATCGTTATCGCCAATAGTATGCCCGCCAAGCACGTCCTCAGGATGAGCATGCATATCGGTTCGCACCTCAGTAGGAACATTGGATCCGAGGCAGATGTCTTCGGTGTTCCGTTGGAGTCTGGGTGGTCTATTCCCAAACCCGAACTGGCACGCGGGGTCTGCAGAACGAATGTCATGGCCGTGTTCGACACGTGCAAGGTCCCCGCTCGCCCATCAAGGATCGACTTCGAACCTGAAGACTTGATGATGCTCTCCAACGGCACCGTCCATGACGATGATCTCGGCGATCTCGTGCAAAACCTCCACGAACTCAGCACCTTCTTCCAAGAACCCTCCCATCACAAGCAATCCATGCCAAACACTCGCTTAGAGGCGCGGGTCGCAGCCATCCTTGCTAAGTCCGCCACAGACGCTCCTCAAACACCCTTCGTAGACGTCTTCAGGGTTGGTGGTTTGGATGACTACCACGACTCCGACGATGATTCGGACGGTGACAGCGGCAGCGACCTTTTCGAATACGATGCAGCCCTCACCTCTGTCTCGTCCACACGTACCTCCCCCCCTATAACTGCAAGCCCTCGATAGATGCTATGAATTTGCTCTCAGATCCTCTGTCTTTGCCTTTTTTTTCTTTCTTGTTTTCCTTTCCGCTGCGCTTCGTCATTGACTACCCTCCCTACGCTCACCTTCCTTCTCTTTGCCCCTGACTTTCTTTGTGTTTTCCCGGATTCCTCTCGAATCGTCGTCGTTCGTTAAACCTCATTGTAGGATTACTATCTGTCACAGTGGTGCAGACTCTTTACCCCCCTCGTATACGCGTTATTTCACGATACCATACTCATCCGTGTTTAGTTGTTTGTTCTTGCAATCTGATCTGTCGCATTGGGATTACAGGCGATTACCAAGTGTTCATCAGAGTCCAGGGCATATGTATGACTAGCGTTATAATTCCACAATCCACCTTCCGTGATCGTTCCAAAGTTCGGCGAGGCCCGTTAAGTGAAGCACCTCAGCACCGCTCAAAGACTCGGTAGAGGTCTGGAAGACTCGCGACCTGCACTACATCTCTTTCCAAAAGGGACTTAGGCGGGACCAAGTACTTTCTCATCGCAGGGAAGAGTACGTGTTCGATCTGCCATCTCTCGGCCTTCGATTCCTCGGTCTCATCAGGAGAGGCGGGGGTACCATCTAGTGGACCTGGAACGTAAAAGTAGGCCAGTTCGCGGAGGATGGATTCGAAACACCGTTCTTCGTCCGTCCAGTCAACCTAAGAACACAGTATAAGGTGAGTGGATGTTGATGGGGAGGAGTGTTTGCGGGTTTGACCTGGGGGCCCAACCGCATCAAGAGCAGAGGGAGCTTGTCGAGGTTCGGGGTGTAACCTCTCAAGATGAGCGGTAGTGTCTGTACGAGCCCTTCATCTGTGATAGTGAGGCAGAAATATTCGGACAACATTTCGCGCCTGTCTGGATCCATAAGGGTTCTGTATATAAACTGTGTTGGCGTGGTGGTATTGAGATCAGTACTCGGCCCAAAGCGATGTACGAGCTCTACACTCACTTCTGTGACCTGCTCTTTCGTTAGTTTTGTTCTGGAGATTCCATCCTCCGCATCCACCGCGATTGAGATGAGCGTCTGGAGGGGTGGGGCCGGTTCGAGCCTGAATTTCGCATAGTTGTTGAATTGCCTGAGTCCTAGTTGGTAGAATAACTCTTCGCTGAGAGGGGAGTTAGACCATGGGCGATATCAAGGGCTTAGAGGGAGGGTTAGCTTACGCAAGGGAACCATGGTTCAGAAGGTACAACTGAGTCGAATGCTGGATGAGAGAAAGGCATCGATCGAGGTCAACTATTCCGACAAATACGTGGCCTTCCAGGACCTCGTGTAAGCCTAGAGTGACCACGTCAGAGCCACAGCATGGCACGGGAATCGAGGCCTATAAACACCTTGATGTTCCTTGACAACAACTTTCTTGCGCAAATCCTTGATGGAGGTGAGTTCGACAACGCTTTCCTTTATTTCCTTTATTTTTCTACCCCCGTCTCGCCTTTGAGAAGGGCCCGGCTCTTCTTCGCCTCCACCGGTTTCATCTTCGACTGGGGCTTGAGTCCGAGCTTGGGTTTGGACCGGAGGTTGAGGTGGAGTCCTGTTGGATGGAACTACGGGGAACATCGAATCCAGGGTACGGTCCGCGGCAGAGGTCCGGATAAGGTTCTTCGGAGCAACCTTCTTCTTGGATTTCGAGGTCGCGGCTGGGGTTACCTCTTTTGAATAATGTTAGAGTCAATCCTTGCCTTGAGATAGGTTTCGGAGGATTACTCACGAATAGTGTGGACTCGGGATGGACCTGGTTCCTTGTCCTGAGAATCGTCGGGTTGGTTAACGTCCATCGGGGTCTCCTGGGCTTGAGTGAGTAATGTCTGTAACACCGTCAGCAACGCCTCTCCCAAGTGATCGCCGTCACGAACCTGGGTAGGATAAGACCTAGACTGGCTCTTGTTAAGCAACCTCTCCTGAGCGATATTGCACACTCGTTCCACGATAGCACCTTCATTCAAAAAGTGTACCTCGCGCTTTGTCGGGTGTACGTTCACGTCCACAGACTGGGGGTCGATTTCTAGACTACGATGAACCACGGTCAGCCCCGGCTTCGAGAGCAAGCCGCGTCCCTCACCTGAGGTACAGGAAAGGAAAGAAGCCTTTTGGCAGAATGCTAGTGTAGATTGCTTCCATTGCCCTTCTTATCCTTGTAGACTCGACAAGACGGTCTTTCATACTGCTTTCGGTGCTCAGCGGTCGATTTAGAAAGTGATTCGTGCTTACGGTTGATAAAGAGCAGAAACGAAGATTTCTTGGCTTGGTAACTCGCGCTCGTGAATACAACCTCTGCCTTCCACGACTCTGCATCCTTATTCGTATACGTGGCGTTGGGGTCTGGACCGCAGGTTACCTGTAGCAACGCCTTACCGATACTTGTACCGTACAAGAGGTTGATTGCTTGTGAGGTAGAGGATGAGGGCGATGAAGACAAATCTGGGGTCGCGGACCCCGCCTGAGGACGAGTTGGGTACCGCAGTTTGTCACAAGCCAAACACGATAGAGACGGAGACCGACCTTCTTGCAAACGAACGCCACCTTGTGGTTGTGAACAGCATACTTCGTCATCACGTCTAGAATCCGAGCGTATTCTTCCGTAGACGATCTCAGCGCGGAAAGCCGCGTTGGTGTGTTATAGAACAGATCTTCCACAGTGATAATAGTACCGTCATTTCCAGCGCATGGCTTGGGTTCTGGAGTTTGGACTCCTTTAGCAGGAACAAGTTTCCCATCCTCGTAACAGGCTCTGCCACCGAGAGTTAGTAATTGGGATACGGTGCATTCGCCCATCAACGAACTTCCAAGCATGGTCCCCAGTGGCCGTCTTCGTTATGACGCTCAGATGGGCAACGTGGGATATTGAGGCCAACGCCTCCCCGCGGAACCCATACGTCGTGAGATGTGAAAGGTCCGAAAATGAAGACAACTTGGAAGTCGTAAAGCGTTCCGCCAGTATTGGAAGGTCAGAATTCTACTGGCCAGAAGGGTTACTGATGATGAGTTGCGAAAAATAGCCAAGAGGCAGGGAGGAACCTTGATGCCGCATCCATTATCCTGGATCTGCAGAAGTTTCATCCCGCCATCTTTGATTGTGACGCGTATTGAGGTAGAGCCTGCATCAAGGCTATTCTCTATGAGTTCCTTCAGGGCAGAAGAGGGCCGGTGAATGATCTACGCCCTGGGCTGAGTTCCGCGCTGGGATGGTATTCATGGGCGGAACGGTACCTCTCCCGCCGCAATCTTGTTGATTACGGACTCCTTGAGCCGTATTATTGGTTTTGGCTCTGTAGGAGCGTCCGAAGGAGGGTCTTGGTCATCGGGCATCAAACCTTTGCACAATGTGGCAAAAGCTACACGTCAGGCACGTATGAGGTGGAGGAGCAACCGTGAGAGACTTGTGCTTGGGGATCAACCGGGGCGAAGGTCGCCTACGTCAAGTAGGCAAGAGTGAAGGTCAAAAGTACTAAGTAGTGGCTATGTGGTAAGTATGTACAACAAAATAAACATTGACGGCATTTGCAAAAACAGAGCAAAACGATTGCTGGGACTAGGGTTCATCTGGGGGTCGTGAAAGGTCGTGACGGGGTCGTAAACTGTCGTTATGGAAAAGGTAAGAGCGCAGGACAACAGGCGAGAAACGGGCGACGACAAAACAAAAGTGCAGATCTGTGGGACACGGCCGTGGTCAGCGGTAATAGACTGGACTCCTGAGAGGTCGACGCACCCATAGAGCACAATAAGTTACAGTGGTGAAACCAACTCCATGGATAAACAACTCCCAGTCCCACAAAGGTGAAACCAGGGTTACTTAGTCTATGTTTTGACGAGGCCAGTGTTGCGGGAGACGGGTCTAGAATTGACTCTACTCTCGCTGGAACCCCTGGGTCGACCGAGCAGGCCGTTATCATTGATCCCAACGGATGAACGCTTTGTTGTGATTACAGAATCGTCTTTGGAGAAAAAGTCGTCTTCCGCTTCGTAAGGGGAGGAGCCCGAATTTATCTAACAATGGAGATGGTTGTGTCAGTTGCCCCGTCAACACGCGAAGGAAGCATGGGAATGAGATGAGACGCACCCATTGACCCAAAACGTCCGCGATCCTAGTGGCCTCTTCCTGACTGAACTGGCAGTCTGTTCCTTTTTGCGCGTAGAGTTTCAACAACTCGCTCAACGTTCTGTCCCCCCTCCTACAACCCTTTCCAGGCGACAAGTCCGGTCTTCCATCTGCAGGGAATAGCACGGAGTTTCTAGGTGTCCTCTGTTCGGCGTCCGGTTGAATATCTGATTCGGAACGATCCCAATCCTCTTCATGTATGCTGCCATGAGAACGACGTAATGTGGTGGATACGGTGTCTTGGGACGCGACGGAGGACATGACTGGACACGGGAAAGCGACTGGTGGTGGTTTGGAGGGAGGGAGAGCGGAAAGGAGGGGACAACCAGAGGTGACGGAAATTGGGGGGCGCTGCGGCTGTGGACGCTACAAACAAAAGGGAAGACGCGAGCTGTGACAACAATGTGACGTGTGACACCCGCGTCCTCCCCAGATTCATCCGCCTGTGTCCCACCAGCGACTGCGCTCAAGTTGTGCCACGCTTGACCCATGCGAATCCCTCAGGAACTCGTCGACGCCATCATCGACTGCATCGGCGCAGATCGCACCGGAGAGTTTGTCGTCGGCCGATTATTCCAGTCAGTCGTCAGCAAGAGCGAGCGAGCGGAGCTCAAGACTCTGGCGTTGGTCTCCAGAGCGTGCAATCACCGGGCACGGTCACATTTGTTTGCGAGGTGCAACATCGTCAATTCCGATTTTGACGCCTTCGAGCGTTTTGGACAGTGTCCAGATACCCTTCTCAAGTACACTCGCGCCCTAATAATCCGCTACAGCGAAAACCCGACGAGGATCCTTGCCACACTTCGCCGTTTTACTTCATCTCCGTTGGTTTCCATAAGGTTCCACTCGATACGCATCCCAGAGGAAGTCCCAGAACTACTCAAGTCGCTTTTCCCAAGCGTCCGCTGCGTAGCCGTTGTGGCTTCCACGGTCAGCGCCGCCACCGCCCTAAACCTTATCAGCATTCTCGAACACATGAGCGAGCTCCGCCTCCAATGGTGTCGTTTCACTGACCTCGAAGGGGATGAAGGCCCGCCAACCTTACTTCCCTTACGAGGTCGCTTGGTCCTGCTTGAACCGTACCCCCATTTCGCCACAACCAGTCTGCTCTCACGCACACCCCTCCCACTGAACTCGCTATGTTACAAACCAAAAGGCCTTCCCTCAGAAAACAAGTTGATCGATGCTTGTGCCGGATCTCTGGAAACCCTTGAAGTTAGGATGGCGGCCAGTTTGGGTAAGCCCCTCGTATCGTCGCCTGATCCATCGTTCACCATTTCGATCCATAGCTGACCCAAGTTTTACCCTCGACCTCAGTTCCTGTGTCAATCTACGACGCATTATTTTATCTATCACCGTCGGCTATGGCGGAGGTGCTATCGCAGCCCTTTCAAGGCTTTTGTCGACCCTCCGGGAGCACAAACTCTCGAACATACGGCTGGTCGCGGATAATCCTCAGGTGTATGATCTCCCGGCGCTAGTAGAATCCTGGGAGCGTTTGGACCAGGTCCTCAACAAACTGGGGGGTCAAGCGCGGGGGCGGGGCGAAACCTTAATCTTCCAAATAGCTTCGATAGTTGCTTTTACGAAGCAAGCCATCGCGGCCCTGTTACCTCGGTTCAACGAGACCGGTGTTTGTGAAGGGGTCACACTCTAACTCATGCACTACAAACCTTGTAGTACTATTGGTGTCAGCACAGCAACGACGACGCAACGACGTATCACTATTACTTATTCACAAGCCGTTTGTTATATGTGCTTACCTGATAGTCCGACCGTGAATAAAAGCCATGGTGGGATCACATCAGTCGGTGACTTGCATTTGTGGCCACGGAAGTGGCACACTACGAAGCCCAATGCTCTCGCCAAATCTTGTGATTAATTTGATCGTCACCCGGATCGTTTCTTCTTCCGTCGTACCTGAGGAACTTCCTTACCCTCATCTTTGTGTGATCCCGGTTGCTGTTCTCCCATCTCGTGTTGTTGATTGGTGCTGTTCGTGTGGACTGCGTTGTGACTGAGGTTGTGGTTTCTCATGTGAACTGGTGGGAGGGGGAACTGGAGGGGGAGGCCCGTGGGCGCCGTTCGCGCCAATCCTTCCGCCGGCTGCGAAGACTACGCTCGACTTCGTTCCTCAGCTGGTGGTATGGGTGATCTGCATTCAAGAGCGTGGAAAACCGGGATATGGCGGGCCGCCCTCCGGATCGTAGCACGGTTTCCTGTTCGCAGAACCTTGATCCTTTGGATGGTATGTGGTCTCGGCTCAGGCACACCTGAGCTAAATGTAGAGGGACGAGAGCAGAGTGGAGCGACTATAGAATAAGAGCCGGAATGTACGCAAGATTAGTGGTAAGTTCCTGGGGATTTGTGATCAGACGAGGTGGTGGCGTGGAAGTGGATTCGTCTGCGACTGGAACACCATCGGGTTGCCAGCGCGGGTGGTGGGGGGCAGGGTGCAGCGAGTCTGGTGACTGACTGTTTCGCTGGTCTCAGGTCTCCCTTTATATGCGATCAGCACCTAGAGCTGGGCTCGCCGTTCAACAGGGGGGAACCCAGGCGCTCTCACGGTGTCGCGCGCCGTAAGGGTGGGACCTGGAACTTCGGACACCTCGGAAACCGTAACAAAACGTAGTATCCATCACATTTTCAGTCGAGAGATACATGCATCAAGTATTTATCTGGAACCTGTTCGCGTGTCCCGTCGCGGCAATTTTCTTGACTTCATCTTCAGAGAGACCGAGCCCATACGGGGCTGGAGCGAGGAGAATCGCGTATTCACCCAGTAGGCTGGTACGGAATGGGAGGATATCATCTGTCTATGGACCGGTCGGTTCAGCCTGACCGCACGACACGAACGTATAGGGTTGAGCAACGTACGCAGATGACAATAGGATGGCTTTTCTCCAAATAGAACCGGATATGATGTGTCTCTAAGTCCGATACAGTCTTGGACCTGGGTCGGGTAAGTGGCGAGCTCCGTCTAGAGAGGGCGACTCACAGGAGGTTCGAGGTGAGGCAGATTTCGATTGCCGTCCTCTCTCGAAGAACGAATTCCTGGGCTTCATCGTTCAAGAATGTTGCGTGACCCAAGCGGTCTGGTTTGAAGCTAAGGAGTTTGAATGTATCTTCAGGTGTATTTTTGGCCGTCTGGCTTATACTTAGCACAGGCAAATCCATAGGGGGCGAGATGGAAAAGCACCTCGGCGATGTGAAGTGTGATGCCCAACCCTGCGGCTTTTACGGCCGCAAGGTGACTCGCGAAGAGCTCCATATCGCCCACCTGGACGAGTAAGCGCTTGGTACTGCCTTAAGCCCAATAACCGCTTACGTTGGGGTTACCACAAAGGTCAACACCGACAACTCTCCTCCCCATTTTCTTGAGGGTGATCGCGGCTTCGACACACTCGTTGGCAACTTCTTTAGACATCCGACGGTCTAGGCTGACAATGAGTGCTGCCTGGTCTGGCCGGTACTTCTCCACTGCATCGAGGACGGTCTCCACATACTCTAGCCTCGTCATCGCGGCGGTCTTCTTCGGAGTGGAACGAAGCTCCAGGAACATAGCCTGAGGGTGCTCTTCCCCGGCCTTCGGCTCAAGGAACTCTGCGAGTACTGCATCTGTGGCTCGCGCAAGGCCCCCTTTGGTGGAAGTAAGGGCGTAGATTGCGGGAAAGAGATCAAAGAATTCGTGTATCATGTTAAGCACGATGCCGTTCTGTAGCCTTTCGACCACGGATTGGATGGCTGAAAGGGTTTGGCCCGTGTTGTCCTCAAATGGCGCGTACTCCTTGACTAGTTCCTGAAGGATTGGCAGGGGTATAGAGCCGTTAAGGTGTGCGTGAAGCTCGGCTTTTGGCAGGGCTTTGAGAAAATCCACCTGGGATGGGGTGAGGGCATTAATGGCGTCCGATGGGGGTATCGATAATGACATAATTAATATTGCTGGAGCCTGGTGTCCGCAGAGCTGGGAGGTATGCGCGGTCAAGGTGTTCTCGAGGGGGGTGGGATCTTATGGATGGGCAGTCCCAGCCACCCTTTTTTACGTCCACTGCATTCCACACTCGCCAAGACCAACGGACCGCCGTTCTTCCGTTGGAGGGACGGCGGGTGTATGTCAAAGTCAGCTGAGGTCCGAACCAGTACTTGGTGGATGAAAATCCTTGTAGTTATGGCGATAAAATAGGAAGGAGCCCTTCTCATTAGCCCCCGTGCCCATTATTCGCTCGCCTTAGAGTCTATTCGTTTGATTATTTTTGACGATTGTTTCTTTTCGGCATGGCCAGTTTGTTTTACCCACGGGGGTTTCCTTTTTCATCAGCGACAAATTATCCCTCCTCCGCGTGCGGGCCTCCTTGTGTTGGAAGTATTTGATACAGGGGGGGCATGTGGGGCAGCCTAGAATATTTGTGCCGCTTGATTTTCGGCGAACTTTGGCGCATTGCCATTTGTTTTGACTCAAAATATTTGGTTCGAATAGACCCTTTACGAAGACTTCTCCAACATGTGAGTGCCCCGGGTTGTTGTCCCCTGTGACTACTGCCACCTATGAGCTTCCGCGCCCCTCTTTTTCTACACCGTCCATCTCCAGAGCTGGCGTTCTAAATAGGTCTCGCTTTCCAGGCACACGGGCCAGGTTTGGTGACAGTCGATCATCTCGGCACCCGAAACGTTGTGTTACTGGTAGTGTTGCCGTGAGCTGAGCGAGCCGATGTGAGTCATCAACTTCTATTTTCCGGCCGCCGGTAATTATTGAACTGCGATCGAGCTCAGATTTGCTTTTCCGTCCGAAACAAATCCCCTGTGTTGTCAGATGTTTGGTTGTCGATGGTTCGCGTGGATTTACATTCACTGAATGTTCTCTCCATATCGAAAAACCACCCCCGGCGCTGCACCGCTGAGGAACGCCGTGCATCAGGAAATTGGTGGATTACTTGTAATGGCTTTTAAGTTGCAGAAATTTGTTATAAGGTCCCGGGAGGGTTATGATGGTCCGGTCCTTACTGTAAAGGGTTACGAGCCCACGCGAGTTTCGAAATAGTTACAGAATTCCATAACCGTTGTAACTGACCGTGAGATTTCGAGTTCTCGCGAACCTCACATCGGTTTATATTGGGTGACTACCCGTAACACCAGATAAAATCATATCCATCGTAGAAGGGTGTCAGCAGCCGAGATTGGCTCTAGCGATGACCCGACGGAGCGGTCGGGGTCTCTCCGCCTTCCTTAAAAGTCAACAAATATTCGTCTAGACCCGTGTGTACACAGTGTAACGGTACGGATAGTCACCCATTCCCTTGTGAGCCCATCCGAGATCTGATAAATTTCTTTAAGCAGGTGTAATCCTACCACTTGAGTATAAGTTTATCACGGATCTCGGGCGTTGTAACAGCCCGCGATTTCTGGCCAGGATTGCGGGATCAACCGGTTCTCGTATGGGGTCATAATATAAATTTCATTAGGAGCCATAGCTAGAATACACGGTATAATGCCATACGGGCCTGGCGGCCTACTGGCTTCATCCTCGTTCGAACCCATCTCTTCTTGTTCCATGAGCAGGGCTACGGATGACCTACAGCAGAGTGCACCGACACATCCGGCGGAGGTGACGCGTTCGGGAAATATTGTCTTTTGGAGGGTGTCAGTGATGATTTCAGTGGAGAGCAATTGAATCCTCACTCATTCGACCGGTCCAGGAGTTCTTCACCACCTACGGACTGGGTGATCAACTCCAAACCAATACAGGTCCTTGTAATCAAATCCACCATAGACCTCGCGCTACCAAGGGGCAGTCCGAAGTCCAAGGTGAAGTTGGTTAAACGCGTCAAAATCAGTTCCGCCTTGACGGATCGCAAGAACGTACTTGAACAGCAGAACGTGCATATCCCAGGGAATGACTCGCCACTCCGTCTCGAAGATCGACAACGTCTGTGCGGCGGGGACGGCTGATCGATGATTCCAAATCTCGCCTATCTACCGTGAAGGCTGCTGCATGACGTCGAGATTAGAGAAATAATAAGGACAGGTTGTATACTTTTTATGATAATATTTTCAGGCGTGTAGCCCAAAAGGAGGGGCCACAATCCTCGAATTGTACAACTGGTACAATTGCATAACTAGTGCCACAACAGTATGTAAAGTACGAAACCCTACGGGCTTCGTAATCAGAGTCAGTCGGGTGCAGTGAACTGGCTGATCAGCCGTCACGTGAGGTAATTTAGGGATGACCACACGCGTCGACGATCCCACCTTCGTTGCACTCCCCCGAGCTCTCCAACGTCGCATTGACAATGCGTTCGGACGCGCCATAGGCAAAACGTCCTCACGAAAACGCCGAAAGCTCAACGACGATGGCCTCTACGAGCAATACGCTTCGGGCGGGTTCATTCCCGATGACTCGATGGGAGGAGGTTTCATCCCCTCGGTCTCAAACACGTTAGAAGGTGGCTTCGTGTTGGACGAACCGGAAATCGGTGGTGGTTTCATTGTCGACGACGATGACGACGGTGGAAGATTCATTCCAGAACCATCCCCGCCTCGTGCTGGACCTTCTACTTCTACCATACCAGTTGACCAAGATTCAGACATCCAGGGAGAAGAAAGTTCCCCTGATTCAGATTCCCATATTCCTCTTTCCCTCATCCCAACCGCGCTCCAAATTCTCGACCTTCCGCCGGATGACGAACAAGTTCTGCTTGTCTTTAAGAACGCAGCTTCTGGTTGGACATCTGGCCCCGCTTCGACTCGGAGGTCTCTCGGATCGGCTGGGACAACAGAGGAAACTGTCAGTTTGAGAGACTGGCGGGCGGTTTGCTCTGTGCTCCTCGAACCAGGCATCCAGGATGGTGGGGTCGACGACGAAGATAACGGAATAGACCAAGATGGAGTGAGGCGGATGCTAGATGAGCTGGCGGAGGATAGCGGGGGCTCGAGCGAGGAATACGTCGAGTCCGATCCGGGGGGAGATTCCGACGGCCAATACCCAGATGACGACAACTACTCCGACACCCAAGCCACACGGTCCACCAGGAGAAGAAGCACAAGGGCGAACAAAGGCTTCGAAGAAATCGACGAAGAAGATCTCGAGGTGAAGAAAAATAGACCCCTCACTACCCGTCAGAAGGAGACCTCTCGTCAGGCGTTCGCTTTGTTCTTCCCTCCCTCGGCAGATGCCAATTTGGAGGAACGACGGATTACCATCTCGGATTTGGTTCGGGTGTCCAAGGAACTGAATGAAAAGATCACGTACGATCAGGTGGGGAGATGTTTCTTGAGCCTTAGTGGTCGCTAACAAGATCCCTCCCCCAGATGGTGGAGATGCTGTCGTTCATTTCGACGTCCCAGGACAAGATGTCGGTCTCTATCGCCGATTTTGGGCGCATGATGGTAGATACTAAGCTTGCTTGAGCATACTACCTCCGTTCCGTGATCTTATTTACTGCTGTTTTATAACCCTTTAGTAATGGAGGTATCCTCATCGCAGGTCATCTCGGTTTGTGGTTTAGCAGTTGGGATCGAATCTGATGTTACTACGAGACCTGGATCGAGTGAGAAGAACCTTGTGAAATAAAGCACTGCCCCCAGGCTCCTGGGAGGAAATGTGGCCCTGCGACAGCCAGATCACCGTTAAGTTAGAACGACGAAAGAGCCCTTTTGGATTTGCAGGCGTTCAGGAGAAAGGCGAACACAATGAGGCTGGTATTGTCGGAGGAGCTCCTGTCGTATAGGTACTTTGACGCAGTTGGGTCAGACCTGGGGTCCGTTGGGTTCTATGCTTGGTCGCCAGGGATTCAAGTTTCCCGACGTGCTCAGCAGACTGCCTTGGTTTGGGAGCAGGGGTTGTCGACCATCGAAACAAACCTAGGATGCACGCTACCGCGCCGGGTGCCATAACCTCAAGAACAAGAACAAGGAGAGCAGAGTAGCGTGTTGACGCATTAACGTCGATTAGTTCTCTAGTAGTAGCCGGTACCGGCAATATCATTACCTAGACCACCACGAAAGGGTGCGTCAGGACCAAAGAGTTTCACGAGATAAACACGAACAAGCCACTTACTTTTAGATGTATGTATAACCCCAGCCCTTCTAACCATTCATCTTCTCCATAACTCTCTCTTCAGCATCATCATCCTCGTCCTTCTCATCCTTCCCAAACGCTTGATCCATCGCAGGCAAATACGTCTTCAACTTCCAAAACTCTCCCAACGTGATATTCATATGATCAAACGCCAATCCGATGATAGGCTGTTTCTGTCTCCCCTCTCTATGCTTGTGTTTGGGCGGCGGGGTCGTCGTTCGCGAAGGGGGCGAGCTGGTGGAACCCATGGGGACGTCAGGCAACGCGGAGATAGGAGTAGTGGATGGTGATAACGGAGATGTAGATCGGAAAAGAGCAGTCAGAGGTTTGGTCGGAGCCGATGGGCTTGCGTCCTGGTTTATGAATTGAGGGGGCATCTTCGGATACCGAGCAGAGAAGTGCGTCAGAAGGATCTTCTCCGCGTTCATCCTATCAACGTATCATCGTCAGTGTCCATAATGAACCTCCGATTGGTGGAGCATACTTCTTCCCGATATCGATCGCCTGCCCAACCGTGCTATGAGCCTTCAACCTCGCCATCTCAGCTTGGTCGTCACCCATCGTAGCTTCGTGAATGAGCAATTTCGCATTCATGCCTACTTCCGCGAGAACCTCCGTCGGTTGCGTGTCACCTGAGAAACTACACACACACACACATCCGCGTTTCCCGATCTAGTTAGGAAGATAGCCCGAAAGGGAGGGGGGGACGATCACTCACACGATCCTCCACCCGTCCTGATGGTCGATCACGACACCGCAAGCCCGCGTCCCGTGGCTGACCTCCACGGTAGTCAGAGCTTTCAACCCCAGGGAATCACATAACCTGTAAGTTTCTCAGTCCTCACGCGTTGGAGCGGAAGGCGTCTGGGACACCTACGCTCGATAGTGCTCTCCCCGGTTACCCTCCGGTTGCGTGTGTACAAGCGAAAGACTATTAATAGCGACAACGCCGGTCCTACGGGACGTGTAGTCAAGGCCGATATCCTCCACGTCCGAGAGTTCCCTCAGTCCGAGGATAACGTTGTAAATTGAGACGAGGAACAGCGGCTCTTCCGGTGGTGGATTCAGCTGTGTGTGGCGCGGCCAACGGCGTCAGCAACGTTACATTGAAGGTGTGATAGCGATGAGCCGGACCTGTTTGCGGGCTGATAGTATCTTCGGAAGACCGAAATGGTGATCTCCATGAGCATGGCTGATAAAGATAACCTTGATATCCCTCAAAACTTCCCAGACATTGTTCGGTTTGGTGGGGTCCGTCCCGAAGAATCTGCACATTTGGCCCCACGTCCCCTCACCGGCTTCAAGGAGGATGGTTCCTTGATTCGGAATACGGATCAGATATCCGGAGACTGAGATTAGGGGGTTCGCAACCGTTAGACCGTTTCATGAGGGACACAAGGAGACATACCATTCCTGTACTTGGATGGCGCAGCACTACTCGTGCCAAGGGGGATAACTTTGACATGGTCCCCATTCGCTGGCCTGAAAGAAGGGTCCGGAGCCGCTCTCGCGGTCGCCCTTGCTTCCTCGAACTTCTCGAACGCAGCGGGACTCATAATCTTCTTGTCGAACTCTATCCCTTTCACGTCCACCTCGATTTCTTTCACAACCTTAAGAGTGGGGGTCGAACTTCCAATCGGTCGCTTGCCCGCGTTGGCTTCATGGATGGCAGCGAGTTCCATAGCAGCTGGGTGGAACTTTTCCCCCGAATCCCAAACCTTAGGTGGGAGGATCGGTCTAACACCCGTGTTCATTCCTGCCACCATGGCGTACGTCTTTGGAGGCAACCCCGGTTCAGCGCTTCCCATCCCACTCTCAAAATCGAATTTGTCCACTAGGTTCTGGAGTGGTTGAGGTGCCTTCAAGGAGAACTGAGGGATGGGGAAAAGGTCGGGATCGAGCCTGTTGAATTGAAGCTGGTTGAAAGCGGCGTTGGTGAACGTTACAGGATCTGAGCAGTGTTTCCTCGAGGCGACTATATGCTATAGAAGAGGGAGAAGTTCAGGCGAGTCCGCAAAGAAGCCGAGAGGAAAGCGGTCGCACGTTGACGTGAGAGTTGAATCCCCTCATGAACGCTTGGTACCTCGGGTCTTGAATCACACCAGGTCCACATAGATGGTAAACGACGTTTGTTAGATGTTCGATCCGGTCTTCTGCTTTCCTCGACCTGAACTTGGCGTAGAAATCCGATTCCGCGAATGCTGAAACGACGGCAGGTATATGGGCAATGGTGGGGATGTCGAGGATGATGACGACCTGAAGGGGTCTTGTCAGTTGCTTGGAAACGAAAAGTGGCGAGCATTCCCTGCGCATACGGCTGGATTTTCACCTGATCCGACACACTCTTCGGGTTTGACAGTCCGTTCGATCTTCTTCCCGTCGGCGTCCGTTGTGGTGAAAGTGACCGTGGCCCCGTTTGCCACCAAACCCCTCAGCTTTCCCTTGAGACCCAGCTCATCAGCTCTCTTGGCGTCGAACTTGCCCCTCATCTTGGGGCCGATGACGATATAAGCCAAAGAAGGTTTTTGTTTGGGGGTGATCGGTTCGGAGTTCTTGGTAAAGTTCATTTTCGGAAGTTGCTTGTCGGAGCGGGCAGGGTTGAAAGACCCGAAATCGCGGGAAGAGACATACGCGGGGTCTGTCTCATTCGCCAATTTGTGGTTATTGGCGGGGAACATATGAGCAACAACCAACTCGCGCCACTGATCTGCATCTTTTCCAACGAGGCTCGTTGGGCGGAAACCGTTCAGTCGCATGCGTTCCATGAGAGGCAAGTTCTTAGATTCCCTCGAGAAACCTTCATCCCCACCCCTGCGAGGAGGCGAGGCAGATGAGTCCCGTCGTTTGCGCTTCGACGGGGAACCTTCTTGCACCCGGGAGGAGGTTGGGTTCCCGTCTTCATCTACCTCGGGGAAGAGAGGGATCGAGTACACGGTGATGGTTCCGTCGGTGTAGGTGGGCTTAGGTTTGACTGTTCCTGTTGGTGGAGAGAGGGATCTGACCTCTACTGGGGTGACACCCAGGTTCTGACTGAATAGTGAGGTCGATAGGAGGGTCCGAAGCGAGATGAGAGGACGAACCGGTAGGCGTAAAGACGGAGGGCAGCCAAGGCATGAGTGAGTCCCTGGGGGCCGACGAGGTGGAGGTTGGAGATGCCGCCGTCGGCCATGAACATCAAAAGACCTAGGCCATACGTTTATCTCGGGAGCGAATAACGCGTCGGTGGCGAAATCGTACCTGGCGTGCCGCTCATCCTCTGGGTCCCGAGTTGGGTGAAGAACAAAGCCTTCATCCTTCTCCAGTGAGCCCTGCTCTGCATCCACGCACGCCCGGTGTTTTCTCCAGCATTGAAGATGTATTTCGCATTGTCGAAGGTGATGATGATGGTGGGTTCTGTGTCGGACGACAGGGCTGAGATCACGCTGGTGGACCATTTCGAGACGGCCATTTCGGGCTGGGCGAGGTACCGGCGCTGTTGAAGGTGTTGGGTGTTCGGTACGCGAGAATGGTATTTACAGAGGCTGAGCGTCCATAGTGCACGCCGCAGAGCCACGGCTGGAGGTATTCTGTTGGGCAGCGACGAGGAGGATGAGCCGGGTCGATCAACCCGCGCAACGACCGGTGATGAATAGCGGAAGCACCTATCCCCGACGACATTTTCGAGAATGCGCCCTGCGGTTGCTAGACGAGATAAAAGGGGAACTACGGTCTGGTTCGGACTAAAAATATCCAAGAAATTCGAGTTCTCTCGCCAAGTGTGATGGTGTTGATGATCTTCTACCGGACTCTTCTTGTTCGTCTCTCCTCCTTCTCTTCCACTCTCTCCTCTCTAACTTAGTCTCCCCCCCTAACAATGTCCTGGCTCTCCGCCTTCTTCTCTCTTTTCCTCCTCACCCTCTCTCGTTCCCCAGTCCGCGCCTCGCCCTGCCTCGCCTTCGACGTCGACTTTAAACTCTACGCTTTCGGTCTCGGCAGCAAGGATTGGACCGTTGGCACTCAGGATGTCTGGACTTCCGGTGCGTGGTTTTGCCAATTCTCCACCGTCGGACAATCGTTGAATTTCCCGCCTCACCCCTCCATACAGCCAAGAACGCAACCGACATCACGGCTGCTGGTCGTCCGTTAGTATTTCCTTCCCTTTTTTTGAGATCGCTTCGAACTAAATCCCCAATAGTCCTTTCGACGGCGCGAACACATCTTGTTACCTTGCCCAGTTCTTCAACGCAATCTACGTCTTGAACGGAGACGCAAAGAACCCCAACTCAATCTACATATACGATGCCGGTGCCAAGTCATGGTCAAATCAAACCACCACTCCTGGATCGTTCGACTATTCTTCGGCCAAGGCCATCCTGGATCACGACACAAACGTCTTCTGTGAGTAATCCATTCCGCGACTTCCGCTCCTCCTCATCTGGTATCAGATGCCTTCTCGAAGGGTGATCTGTACAGTCTCAACATGGTCGAATTGAAAACAGCAAGGTCAAGCGCTCTCAAGTGGGAAACCACTGGGGAGCTCGGTTTCCCCGACAGTTATAACCCCACCATGGCACTTGCTCAGAACCACATCCATTTCTTGAACGTCGGGAGCGACGGTGCCGGGAATGCTCGTATCTTTGTCATTCATTGTAAGCCTTCTTCACCGAGGTGGGGGATCAGTTTCTCACATACGTTTAGTCTCCTACCTTCAACCTGAAGTCCAGGACTACCCTGGCGAGAAGACGTTCCCCGCCGCCCATGGGCAGACCGCCTCCTTCTTCAAGCAGACCGGCCCTCAACAAGAATTCGCCTTCATTCCCGATGACTTCTCTGGAACCTACGTCATCAACGTTGAAAACAACAGCACGCGGATTCTCCCTCCTCCGACGGTCAAGGATACCAAATCGTCCTACATCGCTGGTATCACGTCCCTCGTCCAACTCGATTCAACCGGCGGCATCTCTTTCGTTCCCTATGTCCCTGGAAAATCTAGCGACAATTCCAACGCCACTTGGAGCAGTATCAAGGCACTTGCGGGTCTTGCTATCCCCCCCACTTCGACCTCTGGCGTCCCACAGGCCACCGGTGCCGGCGGTACCAAAACATCCCAATCGGACGGGGCCTCGTCGAGTCTCACCATCACCTCCGGGCTCCTCGGAATTTCTGTTCTGTTCGCCATCCTAGGTTTCCTCTGAGCAGCATTGGTTCCAATGGCTGGGTCATATACCCTCCATCTTCACGATCGTTGTTTTGACCATTCGTTTTGACTATTCGTTTTGCATTAAAGGATTCCCTTTGTACTACTGCAGATCACTGCGACTACCTTCTTTCTCATCTTTTGATTTCGTCTCGCATTAATGGACATCTGAGCAACCGGTTGAGGACGAACGAACTTTTGTTTCGCGGACAATCCTGGGCTCACTTATTTCTTGTTCACTTGATTCGCCCTTCACCCAGTCTCTACGTCCGCGTAGTAGGAGAGATTAGCTGGTCGATTAACTTTGGAGTGAATTTACATGGCTACGTCGTCTGATCCCGTGATTCGCCGATTGGCCGAGCTCGGCGTGACTGGGATGGTTCTCCCCCTGAACCCGTTTGATTACACGCGAGTACCTCATCGGTTTCTCCTGAAGCTCAGCCCACCCGTCTCCGCTCACCTACGCCTACTCGGACGTCCGGCGCGGGCAGACGGCGGACGGCAACCCATACAGCAATGTCTTTCGATGAAGGCAACCTCATTTCTCCGCCCGTCGTGAACGACGCCTACTGTTCGGACGAATGCAACAGTCAGTGTTCACCGGAGTCTTGTCCGGGCTTGACGTCCCAGTGCACAGAGAGGTGTGTGGTCGTAGTGTGTTTGGACCCCCACGACGACGACGACGACGACGACGACGACAATCAGGAGGTCTGTGGCGATATCATTTGCGATGACCAGAGCTGCACCGACCCCACGGATTGTCATGGGATATACGAGTTCGTAAGTCTATCTTTTTTTCTCCCCTTTCAATACACCCTCGAGACTGTTTTTGGGTTCAAATCCATCCGATGCGTTTGAATGACTTTCCTGGGTTCTCCTTAAGAATCGTTACTCCGGACCGGCGCTCACTCTTAGTTCCCCCGCACTGTGATCATCCGTTAGCTACAGTGTTGCGACGACTACCACGACTACCGTTGCGAACCCAAGCCCCACATGCTGGATCATCAAAATACTACTTCTACATTCAACGGCGGAGGGTGGGATCCTGCGTTCGATGTTATTCTGGACCAGGGTTTTCAGCAGGGGCAGGGACACCCTTCCGTCGGGTACTACAACGTGATGGCCACTTCCCCGCTGACGCCGAACCCAGGCACGACGACAACCATGACAATCCCACCCCCCAAAACTCCTACCTCAAGCCCAAGCCTCTCACACCATCATCCTTACACCCATCCGAACGTTTATCGGTCAAATCACCACCAACAACAGCAGATCGCGAACCCTCCCCCACCTTTCCATAACCTGAACCAACCCGACGATGGTTTAACATTCGAACCAAGCAGCCCAACCTCTCACGATCTTTCCCCAGTCCAGTCACAGAGACACCTCACCGTCGGACAGACTGAGGTTCCGGGACAACACTCCTGCATGTGGGCCGACTGTCACGCTATCTTTGCATCCTTACAAGATCTCGTGGCCCACGTCAACGTCCAGCATCTCCAAACTGTTTCGACATCGTTAGCCGGCGATAACCAGCTTGGTTCTTCTCAAGACTCGGCATCTACCCACCACCAAGCTCCCCTCGACTCCCCCGGTCAGGGTTTCCCCTCGTGTCACTGGGGAGGCTGTCGTGTCTACCCAACTGTCGGGGATGTCCCCGACTCTAGCGACCGGCCGCTCGACGCCGCCCTCGGTGTGCTGGCAGCCCATTTGTGGGAGTATCACTTGGGTTTGCCCACTCCTCCACCCCAGTTCAGCTGCCCCTCTGCAGCCACCTCCGACGTCGCCCAGGACGAGGGTTGCTTGGCCCATTCGTCCTCATTGGACGACGTCGCCCCCAGAGCGCGGACACCCCCCACCGAAGTAGAGATGATGGATGTGGTCCTGCCCACTGTTCCCCGTCCCTTAGTGGCCACGGAAGCGGACCCGGTTTCGGACGCTTTCCCTTCCCCCCGGCTGGGTTCAAGCTCCGCCCACGATCACACCACCAGCCCCGTACAAGGTCAGGATCACGCTTACGACCACGGACACGACTGCGCGACAACAGACCACCCGTGCAAGTGGTTGGGCTGTCAAGAACGGTTCACGTCTTGCGAGACGTTGATGACTCACATCACTGCAGAGCACGTGGGTGGTGGGAAGAACCACTACGGGTGCTTCTGGGACGGATGTGGAAGGAATGGAGAGAACGAGTTCAAAAGCAAACAGAAAATTTGCCGGCATCTGCAGGTGCGCTCTTCTTGATGGGCTAGGGTTTAAGTTGACTGACTCCCCTTGTGCAGTCGCATACAGGACACCGTCCTCATCAATGTGAAGTTTGCAAACAGAGTTTCTCAGAGGTTGCGACGTTGCAGCAACATATGCGGCGGCACACACAAGAGAGTACGTAAGTTTCCGAGTGGATGCTGATCTTGTGATTTACCGAGCTCCAGAACCGTACGAATGTGACCACCCGGGATGCGGGAAGAGGTTTGCAATCATGGGGGCCCTTACGATCCATAAAAGGATGCATAATGGCGACAAACCATTCAAGTGCCCTCAGTGTGATAAGGCATTCTCCGAATCTTCGAACCTCTCGAAACATGTAAGTTTCGAATTCCACTGCCGTCACCAGCAGCTGTTCACAATTCATCAGCTCCGGACACATACTGGAGCCCGGCCATATGTCTGTCCAGAACCTGGCTGCGGCAAGTGTTTCGGTAGGGGTGACCAGTTGACGAGGCATATGAACGTCCACTCCGGTGGTGGGAAAGCGGGGAAGAGGACGGCCGCTGCGACCACCAAGGTCGTGTAGCTGGTGACTCTCCCCCCTTCGGTTGTACGTCGTACTCGAGAGAACGTTTATTTGATATGAGTATGTATTTGTATGAAGACCCCGGTCACAGATGATACTATGGAGTAATTGTTCTCCGCCCGAGAATTGTTGGATTATGTGTGGGAAGCACCACGTTCGGGTTGCTGACGATCAGTTCGTGGTGACAATCCATTTGGCGCGCTCGCCTAAGCGGCCAGCCACACTTTTACCGTTCGCTGCCAGCGCGGTCATGCACTGGGGGCGAACTCACCTAAGTACCCCCACCTACTATTCCACGCTTCTGGCGCAGAGGTCTTTGGGCAATGGTCCTATATCGGACTATCAAATCCATTTACCTACCGGGTAGTAAGTTCGGTCCTTCCCTGAAACCGAGGCCGCGCTAACGATAATTCGGCTTGACTCGCTAAACCCGCTTATCCGAGGACAGTGATTTTTGATGTTGGGTCACTTGAACCCCAGCCTATGCACTTCAGAGCTACCTCCCTCTGAAGTCGAGGTTGGACTTCAGCCTAAACCTATGTCACTGAGACTCCCGGTTACCTGTGGCAAGTACGCCTGCTCCCAGAGGACGACTCCACGGACACCCATTCTCCAGCGCTGCCCGACTCGTCGAACCCCACTCGAGGTTCGAGAAGCAGAGGATGTACCCTTTCGGATGGTATCTCAACTAAACTATTCCAGAACCCTTGCAGGGACTAACATCTTTGTACCCACTCTCGAGGAAGGATGAAAGGTAGATGCTGGGCACCGTGGCGGTCCATTGCGAGGGGGAGTGAACGAGTATAGGAATTATTTGGCATGTTGAAAGGCTTAATTGCGGTAAACTCTACGTTTGTGGAGTGCAGAAACAGCGAGGGGCAAGCTAGTGTGGGAGGGTGCCGATTACATCACGAAGCCCAACTTCTGCGCTGGATGATCATGTGTGTGTAGGCAGTAACGACTGGTACGACCAACCTCACATCGGAGAGCCTGGTATTCGGCCGCCTCCAGCAACGAGGGCGCCTAGGACCCACAAAAGGGCACGGGCCAAATTCGCCCATTTACCGCCACCATGACCATGCCCAGTCCTGGGGCGACATTGACAATCCCCGACCTACTTCATGCTCTCGATGCAAGGATCTCCGAAGAGATTTCTCTCGCGAGGTCTGCCCCTCGGGGCCCTAATTCATCCCCTCAATCGATTGTAAGCCCATTAGTCTGATCTGTTTTTCTGGACCTCTCGCTCACCAGAATTTCACAGGTGGATGAATTAAGTGGCGGAGCAAAGCGCCTGCTCATTCGTGCCGAGGAACTAAAGAACAGTTTCCAACCTATCCAACGACTTCCGCCAGACATGATCATCGAGGTCGCCACTTACCTGGATCCGAGGGCATGCGGTGGTGATTGCGAACACCTTATTGCCATATCGCAAGTGTGTCGTTATTGGAGAGAGACACTACTTTCAAACCCGGAGAGCTGGTGTTTCGTCAAAAGCGAGTTCATGGAATTTGTCCCCCTCTTCCTCGGACGTTCTGGATCATACCCGCTCGAGATTGACCTCACGGATACCTGGTCCTCTTACGCAATGGGGCATATCAGACCACATGCGAAACGGCTAGCAATCCTAAGGTGTCGTGTCGATGAAGCCAGCACCCCATTCCTTCGGGCACTCTCCCGACTCGACCATTCCCCGAACCTCCATACGTTGTCGATTTCCAGTACCAGGGCACCCGCCGTGGCCCCGGAATTGATCAAGATGGCGTTTATTTCGGGTGAAATGCCCGCCCTTCGCACACTGGAACTCCTTCCATTCCCTGTTATTCCTCAGTTTGTGCAATTCAAATACCTGGTCAACCTCCGGATCGAGGTCACGCACTCCACCCTCACCGCCGTCCTTGATTTACTGGCAGCCAACCCTTCATTGGAGAAGGTGGGGTTGGTCGGTAACTTTGAGGATGTCGAAGACGATCGCCCGGCAGAGAGCACAGTCTTGGGAAGCCTCAAATTCCTCAGCGTGGAACGATGCGCCCCGCTTAGGCTCTTTGAAAAGCTGACACTCCCGCGTGGAGCGCGGGTGTTCATCCGGTACAACCCCCGTTTCATCCCCCCCGTATTTACCCTCCAACAACCTATGGAGAGATATGCAAACCTGCAGGGGCTGACATCCCTGCACGCTCTCATGAATCCCGGCAGTGACACCTACGTGGATGCCAATGGCCCGAATGGGAGCATCTCCATACGATATAGGGAACTCCTGGATCCAGCTCCATTGTGCAATACGATAACTTCCCTTCCAACAACAGGGATCATCCGATTAGTGTGCGAGTTCCACCCTGCCTTGAACATGGTGCACATAGACATGGTTGCCAGGATGATGGACGTTCTCCCCCACCTGGAGGAGATCGAGCTAATCCATTTTGGAGGGGAGAACACGCGGGAATTTCTCTCTGTCATCAGAACCACAAGCCAGTGGACGATGTTGCGGGGACTGAAGTTCGTTCACTGTCGCCCGGTGATCGACTGGATCGTCGATCTCATCCGGGTGGCCCTGGAGAGGAAAGGGGATGGATTGATGCTGGATGTCGTAACGATCGTCTACGAGCGGGAGCGGCTGCCTGGAGCGTTCGAGAGGTTGGAAAGGGGTGTTAGAACCCTTGAAGTCGTAGAGGAGAGTGCAGCAGAAATGGTCAGGAGTGAACTTGTGCAGGACGACGCCAGTTACACGATGAGGGTGACTTCCATACCGGTGGAGTGTGACTGAAGAGAGGTTCATGTGATTACCGTTGTTGTAAAGTTGTCTATACCCAGTTGCTGTATTCGAGGTAGCTTCCGCTGAGAGAATGGAAGGACATTTCTGATCGTGGCCAGCCGTGGCTGGTTCCGCCGGGGTGGCGGAGTTCGGTAGCTGCCGCCACCCGCGCCTCTTTCCGTTCACATGTCTCGAACGATCACCGGCATCCATCTATAGCTCGTCCGCGATGTTCAACTCGATACCAAACTACTTCTACGAACGGCGGAATGGTCTCTTACGAGCTACGGGTTATGCCGGCGTAGCGTATCTCGTCACCTCATACGTGAAGGAGCAGTTGCAGGACGTCAAGGACGAGGTGCTGCTCAAGCGGAAGGCACGTGAAAAGTAAGCACTCTCCCACTTCGTTTACTCCCTCTGGATACGGTATGCTTAATGGATGAAACGTGTGGGTAGCTTGAGGAAATGGTTCGAGAACAACCAGCAAAACGTATCGTTCACAATAATGGCGCTACTGCCGACAATTGGAGAACACATAATCGAGGGAATGGACGTGGAAGGTCTGACGAATGATCTACAGGAGAAGTCTAGAGCGTCGAGACTCGTACGGAACTCGAGACCAGAGTCACCAGAGAGCCAGCTTCCGAAATCCATCCCCGCAGACACGGACGCGCGGTCGGACATGGAATCTTCAATCATCTCCTCCGTCCCTGAGGTGGGTACAACGCTGGGGGATTCGACTCAAAGTTGGGTGGACGGATTGTCGCTGGGGTCGTCGAGGGAGAACTTGGGTGGGGAGGGAAGACCCCCGAACTCACTCGGAGCCAGTATGATCGAGTCGGTTGCGACAACGAGTACGAGTTCCCGAGCGGAATCCTCAACAAGCGCAGTGAGAAAATGTCCCAAGTGTACGACCGAAGTGCTTACTGTTGTGCAGCCGACGGAGTCGTCGACGGGTCCGTCGAAATCCAAGGCTGAATTGTGGAGGGAGATCAAGATCCTCAGTGAGTGCCCCGTTTCTGCTGAAGCTCCGGGTTTGACGGGAATTGTTGCACAGCCTTCACCCGGACATTAACAACGCTGTACTCTATCGTTCTTCTATCGCTCTTCACTCACATTCAACTGAGCATTCTCGGGCGATCGAAATACATACAGTCTGTCCTCGAACAGGAAGAGGAAGAACGTATGAGGGACGCTATGCGTCTTGACATCTCTGGGCTGCTTCTGGGAATGTGGGGGAACGATAACGACGATGACACTGTCCAAACGGTCGATCCGGTGGATGAAGAAGCCGAACGGAAATATCTCACTCTAAGTTGGTGGATATGTAACATTGGCTGGAAGGATGTCGGAGAAAGGGTACGAAGGGGAGTGGAAGAAGTGTTCGACGGGTGAGCACCACTTTCCGAATATCTAATCCGAGGGTGAAGATCCTGAATGTTGACTCTAGGGTCTCTCTCAAATCAAAACTGGGAGTCATGGATCTACATCATCTCATCTGCGATGTGCGAAGGCGTGTTGAGCACGAGGTCACCTTTGAGGGTTTAGAGCGGCGAATAAAGTGCGCTTCGACTCCCTCCGATTCGCTGTCTCGGTCGGTTAATCCACTTCGTCGTTCTCACTGCCCGTTGTCTAGCTTTATGTCAACATTACTCCCACCAACTCCGGATTCGATGCAGCGGATCCTCGTACAGGGCGGCATCTCACAGATGTCCGCGATGAGGGCTTCCCCAGCCTTCGATATATTGCTCGAGGAAACCCGCTCCTTGCTGCAGTCGCCAGATTTCTCGATAGTCTTGGAATCATGTCTTGACCGCGCGACGGATATGTTATTCAAATCCATCAAGGACACGATATTCGTTGAAGGCGGGTCGGGTGTGGATGAAAATGGCGCCCCTCTACAACTGCGATTGGCTGGCCTCCTACCTGGCATGGCACGGTGGAGTCATCTGGCCTTCCATGGCCTTCCAAACGAGCTCGTGGACGTACGTAAGCTTCACAGTTCATTGTGGCCCCGTGTTCACAGTTTTCTCCCACAGCAACTGGCAGACATTCGTGAGGTCGAAGGATTCTCCGCGATCATCTACTCCAGGTTTGAGAGCCAATTCGTGTGACAAACGACCACACCACATCTTGTCGTTTCATATCATCAATGTCACGCTTACCCCCCTCTTCTTGCCCATCTTTTATCGCTCGCTTAATGCTTTCGTATTGTCTTTGAAGTTCTTGCTCAAGATCCGTCAGAGGGTCAGAAGATTTGGGATATCTGGTCCGGTGACGTAGTACCTAAATTCGCATGGTAATTTATTCACGTTCATCCCTTCGACCCATGTTATCGCCTGCTTCGTCGTCGCGGCCTTCAAGTTGGCAACCGGAGCACGTCCTGTATAGTTTGTGCTCCGCCCAGTAAACTCGCTATCTCAACATCCCCCTATCAAACCATCGGTATCGTGTTCACCGCGGAGCGCGGAGGTGCCATGGAGAAACCCAACAACCGGACTCCGACTCTGGTTGTCGTGGCGAACATTGTACACGTTGGTGGTGCCAGAGCCCTGGGGAACTGCGTAGATCCCCATGATGGTCTGTTTTGCCGAGGAAAGCCCGATGTTTTTTCACCCGTCGAAACGACACCGGAAGAGGTTCGGTGTAACACAAAGAACCCACCTGCCTGTGATCGAGATGCCGGGATGTATGTGGTTTCGGGGACTCCGACCTTCCGAAGGGGACCATCAGGGAGCTCAATCGCCACCCTAATCCATCGGGATGGAATGCATCGTACTCCAAAGCTCGGACATCGGAGGGGGGTATGATTATTTTGATCTTGATTGAAGTGTCGTGCGGCGACGGAGTGACCACGCGATTTGCCAACGCAGGCTAGGACACCGAAATAGATATGTTGGAGGAGAGCAGCTCGAGACGGGATGTGGCACCTCCCAGTCTCTTGCCTCATGGGGATCAGACGAGGTACGCACACCGGACGGTCAGTCGGCTGCCCCCGAAGATAGGGCGGAGAAGCGAAGTTCGTAAATTCCCGGAATCGAAGCTAGATCGAGATCATCCCAGCGTCGTTCGCCCTCGGGCAAACCATATACCCAGGGTAAGCCCCTCGATTAGCTGTAAATGAGAACGGGGGAAGGGGGATGGGTTTATCACGATGCGTATTTCACCGCGGGAAAGGTTATTATGAAGTATTGATGGATCAGTGCAACACTCAAGACGTGATGTAATCTTTCAATGTACCTCCAACACCGACGCATTTTAGTGCCTGGATCTCCGCAGCCCCACTGAACTTGTTGTACTGACGACAAGTACTGGCCACTGAGTTGTCGCAGGGTGGAAATTTGGAAATGGCGAGGAAAATATCTCGTATACAGTCACTGTGATTCTAGTTCCACTTCCCTAGGTCAATGGGTTTTCCCTGGCTCCCAAACGCGCCTTGAAGCAGATCAATGTCCTGTAGTGCGCTTAGCGGCACTCCGAGACTATCATTAACCCTTTGATCGTGTTGACGAAAGCAGCGGTGGCAACTCGAGTTCAACACCGCGAGGTGTGTGGTTGATAGCGACGACTGAACTATCCGCCTTGGCGAATTCAAAGGTCAGACCCGGACCACCGCGTGAGATTGCTACCAACCCCTCCGTCCAAAAGACCACGAATCCGAGCATAGCCGTGCCCTCGGGAACGGCAAAACTAAGAGAAAACGCCCGCGAGCGTCAGAAACCGTTTGGGTGACTGAAGGGTATCCAATGGAGCGAGCCAGTCAATGCTCATAGAAGCGAACCGGGTACAGGCATCAGTAGCTCCCGTAGCATCGCTCTCAATGCCGACGTCCAATGCCAAATAGGGGAGCGGTGTCAATAACGCAACCCAGACAGGGGTATAGGAGTGAGGCAGCTCACGACTCCATCCTCGAGCTACACGTGGACCGACAAGACGGCTCGTTAGGTTGATATCCTACCGCAGAAGGCGAGCTGAAACCTGCAAGGAATCCACCCTGGTATTGCAAGGCAAAGGGCAAGTGATTGAAGGCTGATGCTTGGAGACGGTAGGCAAGACCAACTCACGTCTGGGGCGGTCCGCCAATCGGTCTTGTGTTGTTGTTGTTGTCCTTGGAAGTGGGACAAATCCTGGCGCAGAGAAACTGATGGTCCCCGCCGATCCGACCGTCGCGGATGTCCTGCCTATCTACAGGCGAGGTCGGGCTCGAAGTTTTACGCTGCCCGCAAAATGAGACCCTTCGGCCGGTGCTCTGAAACATATTGTCGTACGAGGCCGGTGTCGGTCATGACGTCCTCGCGGCTGGTTTCTCGCTCAAAACGTGTTTCCAAGCAGCGAACGCCCTCAAAGCCATCTCCGGCTGTTTGGTTATCGGAAGGATAACGATGACAGCGTCGACGTCAGGTCTCACGCCGACAGAATCCAATGCCATGGCATACGGCTACAGCGCACAGACACAGAGTAGATTTCGGGAAGGCGGCGAGATCTCTCGGGGTTGTTTCAGAGAGTGAGACGGTGGCGCTTATCGCAGTTTGATCGCCGAGGCGGCCGATGCGAGGTTGGGATGATGAGGCTAGTGAGTGGGGATGAATCGATGAGTGATCTAGCCTTCCTTCGCAAAGATACCAACACCCAAGATAGCGACAGAGACCATGGTGGGTGGGTTCACACACAGGTGGCCGGTGACCGGTGACCGATGAAGAATGGAGCCATGTCAGGAGAAATGTCGGAGGTGTGAGATTCGCCATCCCGATCCGCCTGCAAGCAGCATTTCGCTCGATTACCTGTTTGGGGATTTACCAGAGCGGGTGCCCCGGACAAACGTCGGGGGAAATGTTCGAGCAGTACGACGCCGTTTGGCTTAAATAGACGGTCGTCAGGCTTGTTGTAAGTGGAAAATCTCCAAGACTCTTGCACAAATGTCTGCTACTAATTCTCTTCCAAACCACTTTCTCTGGGGCTTCGCTACAGGTCCGCCATTACCTCGCCCTCTCTCTTACACCTACAACCATCCAGCTAACCACCCAACTGTGTTTTGGCAACCGTAGCTGCCTTCCAGGTCGAAGGTTCCACCGACGTCGACGGCCGTGGCAAATCTATCTGGGATGACTTCTCTAGGTTGCCCGGCAAGACTCTCGATGGAAAGAACGGAGATGTTGCCACCGACTCCTACAGACGCTGGAAGGATGACATCGCCTTGTTGCACCAGTACGGAGTGAAGGCTTACAGGTTCTCCATCTCTTGGCCACGCATCATCCCACTAGGTGGTCGTGATGACCCGACCAACCCCATGGGGATCAAATTCTATTCTGACTTCATCGACGAGCTCATCGCTAACGGGATTGTTCCCTTCGTGGTAAGTACCTACGTGGGGAGCGTACCACCGTGTGAGCCCATCGAACTCACCCACCTTGTGACAGACACTCTATCACTGGGATCTCCCTCAAAGTCTCTACGACCGCTACGGTGGTTGGTTGAACAAAGACGAAATTACCAAGGACTTTGTCCATTATAGTCGCATATGCTTCGAATCTTTCGGAGACCGCGTAAAACACTGGTGAGCGATTTTCTTTGGCAACAGATCGTGGGTCGAAACCGACGGGCGTGGTGGATCAAGGTTAACCGTGAACGAGCCGTGGGTTGTCTCCGTTCTCGGGTACGGGCGGGGCATTTTTGCTCCAGGTCGCACCAGTGATCGTACCAAGTCTCCTGAAGGCGATTCATCGACGGAACCATGGATGTAGGTCCATCTGTCCCCTGTACCCCTATGGATACTCAACCCTACTTCCAGCGTTGCTCACCACGTCATCCTGTCGCACGCTCTTGTGGTACGACTGTATCGCGACCAGTTCAAGGCTACCCAGGGTGGTGTTATCGGAATCACCTTGAACGGTGATATGGCTATTCCCTACGATGAAAGCCCAGAAAGTAGGCGCCACTTGCTTCGTTCGGTTATCAGAAAATCCTCAGTTATCAAACAGACGTCAGCGCCGCTCAGCACGCACTCGATTTTGCTATCGGTGCGCGTGACTTCTCTTCGGATTCGGCACATGCATCTTACTCACCCCTTCTATCTGATTCCCATGGTCAGGTTGGTACGCGGTAAGTTGACATCAAAACTTTGTTTCCACGGCAGGGGCGGCCAGGTGACCTGTACTTGCCTCTTGCAGGACCCGGTATACCTCGGACATTATCCGGAGTACATGAAGCAAGTGCTCGGAGATCGCCTTCCCGAATTTACTTCGGAAGAATGGGCTATCGTGAAAGGATCTTCTGACTTTTACGGTATGAACACATACACGACAAACCTCTGCAGTAAGTCGTTGGACCCTTTGGCTTCCAGAGGAATGCTGAAATTGTGTGGCGTATTGTAGAGGCCGGCGGCCACGATGAGTTCCAAGGGTTCGTCGACTACACATTCAGTCGTCCCGACGGTACCCAGCTTGGAACACAAGGTGTGTATCCCGTTTTTCACGAGGAGGACAGGTGCTGATGAAGGCCGAAGCACACTGTGCTTGGATACAGACATGTGGGTGCCTATCGTTGGCCACGTCGGGTGCAATACTGAGTCGTGTGCTAGATCCAACTGGATTCCGGCAGCTCCTCAACTACCTCTACAAGGTAAGGGGGCTCCTTCCCGTGCAGTACAAGTCACTCACCTTGCGTGGTAGCGGTACCAGATGCCCATCTAGTACGCTCCTTTTCCTGAAAATTCTTGGCAGGCGCTGAGGTAAAATCTGTAGCGTGACCGAGAACGGGTTTGCGGCGATGAACGAGACGAACCTGCCAATCGATCAGGCTGTCAATGATGTGGACCGGGTTGAGTATTTTCGGGGGAACTGTGAAGCTCTGCTCGCTGCCATTGCCGAGGATGGGGTGGACATTCGATCCTATTTTGGTTGGAGTGAGTTCGGCTCCGATTATCCGCGTAGGCTGGGCTCCTGATCGCTTGTGTACCCAGGTCTATTAGACAACTTTGAATGGTCAGTCCATTTTTCCCCGGTACTGTTTCGCAGTGTTCTTACCCGGCTTCCCGACCGGTAGGGCTGACGGGTACTCAACGCGATTCGGCGTCACGTACGTGGACTATGAAACCCAGAAACGATACCCGAAAGAGTCTGGCAAGTTCATTTCAAAGGTGTGGAAGGCCTTGGCTTGATCGTTGTGCGCGCCACGCTGAGCTTGGGGCGGTTCGCAGTGGTTCACGCAACACCTTTCATCGGAGACGGAAACCAAACCTCCTCCGCCCGCTTCTCCACCACCCCAGAAGGTCACCAACTACGTTGAGAAGGCCAATAAACGTAAGCGCCGGTTAATCCCCGTGGTAGTCTGGGCTGACTGGTGACAATTTCCAGCCATTAACAAGAAGCAAAAGAACTTCTTGGCCCGGTTCGTTTCGTCCTTGTCAAAGCCGCTTCACGTTTGAGCGTCCTTCTACGTTTGCTTCCCACCCTGCTCAGACCCAACTCGTTATCGCTCATTATTTATTTTTGTCTGCATTCGTCGAAAAGTTCCCATACCGCTGGTGCTTGTCCGGTACGTTTCCCACGTCTATTCAGTCCTCTATCGCGTAGATTGCTGTAAAGAGTGTCCTCCAACGCCGATTGCGAAGTTTTTCTGTACCACTAGTGTGATCCACGGGCCGGACGGAGTTGTACTTGTAGCCGGGACCGTGTGGATCAAGCTGTGAGTATCATCAATACGGGACATAAACGCCGCAGACGGCCACGACGTGACGGCAATTCCGTGAGGTGTACGATAGGAAGTATGTAACTCGGGAAATATTTGGGTTATTTGGGGGGATTGCTGAATGAGCCGGGCGACTGATACCATCGGAAGCTGATGGGCTGATTCCGCTTGACCTCTCTCTATACCTCTCCATTGCGACTCCGCATGGGTTCACACCCAACAGTTTTTGATACACGGTGACTTTGCTAATCCCGCATCGTCATTCCCTCCTACCATTTGTGATCTCCCAAGAGCTACGACCTTCCTTCAACCCCAAGAGCGGGAGCAACGACACCAGGAGCCCACCTTCCCGACACACTTACCATACCCGGTACAAATTTACACCTACTATCGTGGGGCAACCATGGGCTCCCATCCGAAGCAAGCCGACATTGCCATTCGGCCAGCCATCAACCCGCCGGTTCAGCTCAGGACGCTCGACGACGACGACCCCACAGCTGGTGGGCGCAAGAGGAAACCTACTACCGCCAAAAGAAGAAAAGTCAATCATGCTTGCCTCTATTGCAGAAGGAGCCATATGACTTGCGATGAGGGAAGGCCCTGCCAGAGATGGTCAGCACCCACTTTTTTTTTGTTCGTTGGAGTTTTGCGTTAACGAGCTCGCTTACCAGTATCAAGAGGGAGATTGCCCATCTCTGCCATGACGAGCAGAAACCTTCGGTCGCTGCGAAAGAGAAGGTTCCATCCACCACTGCTTCGACTACCACTTCAACACCAACTCCTACACCCGAGTCCGAACCCCAAGCTCAGCCCAAACCAGCGTTATCTGCACCTGACCAGTCAATAAACACATTCCAATGTGAGTGACCTGCATAGTCGCGTGCACAACGCGTATTTATCGTACTTCACAGCGATTGCTGTACCGTTTGCGCAGACGTCTGCTCGTACCCCTGGCATGGTATGGCAATCCATGGGGATGAACCAGGCAGCTCTGTTCTATCCACCAGAAACCACACTTGGCAGTGAATTCTCTGTGTTATCCGATTTCTTGGAGTCTCTCGACGAACGATCATTCTTCAACCCCCCGCCAGCCACAGTCACTCCAGCTCTCATGTCCGCTCCTCCTCAACCTTTCCCTACCCCACCTCAACCTGCAGAATCATCCCCCTCCTCTAATATGGAACGATATACGAACCCCGACGTGACCGTAACAGATGTTTCACCGCCGGCAGCAGCGCCTGTCAAGGAGGAGACCGTGCCCGTGGTTCTCCCGTCAGCGACCAAGACCGAGAAGTTTTTGATGATCGCCGCAGACCAGGAACCAGGACCAAGGAACGAACGTCTCAATAGGGTTATCCGTAGCAAGTACGAAGCTGGTCTACTCAAGCCTTACAACTACGTGAAGGGCTACGCACGGCTACAAAGGTGGATGGAGAGCAAGTACGTGATCATTCGTGGACGTTCGTCGACCATGCGGCGTTAATCATTTTCCACCGCATTCAGCGTCTCCCAGGAATCGAAGCAGAGGGTTCTGCAACCGCTCTCGGTTCTGCGGCCCAAGTTTCGAGTGCGCCAGATCAGGGACGTCTGATTGATATTAACTGACCGGACCCACAGGCAATCGCTCAGTCTCTTACCGATATTGATCTGGTGTTCATCGAGGAAGCATTTGAACGCTTACTCCTCGATTACGATCGCGTTTTCTCCGCGATGGCCATCCCAGCTTGTCTGTGGCGGAGAACGGGAGAGATATACAAAGGCAACAGGGAGTTTGCAGAACTTGTTGGTTTGGACAGCTTCATGCTTCGGGATGTAAGTCCGATTATCACCCTCGGACTGCACGTTGACGGAATTTGACGCGTGTACTAGGGCCGGTCTTGCATCTACGAGCTCATGGCCGAAGAGTCTGCTGTGAACTACTGGGAGGTACGCCGCGCCACCATCAACCATCTAGGTCCGCATGTGTTGAATGATACGCACAGAAATATGCGGATGTAGCATTCAATGTGAACCAAAAGGCGGTCCTAACCACCTGTGTGCTGAGAACGAAACCAAGGATCACATCAAGCAGCAGTTCGGATGACACAGACTCCCAGGATGAAGAGTCTTCTATTAGCTGTTGTTTCTCCTTCACCATCCGTAGGGACGCATGGGGGACGCCGAGCATGATCGTTGGGAATTTTATCAAGTGCTAATTCGTGTACTCAGACTATAGGGTTATATCGAGGCTCTCGGGCTTCGGTATGGTCGATTGTAAGATATGTTTCCCTTATATTTCTCTCTTTACATTTGTTACAGTATAGTTTTTCCCTTGCTCTGTCCAGCCTCCTGGAGACAGGCTGGCTCGAATATACACGGTCGCGGTTTGCTGCTATCAGTTGTTTTGATGTGTTTGGCTTTCCGACGTGTTTGTGGCTGTTTGCTGGCGGGCATATCGGTCGTCGACCGCTTCTGACAGAAAGTCATTGTGAATCATCTTCGTGCTGGCATTGAGTTCGTGCAGACTATCTTGGCTACTTCCGCTTTCTGCGTTCGGGGGTTGATAGGAACCACCGTACCTCCATCGAGACAATGGTGCTCATAGGATCTCCGGTCACTGGGCGATCCTCCGAACCTGTGCGGTGATCAGGGACGGGAAAAACGCACAGGCCACCGCCATTATTCATGGAGCGGGGTGCGATGGCAATAGAACGTTTATTCCTCCCGAGGATCCACCCGTCCCTTTCTGAAACACAGCAACCCGGACCTCTCAACGGGCGGTACCGGTCTATGAAGTTGCCTGAGTCAGGCGGTGCTGTTCCTGACCGGGTGACTGTCCGGGACGCTTCGTCGATGTGACTTTGGGTGACTCCGGTGCTGTGGCTCCGTTCTCCGCTGGCATTTATAACCCGGGGCGGTTCTGGTCTCTAGCTTTCTTCACCAGCCAGCTCCCCTTGAGGTTTCTCTCCTCCCTTCATACCCCCCAAAGCATACCCCGCACTTTAACCTATCAGCATATCAGCATATGGCTTCTACCATGAGCATCGCCACTCTCCGCCAGCACAGCAAGGCCAAAAACATTAACAAGCCCCGCCTGACACCCAAACAGTGCCGTGAGGTCACTGACCACTGGGTAAGTTGTCGACCGATTGTTACTAGTCCATTCGAACTAAGCCGTGTAGAAATCATCCATAGGAGAAGATCTCACAGACAACCTTGTCAGGAAGTACATCAACCCATCACGTCTGCCCGCAGCCAAGGAGACCGCCTTGCGGATCCACAATGACCTCCCACGGCGTGTTCAACGAGAATACACCGTCTCGGCTGCTCACTCTGACACTGGAGGTCGTCGGAACCCTGGACGAGGCGACGGTCAGACCTGGAACGGTGACTCGTTCGTCTGCGCGAGTCAGGTCGACCCGGACTACTCAAACGTCGACCCAAGCATTGATCATTATATGATGAACTGGGGCGATTACGACGAGGACGATTTCCACAACCAGGACACAGGACGGCCACGGACGATCGAGATTTCCCTTGCGGACGTCCCAATGAAAGTTCGCAAGCCTAAGCAACGTGAGTGATGACTCGACCGCTATGTATCCTTCGCTCGCAGGGTATTTACTGGATTTCTCTTGTAGGCAAGACTCGTGTTTGCGAACCCAACCCATTCGAACTCGGAGACCCATCTTTCCACCCAGACTTCGAGACCATGTCCAACTTCAGCTGGGACGCGATGTCTTTTGACAACATGAGCGACTTCAGCGAGGAGGATTGGGAGGATCTCGAGTCCGCCTATACCCACGACACTATCGATTATGAGTTGGACCGAGACCTTAAGCTCCTTCGAGCCGCTCGAACCGATTCGAATCCCAGCGCATCGTCCCCCTCTACGACTCCCCCACGAAGGACATACGCTCAAGCCCTCGTCAAGACGACATGAGCCCCCCGGGCAAAATCGTCAAGAACGAAACGTGATTTTCTGTTTGCAACGATATATTTTCACTATATGCGTCGCAGTTTTCTATAGCTTATGGTCATATACTCTACCATACGACACCGCTTGTATTTGAGAGCAACCCTCTCTCCATTGCAAGGTTGGCTCTGCTCTGACCTTGGTTGGGTTTCTGTAACCTTTCCCGGGGGTTTCGTAAATATGCAGTTTTGACTCGAGTACACGAATATGATTTTGCTAGGTGCCCGGACGGCACTTTGCAGGATTTCGCGTGATTGAATACAGTTTATCCTGCGTGTTTGTTCACCTTGTTACACCCGTCTCCAGTCCGGACCGCACCGGGGAGGTATTCCGCTGCTTACCGACTGGGGGCTGCCGTAAGCGATTCATCGAACCCGGTGAGAACTCGGACGAGCGAGAACTAGAAAGGGCGATTTGGATCGAACCGATCCGCGTGACCCTAATTAGTACGCGCTGTTCCCGGCAAGTTCAACCAGATTCCAATAGACTCGAGGACACGAACCCGTGCGACTTCAGTATTTCGCGCGGATTAAGTCATGTTTTCCTCCGGTCCCTTCCTTTCCTAAGTCTCCCGACTATCCTCGAGGAGACGATACAAGATTAAGCCCACTCCCCCCAATGCCGGGCCTCCCAAGTTCCTTCGACCCCCAAAACCCACGATCACCCGCTTGGATTTGCACATGCAGAAAGTGCGGGTCCAACGGTAAAGTGCTCCCCAAACGGACGTGGTACAACCACAACCCTGGCGGGAAGGCGGCCCTGTACGACGCGACCACGGAGAGAGGAAGGGAAGGGATCAAGAGACTGTACGCTCTCCATCGTCCTGCATACGAAGCGCAGGACCAACGCCTTTATGGAGAAGTCGAAGGAGTGGAAGATCCCTCGCGTGCATCTAAGCGAGTAGCCACGTCGAGCTCGGTACGTCCGATGTTATTTCACGATAGCATCGAATGAACATATCCAGAGCGTCCGTCGAGATACGACCTGTATCCCGCCCGGGTCCGAAAACGAGATCCGCCCACCCTCCCCTACCCCAACCCAGGGCGACGTTCCAACTCCGGTTGTCGTTCTGAGCCATACACCCGGTTATCAGGACGCTTCAAACGCTGCTTCTTCCTCTAAAATACCCCAAAATCCGACTCCTGCAAGAGGATCTCTCGAAGCGGTCATGAAAAAGACTCCACGGTCAAAGAAGATAGTTGTATCGAAGTAAGTCACCGCAGGATCCAATTCTGTCCATGCCACTCCATAACGGTTGGACGCACCCCAGGGAGCCATACTTTGAGGACTGGAAGAGGGGCCACGACGAAGAAACCCCAGATGTGGAACCCAAATATCAGTGTTAGAAAGAATTTGGACGTTCCACGAACGCGGTACACGACGTTCTCGCTGTCTGTCTTACCTTATCTCACTATATGCGCCGGCCGTGGCCCGTGGGTCCCAGGGTCCGCAGATGGGTGAGGGTGGTACTGAGGATGAGGCACGTTGGACCCGAGTGTACGATGGATTCGAGTAGATGTTTCTTGACCCGCCTTGAGGATAGATCGCCTAAGCATGCGCGTAGTGAGTAGCCAACTGCCGGTGGATCCCGCTGGGGTCGCGGGCCACCGTACTCGACTTTGTAACCCGAAATGCGCGCCGTTGACGCGACCACAGGCACACCTCACCACGAAACATCCTATTGGCCCCCATTTGAGCGGACCAGCGACTCACATCGTTGGGCTTGTAATTGAAAATGACGGATATATACCCACGCCAAAAACCCGTATAGAAAACAGTGGGGAATAATCAACAACGGCGGAGCACTACACCATAAACAATGAGTTCAAGACATACACAACTGGCGACATGATACTTTCTTCTTCAACTTGCGTAACTTACAAAGCAGACCCCCCTTCTCCGTGGGCGGTTGCTAAGCGATTTCCTCCTTTGTAGTCGTCTCCTCTTTCACGGATTCTTTAAAAGAAACTTTCACCGGCGCCTCCTTGACATCCTCCTCCTCCACAACCCTTTTCAGTAGCGGGGTAGGAGGTTTGGGAATTCAGGACGAAGCGGCCACCCTAGCCTTAATGGCGTCGACGACGCTAGGATCGGCCAACGTGCTAAGGTCACCCAACTGGTCGCCCTCTCCGGAACAGATTTTGCGCATGATACGACGCATAATCTTGCCAGACCGGGTCTTGGGGAGGTCGGGAACGATGAAAATCTTCTTCGGAGCGGCGAACGGTCCGATGACCTTCCTGACTTGGAGGATGAGTTCCTTCGAAAGGGAACCAATATCGTTGGGGTCATAGGCGAATTCACTGGTGAGGGACGCTGGTTAGCTCCCAGCCCCGGAAAGCTGATGAGGGAATACGCACGGCTTGAGAGTAACAAAGGCGAAGACGGCCTGGCCGGTGAGCTCATCATTGACACCGACAACGGCAGTCTCTGCGACACCCTTGTGGAGGATCAAAGCCGACTCGATCTCAGCAGTGGAGAGACGGTGTCCCGAGACGTTGATGACATCTGGCTCCCAATTCAGCCTATATTCAGTGGAGCGAGTACTGAGAGACATACCGTCAAGACGACCCTTGATCCAAATGTATCCGTGTTCATCACGGGCGGCACCGTCACCAGTATAGAAAAATCCAGGGTATGGCTAAGCAGGACTGAGTCAGAAACAACACTACACATGATGCGCAAAAAGTACGAACCCTCATGTAAACATCGAGGTAACGGTTGTGATCCTGATTGACGGTCCTGGCAATCGATGGCCAGGGTTTTTTGATGCACAGAACACCCTCAACCCCATTGCCGTCGAGGACCTTTCCTGAGTGGGGATCAAGAATAACTGGCTCGACACCAAAGAAGGGGACAGTGGCAGAACCTGGCTTGGTTTCGATGGCACCAGGGAATGGCGTCACAATGATGGACCCGGTCTCGGTTTGCCAGAAAGTGTCCACGATGGCACATTGCTTCTTCCCGACGTGGTCGTTATACCAGTGCCAAGCCTCGGGGTTGATAGGCTCACCGACGCTACCCAACACTCGGAGAGTGCTAAGGTCGTGGGGGTGGACGTGGTGCTCACCGAGACGACGGAGGAGACGAATGGCGGTTGGAGCAGTGTAGATGTGGGTAATCTTATGCTTCTCAACGGTCTGCCAGTAACGGGATGGGGTGGGGTAAACGGGGGTGGATTCGAAGACAGTGGTGGCGACACCATTGAGAAGGGGCCCGTACACGATATAACTAGTGGAATAGGTGAGATCGGAAAATGTGTTGATACATGATATGGAACCCACGTGTGACCGGTGATCCAACCGACATCAGCCATGCAGGCGAACCTGTCCTCGGGGTGGACATCGAAGACGTACTTGAGGGTTAAGGCAGCTCCGAGAAGGTAACCACCAGTGGTGTGAACAACACCCTTTGGCTTGCCAGTGGATCCAGAGGTCTAAGGAAGTCGGGGTTCGCCGTCAAATAGAGAATAAACGGTGCCTTTTACTACTCACGTAGAGGACAAACAAGGGATCTTCAGCGGCCATAATCTCCGGTGGGCAATAGTTTGAGACCTTGATTGTTTCCTCGTGCCACCATTTGTCACGTCCCTCGGTCCAGGAAACGGGGTTTCCTGTCCTCTTGAGGACGAGAACATGCTCTACCTCGGGGCATCCCACGAGAGCGGCATCGACGATAGCCTTAGTGGCGATGGTCTTGCCGCCTCGTCGACCCTCATCAGAGGTGATCAAAACACGGGACTTGCAATCCTTGATGCGGTCTCGGAGTGACTCCGACGAGAAGCCAGCGAAGACGACCGAGTGGACCGCACCGATGCGAGCGCAGGCAAGGAAAGTGGCGACAGCATGCCAGGTCATTGGCATATAGACGGAGATGGTGTCGCCCTTTTTGACTCCCATGCCCTTGAGAACGTTGGCAACGCTGCAAACTTCGCGGAGAAGTTGAGCATAGGTGATTTCGCAGCCCTCACTCGGCTCATCGCCCTCGTAGATGATTGCGGTCTGTTTAATCGGCAGGTTCGCGATCGAGCATTACGACGGAGCGGTGGGAGGGGAGGAAGTTGGGATGTGAGCGATTGAATGATCCGATAAAAGTTTGGTAACCGAAAATGTAGGCGCTGGCGGGCCTCGCCCTCGTTGAGCGCTGGCGCTTATTGACCGCCGATCGCCAAGATAATGACAGGAAAGAGAAATAAAAATAGATGGTCAGGACCAACCTTATCGGGGTGGGCATAGACCCATCGGTCGACGCAGTTGTACGAAGCGTTGAGACCACCTTCAGGGAACCAGACGATGTCCCCATTCTCGAAGCTACCAGCACGAACGGTCTTGAAGGGGCGATCCCAGTGGAGAGTTTCCCTGGCGACCTGTAGGCGTAGTGATAATCAGGTCAGGTGGTTGGGCCAGATATAGATGGACGGTGAAAAGACGAACCTTTGCCCACCATTCGTCAGAGCCTTCTCCAACGGTCTGTGCATGGTGATCGTGGTAAGCTTGGGCATCAGGGCCGACGTGCGACTTCTTGTGATGTTGCTTGACGCGGGGAGCGATGGGGTGAGTCTTCACGGACTTGTGGTCGATATCGGCCATGGTCGATGAGTGGGGGAGATGAAAGAGAAGTGGGTGGAAACGAAGGTTGATATTTGCGTCCTTTTATGGAGGAAATGAAAGAAATATCTTTTATTTTTCTTACGGCGTGCCGCTCACTCCTTCTCGCTCGAATGATATGTCCCCCGTTCATCATTCATTCAACCCGGGGTCGGTCAGGGTCCTTCGAGTCCAGGATCTAATCCATTTCTGGCTCTTCCGACCCTCTGAACCTCCATACACGTCTTGGAAGCCATAAATAATAAAACAGTGTCACGAGAGGCCGACAGCGCCCTCCTGACGCCGCGAGTGCGACGCGCGCGCACGTCTCGGCCTTTCCTAAGTAGCAAAACCGAAAACCTAGCCCGCCTTTGAGATTTCGTACGTAATTTGAGTCGAATGCCAGTTGACTGGTGATGCGGTCATTCCTATCGCTGTCAGCTAGTCGCCCTTGCCATCCTCGGTTTGATCGTGACAGTACAGTGTGTACTCGTTTCAAAGGGTGACACCTTGAGTTCAGGGATCTGATGTTTGCCGCAAGGGGCGGCGGAAGTGCTCGAGACGTCGCATGCGGCTAAGCACCGAAAGGTATGGAATACAAATCGTCCAATCCCACGTGCAATTCCTCCATTGGCGATATCGCCAAAATCGCGCTCAAACTCGCAGAACCTGCGTGTCTGTCCCATCAGTTTGGTGTGGGCTTCCGGTATGAGCTGGGTACTATCATTGGGGACCGCCGCCGTCTGCGAACTTCGCGTGTATGCGGGATCGGCGGGCTGCAACTCAATTTTAACGCGACCTTCCGAGCAACCGTTTGCGGCGCCTACAGATTCCAAGTTTTACTTCATCGCCACGACCGCTGCCATTTGGAGAAACTTCCGGGAACGGGGCAGGCAGTGATGTTGAGAACAAGATGTGTCCAATGCGCACAGATGCACATGCGCCCATCGAGAATGGATCAGAGTACGTGGGTACGATCCCCCGTACCACAGCAACTCTTGGAATGGGTTAGCGGAAGATCCTTTTCGCGCGCCCCAGATCTATATTGACACTCGATGACCGGGACCCCCAGAGCGGGCATCTCGATCGGCCCAATCTGCGCTTGCAGATCTCCAACCTGGGTGTGAGCTGATGCGGAGCGTCCCCCTGAGCTTCCACAACTTACGAGCTTACGCTCAGAGCGCAACACCGCGGTCTTCAATACGCAAACCTTCGAGGGATTTCGAGTCCAGACCGTGCGTTTTCGGCTTGACTCACCAGTACCCGCCATCGGTTGACTCTGAGTCGCCTACAGGGGCAATCCGAGAAGATCGACCCCTCACCGCCATACTCACGGGGTTTCGCACGAACGGGTCGCTGTGATGGCCCCGAGGCAATCGAACGCGCCGCGAAAGAAGATCGTCATTGTCGGCGGAGGAATCATCGGCTGCACCGCGGCCTATTACCTCTCCCATCACCCCTCGTTCCGCGAAGGTGTCGACAAAATCACCATCCTAGAGGCATCCACCACCGGCGTCGCCCAAGGAGCTTCGGGAAAGGCTGGCGGGCTTATCGCAAAATGGGCCTACCCCACTGAGCTCGTTGACGTCTCCTTTCCTGAACACGTTCGCCTGGCCGAGCTGCATAACGGCACAGAACGTTGGGGATGGCGATACGTCGACTGTGGGATGTGGGAAGGCCGCGGTGAGGGAAACCCTCCTGCCGGTGCAAGTTCTAAGGAAGGCGACGGAGGTGACGGAACGAGTCCTGAAGAGACCATTGGGATGGAGGATCCTGATGTAGAACAGAAGGAAGAAAGGGTGCTTCCGGATGACCTGCGCTGGGTCAAGGATTCGCTCACCGACTCGTACTCGACTATCTCCGCAAACGGCGACAGTGCTCAGGTCCATCCGTACCTCTTCACCACCTCCATGCTCGAACTCGCTCAATCTAAAGGTGTGAAACTCCGCCTCGGAGCCATCGCGGGCGCAATCGAATTCGACATGGAGAATGTGACAGCGGTCGCCTACCAATCTCGAACGGCCCCAATGCGATCCATCTCCGCGACACACGCTATTCTCTGTGCGGGGCCATGGACTCCTAGCATCCTACCTTCCGTCCCCATAAAAGCCACCCGCGCTCACAGCATCGTGATCAAACCCCGACCCGGCGTCCAGCTCTCCCCCCACGCTCTCTTCACGAGAATCAGCCTGCCAGGGGGGACCGATGATGATGAACGCGCATCACCAGAGATCGGCGCGCGGCCCAATAATGAAGTTTACGCTTCCGGGCCTGAGGATAAATCCCCACTCCCATACTTCGTGGACGACGTCAAGGTGGATAAAGCCGCGTGCGAGGCTATCTTTCAACAAGTTGGGGCCATCAGCCCTGAACTCCGAGCTGGAACCCTGGTGAAGAAACAAGCTTGTTTCCTACCGACTGTCAAGAAAAGCGGTCTCAGCGGCCCGATAGTAGGGCCCGCCCCTCGTATGGCCAAAGGCTATTACATTGCCGCAGGACACTCCTGCTGGGTGAGCATCATTCTTACCCATCCCGCCAGAAAGAGTTTAATCTCATCATCTCATCTCGGAAATAAATCGGAACGACCATGCCCCCCCGCATGACATCTTTGAAAACCCCGGAACTGTGTTCGATGATTCATTACTGACGACGACGCCTTTAATTTCCGAAGGGTATCTGTAACGCCCCAGGAACGGCCAAGGTCATCACAGAACTCATATACGATGGAAAGATCACCAGCGCGAACCTCGACGACTTGGCACCATCCAAATACGCCAGAACTCTCTAATCCGCTCGTTCAACAGATCTCCCTTCCCCGGTCTCGTTTCACCTGTCCAACGACCCTGCGAGGTTCCAGTACAATCGCTCACCGTTCATATGGATGTTTAGTGGTGTATGATGGCGATGCTCCTAGTTGATGTGATGAAGGGTCAGACTCAATGGCTCAAGAGTTTTCTGGATGTATGTGAACTATTGGTCTCTGTATTTCGTGGACCCTTTGCCCAGTCACCTCAGGTCCAACGATGCAGTCTGAATCGACCCTGAGGCCTTGTTCGAAGGGGAGGATGATATATCACAATTGTTTGTGCGGATATGCCTGTACCGTATCTACGTTTTATGGAGTATCAACCACTTTGAAATGCATGAACAAAGGTGAGGCAAGAACGGGATTGGGGATTACATGGGTTAGAGTAAGGGACGGGTGGAGGGGGTTGTGTACAAGAGGATGGCGAAACTCTGCAGAGCTGGCTTATGGGAGCATGAACGGAGAACAGCATGAGAGCGAAGGAGCGAATGCGGGGGTATGTCTGGGGACCAAGGGGCCGGCAATTGATCCAAAATGAAGGGGTAACATCGGGTGTGGGGGGTGGAAAATCCAGCCACACGCGTCTATGCAAACGGAGGACGGGCTGGCCCAGTCAAAAAACAGAAGAGGCTTAGGAACCCAGACGCGGGAACCCTTCCTTGAACACAAGTTGGTCCCAAAACGGTCTCTCCTTGATGGTTTCGTCGCGGACCGTTGCGGTTCCATCACCGCGGTTCAACCATACCCACTTGTATTGCTTTGCGATCGTGACGAAAGGTCCCCATCTTGGCCGGTCGGTGTTAACAGGATCTTCCCAAACGATATCGTTGCCGGGTTGGCAGTTGCTGTGAAAGAAATTATGAGCGGTGTTGGGCGGACGTGAAAATTACGGCGGCGGCGTACAAATGCAATAGGGCGGGGTATAACTGACGCCACCTATCGTAAACCTTGCCTTGTCTCGTAAAAATCTGTTTTGACACCTGCTCCGATTCATCCATGCTATCGCTGCCATCGGCCAAAGAAAGGCCATAGCTACAGGATATTGTGAGCGACGATTATCACAGAGGACGGGTGACGAGACCCACGAGTAACGACAATGTGTCATGTCCCACGAGACGCTCAAGTCTCTGAACAGCTTTTGGCCGTGCCGTTTCCAGATTGCAAAATACAGGCCTTGATCACCGAACTCGGGGTTCTCAGGGTCGATTTCTTGGCGTGGATTGAATAAGACGTGTATGAGGGACGGGAAGCAAAGGAACATACCAGCTCTTGCCCACGTTTTGTTGTTCCCGAGAGTTACCGTGCCAGCCGGGAAGCTCGTCGAGGGCATGAAGAAATGCCTCCGCATCTGTTCAAGGTCTAGCAGCCTGTCGGGTTATGTTAGTCAAGCAACGCCGAGGTACGATAGACGAGCGTACTTACATTACGCACGTACAAACAACGTCCGATGTGCTGCGCTCGCCTAGAGTTGGGAAGGCAACCATGAAGTCTCGGCTCTGGTTCCAATAGCGCTCAAAGTCCCTCCAGAGAAGGTAAGGGTCGACCAAGAATAGCATGTCCGTGTCCAAATAGATCACACGTTTGACATCGTGTAAAACTTCGTGGATGAACACCTTGACAAGACCACCGTAGCCGGCAGTGTGTTTTGAAGCCACTCCTGCCCGGCGGGCCCGCTCGCGGATCGAGTCTTCAGATACTGGGTAATACTTTACGGAGACCGAGTATGCGGGCCTATCAAAGAGTCAAGCTACGTGAGTAAAACTCGTGGACACGGCGCTGGTAACAGGTGGAAAGAATGGTGACGTGTGGCGCGCATCATCAAAGCAACCGATGAGCGGAGCGCTGGCGGGCACCATGGAGGCAGGGAGATGGAGCGTTGGAGGGTTTGCCAACTCACCGCGAGAAGAGGTTGACCTTGTTCTGGATTATAGGGATCGCGTCTGGTGAACAAATGACGTGGAACTCGGCTGGTCGGGAAATGTGCATCAAAACGGTCTTGAAAGCGAGGAGTCCTTCTTTAGCGGAGGACTCTCCAAACATGACCATCGCAAAGGAGACGGGGTCGACCGGCTGCTGGGCTGATTGTGCTGTCCATGGTGAATGCGTGTGGGTTTTTGCCTGGGTGTTGTGGAACTGGTTGGATCCTGGGAAGTGAGGGAAGCGAAGGGTGCCGGAGTAGATGAGGAAGGCGACGTTAAGGAGGAGATTGGCGATGAAGGCGAGGGGGAGAATCCTGCGAGTTGCGAGACCCATAAGAAAAGAGTGGAGTGGGGGGTTACCACCGTGGACGATCCAGTCGAACAGAATATATATATGGTGTATGGAAGGAGGGGGGGCGGCATGATCGGCTCCACCGACGCCGCTGTGGCGACCGGTCATCATCTTCTCCAACTGTCACCTCAATGTCCGGCGATCCAGAGATAAATCCCTACGAGTTGCTCGGTCTCTCTACCAGCGCAACCGACCAAGACATTCGCACAGCCTATCGGAAACTTTCTCTCAAGGTACACCCGGACAGAGTACGTACAACTCGTTCATCCAACCCTCGATTTCGCTCACCACATCACCCTGAAAGAATAGGAACAACCCAGAAGCAGGTCTGTCGCTCTTGAACTTCTCTTCGCCAAAAACCAGCCGGTACTGACGCCCGCGCCTGGATACAGGACGAAAGTTTCATGAACTCACTCAGGGTTATGAACTGTTGCTCGATCCATTGCGGCGGATGGCCCTGGATGCCAAGCAAAGGCTGAAGGAGGCCCAGCAGCGTCGGTATGCTGCCGCGAATGACAAACGGAAACACATGCTGGACGAACTGGAACAGCGTGAACGCGAGTTCAAGAAGGTCAGGGTGGAGCAGCAGAAGAAGCAGCAGGAGATCTATCGGGAGAATGAAACGCTAATGGAGCAAGGGAGGCGACTTCGCGAACAAAAAGAGAAGGAGATGCAACAGCGAGAGGAGGAGGCGAGGAAAGCAGCCGAACCCCCGGAAGACGAGCCCCCATCACTGGGCATGTGCAATCTCATTCGTCCGTTTCATCCGTTCCGAGCGTCCCCTAATCCATCACAACACAGGGCCCCTCGATACAACCGTCCGGCTTAAATACTCAGCCACTGCCCTCCCTCACCTGACCACCTCGGAATCACTTGCCACCCTCCTGCGACCGTTCGGCGAGACTGACGGGGATTCGATTGTGCTCTCAATAAAGGCAAAGACCTCGAAAAAGAAGAAGAATTCCTCGGACGAAGTAAATCTTGGAACAGCGCTTGTGCCATTCAAACGGATCGGAGATGCGTTCGCTGCTGTATGCGCAAGTGGGGTAAAGGAACGTGGGCTAGAGGGGGTCCAGATCTCCTGGGCGGGCAATAGTGGGGGAGAGCCCGAGCTAATAGGCTGGCTGAAGAGGCATGGGAAGTTGGGGGCGCCTTCGGAAGCTGCAAAGGATCAGAAGTCGTCAACTTCGACTCCGTTGGTGAGCCTTCATTTACTTGTCTCGATTTAACCTTCTGACACTTGACGGAAGGGAATACCTCCATCGGTACCGGCGCCACGTTCAGTACCTGGATTAGATTATGAGTCGCTCACGCTCATGAGGATGCGAGAAGCTGAGCGGGCGAGACTGGAACGCGAGATCCTGGAACAAGAAGCCGCAGAAGGATGAGGCCGTCCTTGCTTGTCCTGGGTGTCTGGGATTCCCCTGGTCGCCGTTCCTTGTACTATCGTTTACACAACTGCGGAGGTTTTTTCAGATCAACTCGGGCTGATTTGAACGGGGCGAGGCGGATGATCCAGCCCTGCGACGGCTTCCTGTACTGCTACCGTTGATTAGACACTCCCCGACATTCATCACGTTAGTACGGCATAGAGTTTGCGTGGAGGGTGCCACGTCTATCCATTGCCCATCGCGCTTGTCGTCATGACTGGCCTCTCAGATTTGGTTGTGTTGTTCATTGGGAAGCTCTATGGGAAGATCCAAGAGCACCCGCCTTTGCAGACATTCATCTTAGCTCTGGTCCGCCTCATTCATCTCTCCTCGGAAACACTCGTATTACTCACTCACGTTCGATTATACCTGTTTTATACAGCTCACACACAGGTTCTTCCAGAAATATGAGCCGCAATCCCCAGGAATTTGCGGATTCCTTCTCTTTCTCATGCCAGCTGTTGTGTCAGGCGCCTTCAAAGAAGGCGCATCATCCGTCTTGGGCCCACTTCTCCGAACGTTTGCCATATTCCACACGACGTTGATTTCGTCGGTTATTTTGTACCGTCTGTCGCCTTTCCACCCGCTGGCGAAATACCCTGGTCCTGTGTTAGCCAAGATATCCAAGCTGTGGTTTGTCAGCGTCCATGATCACGCGTGGCATATAAGCGCCCCAGATTGACCCGTTCTCTTGAAGGCGCGCTTAGGCTGGCAAGGAAAGCAATACCTTTATTACAGGAATCTCCACAGGAAGTATGGTAGTGTCGTCCGCGTTGGTGCGCAGCGATCCCCAGGCGTGCCAGCATGTCTTAACCTGAATTACACCAGGACCTAACGAGATCATGGTCAGTGATGTTTCGGTGATCGCTCCGCTCCTCGGCCCAGGAGGTTGGGGTAAAGGATCTTGTGGGTCATTCTGGACACTGGTTGCGCTTAGCCATCGGTTTCCTCATACTCCGTTATAGATTGGCCTGCCAGGTCGTTACATCCTCCGGTAGTTTCCCTACTCTCGACTTGCGATCACGCCGGACATGCCCGGAGGCGCAGGACTTGGACGAGAGGGTTCAGCCCAGCCGCGTTGAAAGAATATGAGGAGATTGTCAACAGTCGCGTGGTGCAGCTCACTGAGACGCTTTCGGCTCGGAAATCTGTGGACCTTGCGTGGATGTTCGGTTGCTTTTCGTGGGTTGAGATCACATCCGAACGAAAAAGTTCTCGCTAACGCTATGACCTAGACATGATGTTATGGACGATATGGCGTTCGTGTTTACCGTCGGAATCCCAGCAAGCGTTCCGGCTCTTGACTCCATTCCCTTACAGCTTTGGCGGCGGGTCCGAGATGCTCCGCGACGGCGACCTGACTGGCCACTCAGCGTTGATTGAAGCAGGAATGAAGTAAAACATAGATCCGTTTGTAATCGAATCCTTACTGATGATGGCCTTCCGCAGGATGATTACTCTCCTTGGACACATTCCGTGGCTAGCACGGTTCATTGCGTTGGTTCCCGCCGTTGTGAAAGGTATAAATGATATGAGGCAGGTTTGTGTTGACCGGGCAATCGCAAGGAATGAGAGAGGCACTAATCAAAAGGACCTGTTCTACTATCTGGTATTAGACTTTTACCCCGCTTCCGTCGTCGGAAACTGACCAAACCGCCTTATAGTCGGATGAACTCGGCGCCGAAAAGGAGATGGTGCCCTTCGATATCGTGGCCAACGACGCAGATCTCGTCATCGTCGCTGGATCTGACACTTCGAAGACGGTTCTCTCCTCCCTCTTCTATTACCTCCTCTGCAACCAAGAGAAGCTCGACAAATTGCGGGAGGAAATTGATCGTTTTTATCCCCCTGGAGAAGCGTTATCGAGCAAACACTTCCAAGAGATGAGTTATCTAGATGCGTGTATCAACGAGACGCTTCGACTTGCGCCTCCCGTTCCGAGTGGATCACAGAGGGACGCAGGGCCAAATCCGGACCCATCCAAAGGGAGAACTTTTGGACCTCAGTGCGTGCTCCGCCACTGTCAGGCCTTTGACACTGATGCCTTGGGTTCAGTTATTTCCCAGAGGGTACGGCCGTTTCGATTCACCCTTTCACGATCCATCGGGATCCTCGGAACTTCAGCCCATTCACGGAAGAGTTCTGGCCAGAGCGGTGGCTTATTGCACAAGGTTTGATGACGCCCCCAAGCTTGATTCCGGAGACAGATCTTGTGCACAATCCTGCTGCATTTATTCCGTTCTCCTACGGTACGTGGTGTCGGTTCACGGTTAGGTGGATCCTTGACCCGTGCTCTCCACGCAGGACCTGCCAACTGTGTCGGAAAGCCGCTGGCGATGCTTGGTGAGCGAACGGAACCCCTCCGACGTACCTGTTTACGGGCGGTGTTGACTTGGTACGGCTCTAGAACTTCGGATGGCAACAGTTGGTATTCTCCAAAGTCTGGACGCTCGATTTGAGGATGGGTATGCGAAGACGTGGGAGGATGATTGGAAGGATCAGTTCATACTTATGACGGGTGAACTCCCGGTTGAGTTCTCAGACAGATTGTAGGATCACATTGTTTCGTAGCGGTTTCTGTGCCCATCTTATGTATCGGTTGGAGCGTCGCGAGCTGTTCCTGAATGAGCGGGTGCATCGGAAAACGCCGAGGCCCTCCAGCATCGGTCGATCACTGTCAGAGGACCCAAGGATCTTCTACCTCGCTTCCGGCCCACACGACTCTGGGTTTCCAGCATGGCAATTCAAATCGTCGCAAAGCGCTCTCCTCCTAGGCTTCCTTTTTGGGGACGGATGATCAAATCGATATTAAAGGGCGTTTGAGAGGACACCCCTCAACATGCAGGCCTTCGCCCTTAAAAGTCGTGGTATGTGTGCGGAGAATCCCCACACTCCTCTCCACTGCCCGTCGTGTTCGCCACTATGACTGGCCTCGTGGATGTGGTTGTGCTCTTCATCGTGCAACTCTATGAGAAGCTCAAGGAACCTCTGCCTACCATCATATCGGCCTTGGTGCGTTGTAGGCCCAGATTAACATTACACGCAATGCTAATCGCCGCATTTCTGACCTCCCCACCCTGCAGATCGTGTATCGGTTCTTCCAGAAATATGACATACAATCTCCAGGGATTTGTGCATTTCTCCTTCTTGTAGTGCCAGCTGTGGGATCACTCTCCCTCATAGAAGGCCCGTCGTCCAACCCGGGTCTTCTCTTCCGCACATACGCCACGTTTTACACGACTTTGATTTCCTCGGTCGTTCTCTATCGGTTGTCCCCTTTCCATCCATTGGCGAAATACCCCGGTCCTGTGCTGGCAAAAGTGTCCAATATCTGGTTTGTAAGTATCCATGAAATTGCGCCCAAGTGCTCGAGGCTAATTCTGCATCTACCTAAGGCGTACCTTGGTTGGAAAGGAAGGCAGCATATTCATTATACGAACCTTCACAAGAAATATGGAGACGCCGTTCGTGTGGGTACGTAAGGTTTACCCTTAGGGACCCGAACCCGTCTGAAAAACCCTCCACTAGCCCCAAACGAGATAATGCTCAATGACGTTTCTGTGATTGCACCGCTTCTGGGGCCTGGAGGCTGGGGCAAAGCGACACGTACGTAGCAACGGTAGGTACTTTTAGCGCCTACTGATTGTTCCCACGTAGACTGGCATGCTAGGTCGTTCCACGCTCCGGTAGCTTCTCTGTCCAGCATAAACGATCAAGCTGAACACGCTCGGAGACGTAGGACGTGGACGAGGGGGTTCAGTCCTATCGCACTGAAAGATCACGAGGAGACCATCAGGAAAAGAGTGAATCAGCTCACCGAAACGCTCCCCACTCGCAAGTCCGTGAACCTTTCTCTTTTGTTTGGGTATCTTACGTGAGTATCCACTTTGGCCTGGGTGCGTGTGCTTGCTGATTCAGTGACTAAGGTACGATGTGATGACCGACATGGCGTTTGGTGGTGGTTCGGAGATGCTCCGTGACGGAGATCCGACAGGACAGTGGGACCTGATTGAGGCAGGAATGAAGTGCCACCATCCCTTTCCATCCCCATACCTGCGTTTTTCTGAACGTTTCCCAGGATGTTCACTCTCATCGGACACCTCCCGTGGCTCGCAAGGTTCATCTTGCTGATTCCTGGCAGTACAAATGACTTGAAGGCCATGTGGAAGGCCAGTCATGACCGAGCGATCGTAAGGAAGAACGAAGGGACCAAACAGAAGGATCTGTTCTATTATCTCGTAAGTATCGAGAGTTTCCTTGTTTTCTTGTCGGTTGGGGTTCCGGCCTAACTGCATCACCTTCGAAGTCCGACGAACTCGGCGCAGAAAAAGAGGAAATACCATTCGAGATTGTGGTCAACGATTGTGACGTTGTCGTGGTTGCCGGAACCAATACCACGAAAACTTCCCTCTGTTCCCTCTTCTTTTACCTTCTCTGCAATCCGGAGAAGCTTGCAGAGTTGAGGGGGGAAATTGATCGCTTCTACCCTCCGGGGGAAGCTGTGTCGAGTAAATATTTCCAAGAGATGGCTTACCTCGATGCGTGCATCAACGAGGCTCTTCGCCTTTCGCCTGGGGTTCCGAGTGGGTCACAGAGGGAAGTTGGGCCGAATCCTGATCCGTCAAAGGGGAGGACATTTGGTTCTTAGTAAGCCAAACCACTCCAAATCGCTCGCGGAAAGTATTTGATGCTGATTGACGACTATTAGTTATCTCCCAGAGGGAACCGTCGTAGGGACGCACATCTTCACAATGCATCGGGATCCTCGAAACTTTAGCCCATTCCCCGATGAGTTCTGGCCCGAGAGATGGCTTATTGCCCAGGGGTCGATGGAGCTCCCAAGCTCTATCCCGAAGGCAGAGTTTGTACACAATGCTGCCGCGTTTATCCCGTTCTCCTATGGTGAGCCCCTTTACTCAGAAGTTGGAAAAAGGTTTTCGACGAATCCCCTCTGCAGGTCCAGCCAATTGCGTCGGGAAACCGTTGGCGATTCTCGGTACGATTCACCTAACTGTCACATCCGAATGACGCTAAGTAGATCTCTCTCTAGAAATCCGCATGGCGACTATCGGCGTCCTCCAAAGCTTCGATGTTCGGTTTGAGGAAAGCTACGAGAAAAAGTGGGAGGATGGTTGGGAAGATAGCTTCATACTTATGACCGGTCACCTCCCGGTTGTGTTCTCGAACAGGAGCTGAGGGTTTGTAATTGTGCGTTTCGTTCTCTTGTACTGTACAATGTATCGCGGGTATGTCTGTCCTCTGTGATTTCTTCTATATGATATTGGCCGTTTCGGTCGGCGTCAAGAGGGAGGGACCTGGGGGATCCCTCAGAGTCAGCCACGATGATCGTTCCCACAGTCAACATACATATGTTTTGCAGATTTTCGTGATTCGACTTGGCTCGAGGCTCGAGGCTGCTCCGGAATACGATTTACGCTTCTGTTTTACTATGTTTCCTTGTAGACTAGGCCGCACCTGGATACCTCGTACCCCGAAAGGTGATAAAGGCGATTATTCTCACAGAACTCTGCCGATCCCCTGGGGCCTGAGTGTCGATCCCGCAGTTCAGGGCGCTCCGGAATTGGCCGTGGGAACCGGCCACTGGCTTGTACCGAACCAGAACTCACTCGAACAAACTCATGGTCAGTCTACGGTCCACGGTCTTTCGGACGTTCCCCTCTCATATGATGTTGTGCGCGTTCGTCTAGGGAGGAGGCGCAAGATATCCATACCCAAAGGCAGTCTGGTCCCCAGCAGGTCCGTTGAAGCTCCCCGTTTGTCTCGTTCCGGACCACGCTTTGACCTCTTCTTGAAACCGCGATTGCTACTTCCGACTCCGCTTCTTTCTAGGTGGCTGGTGGACTCGTCCTTCTAACTGGAAAGCTAATACCGCCATCGCCTTCGCGGGGATTCTTGGTGTAACGTACGGTGTTTGGAGCCTCAGCGCCGATAAGGAGGTACGGGATTGTCATCTTTTTCCCTCCGTTCCTACCTTGGTTCTGGCCTACACGGCTATTACGTCTAGAGACTTTTTGGGAACTAACGTCGTAATTGTTTGTAGTGGCGTTACGTTCAACCAGATCGTCAGATACCTTCGATGAAGGTGAGCCCCAACGTGTTTCACTTCTGTTCCTTTCTCCTCTTGTTGCCTACTTCCCCGCTTGGACCTGGAACAACAGAGCTGACATATACTGGCCCGACTTCTAGTGGGCCAAGCAGTACAAAGACCAGAACGAGACGTCTTCGTCGACGTAACGTTTCACGTCATCAATATTTTGTTCGCTCCGTCACGGCGCGCTCCCCCAATAAACGAAACTAGATTCACCATTACCCTTGATGCACCGATATCGGCGCACACGCGTCTCTCCTTTTCTGGTAAGCTGTCAACGTGTGTCCGGAGGAATGCAGGCTCCGTCCATGTCTATGATTTCCTGGGACGGTCGTGGCCCGTGGCGTTCCCTTCGACCGTGTCTGCGTTTCCACTTTTCCTAAGAGAGTGGCTTTGATCCTCGATACTCTGATGGTAACAAGCGTTTGGTCCGTGGGTTTTTGTAGCCTACCCCTGAAGGTTCTTGGTCACCACTCGATCGAGTTCCGCTCACTCCCGCAGGGCCAATCCTCCTCATTTGCTGGCCATGGCGGCTATGGAAGGCAGTTATTACCATATTCGTATGTTGGGCACACATCTGCGCCTTTCATCTTGAGTCATTCTAACGAATTTTGCGTCGTGGCCTGCGGTGCATGGCCATCGATTTTCGCGTCTCCTGGGAATTGGTACGGTTTCAACAAAGCCACACTCGTACCCTTATGGGTTGCAGGTTTCTCGTTTCCGACTCCCCATGGCCCACCCCCTGAGGGCTCCAACATAAAAGGGCAGTGCCCTCAGCGTTCAATGTGCCCAAACCCTTCGCCTCGGCTTCACATTTCCTTCCTCGTCCACCTTAACCACTTTCGTTCGCTTCTTTCAATTCCGACTCTAAAATGCGCCGAGGAAACCGCCCTGTCCATGACGCTCCCTCAGTCCCGGTAAGTTGAATATGCGCTTCCTGTAACCCGCAGTTCGTGGCTCATCCGTTGGTCGTTAGAGCTACCCACCCCACCCCCAGGCGGAGCTCACTCCTCTCAGATTCCAACCTCCCAATAACCAGCTCCCGACGCCTTTCAGGGGCCTCCCATACCTCCCCTACTCACGGCCCGTCTTTCCCGACATCCTCGGCCACTCCGATACAAGCGACCGTGAAGGGGTGGAGGAGGAGGAGGAGGAGGAGGAGGAAGAAGACTCACAGTCTGAATCGAACTGGTCTGAGACTAGTTCTCGTCATTCTGCTTCATCCGCCGCCACAACTGCCAGCAACAACTCAACGAGCTCTGCCGAGATAGAATGGGCCTACCACCAGTCTTTGAGGCTTGGCACCCTCGAGGAAATTCGGGAGGATTTCGAATCGGAGCTGCTGGATCCCTCCGCGTGGACCCTCCAAAGGATTATAGTTCTCACCCAAGCTAGCCACATGTTCGAGGTTGAGGAAAAAGTTCGAAACTGGCTTCGTTCCGTCGCCGATGCGACCCGCACTCCTGTAGGACGCTCCCTCCGGCTCCCATCGTTACCAGTCTCACCGTTCCACCGGCCTCTCAAGCGGGAGGAGGCCGATGAGCTTGACGACGAGGACCGAGAGTCATACTTCGGACGGAGGGTGTGGGAGGATTGCAAGCGCATCGCGAGATTGGCGATCAGGTTCCTTTTCCCGGAGGCAGGCTCTCGAGGCCTTTTTGCCTGTGATAAGGAGATGATTTTCAACGTGGCGTCGCAGGTCTGGTTACTCGACCCACCGAGGGCTGAAGGTTTACTGTGGGTGTTGGACGATGAGTACCGAGAGACCCGCGAGGGTCTCCGTCGCATACGGCCGAACCAACACTCGAAGAAGTTCATGATCTACACCGTCCTGTATCCTCCCCCCATCGTTCCGCTCCATTAGTTCCCGTCGTTCCCTCTGCGTCCCTCCCTCCCGTTTCTTCTCATCTTCCTTTTTATTTTCCTTTCATTCGTCTTTCTTTCTACCTCCCCCATCCCTTGTACAGACCCATTCGTTGACTGCCCCTAACCCCATCTCGCTCTTACTAAAACTCTATGATCGCACGGGTTCCGGATCATCCTCTATAATCGTTGTAACAAATAATGAAATTACCCCTCTGTATTATCGTTCACATTATATGCTCCTTATGCTTTGTGTAGTTCCGTAGAATCCCTTTCTTTCTCCTTGGGTTCCATCTATGATAGAGCTTCCCTCGTTCATGTACTTCTAGACTATAGTATATCTGATTTCCTGCGTGGTACCTGTGAATAAGGGTGCGGACGCGCGAGTGTCCTGTCGATCATGATGTTCATGTTGGGCATCTTCACGTCCTCAGAAGTCGCGATTCGAGCACTCATCCGCTGACCTTTGGAATCACCCGTCTGCCGCGATTCCCGAAGGGCCAGAGAAGGGCTTCGAAGCGGAGTTGAAGGTTCCCTCCCCATGGATTATAGAATGGTTCATGGTTCTCACGCAAGCTAGCCGGCTCGAAGCTTAGGAAGGGGCGCGCCACCGACCTTCCATTCTATCGCTGCGAGGACCGGCGCTCGTGCAGAAGAGTCGCTTCGAATTTCACCGTTCCATCAATTCTGCACGTGGAAAGAAGTTGACATGCTCGATGAAGACCGAGAATTATACCTCGGGGCGGGAGGTGGAGCATCATCAAAAACACATGCCGAGGTTGTGGGTCCTGTTCCTTTTCTTGGAAGCAAGCTCCAAAGGCCCTTTTTACCAATCGACCCGGAGAAGGCTGAATATTTGGTGTGGACCATGGACAAGGAGCGCCCGTAGGCTCGCAAGGGGGTTAGTCGCGGGTGGGTGGATACCAGCTCGGAGGAGTTCATGATCTATTCTATGCTGGTTTGTACCCTCCCCTCATCATTCTGGACCATTGGTTCCCAGCGGTCACTCTTAGATATGGTAACCTTACGGATAGTCATGGCATTCGTACGGTACTAGGCTATGGTATATCTTCCTTGCGTGATCTAATCCCGTGTATCTGCACGTAAAATATAAGGCTGGGTGCATGAGTACCGGCGAGCATGGCGTTAGGCATCTTCATCCTCGCCACTATCCCCATCCTCGCCCTCGCCTTCACCCTCAGAAGAATCCCCATCTACGTCTGGGATGGTCATCATGTCGTTCAAACTGCCAGGGCGCGCGGGTTAATCAGATCGGTCGGGTCTGAGACGACGATATGCATAACGACAACACACCAATGAACGAACGGTCGCATGACCATGACGAGCTCCTTGAGCTTCTCCATAAAGTCTGGGCTGAGGACTACTTCATCTGGAATCCTGTTTATGTGCGACGAGTGCGTCAGCGGTCGTTGGTTAGTTTGGGATCATTAACTCGACCTGTGAACGACCGCGAGAGATCTACATTTAAGTAGATCGATGTCCCTGTTCCACGTTCAGAGTCGGAAGTCCGTCCGGACCTACGAAGCAGGACTGACGGATGATTTTTGTCCACTCCTTTTGGAGCAACCTTCAATTCGTCCTCTCCACCGAACACATTTCTTCTCTCTCCCTGTGGATGCGGTCGAGCCTCGCCAAAGAGCGCCGTGAACTCTCTGGACGAGATGATTTGCCGCAGTCTAGCGGAAGACCTCTGGAGATTGTGCCTGTGGAAGGGACCATCAAGAACGTTTGGAGTGGAAAGCCGGACGGAACATCCGTACCTTATCGTCTGTAGCTCGTTTTTACCAGGGCACCAACTGCCGGCAGCAATGATACTCCCATTGCCGGGTTTGACTAAATGACGAAAAGGTAAAGGGACGTAAACGATGGGATGGAAGCAGACTTGCTGGATCTGGGGGACGTAAGGTTTGTGTGAGTTTTTGGTCATGTGGTGTTCGCATCAGGCACTAAACGAAGGGATCACTGACATATGATCTGTGGGATACATAGTTAGTTCGAGTGAATCGAGGAGTCAAGAGCAGCGTACAATGGGCGAAGATTCCCTTCCGACCACTCCTGGAGAAAGAAGCGGAAAGATTTGTTTTGTACGGGGTCTTGTCGTTACTAAACCGAACCTTGGGTGAAAGGCGATGAGCACCGGGAGTCTGAGGATGGTCCGAGTTCGCTCACATCTCGGTAGATTCGGTGGATCACGTCCTTCGGCGGTAAGTGTGGAATCTGCGGGTCGGCCTCGACAATCCGGTCCGTAAACTCCTCAATAAATGCCTTCCACTCTTTCTCGGCTTGCCGGTACACGGGCTCTAACCACATCCGTCAGAGATTGCGGCCGGTGGAAGGTGAACATGTGCACCGTTCAATTTGAACCTGAAAGCGGCTGGGTAAGCCGAGTGGAGATTCTCGCCAAGATAGGAACCAACCATTCCCGATCATTGCATTCGGGTCGTCCGAGCTGGATCAGAAAGTTGAATGTGTTCTGAGAGATCTGTCCAGGAGGAACTAAGTATGCAGGGAACCATCGAGGTCAGTTAATTATTTCTTCCAATCGAGCAAACTATCGCTCACCCTGGCCCGTCTTGGGAGCCCGGACGATCTTTCCGACAACCTCCTGACCTTCCTTCAACTCCAAATCGCTCTCTTCCTCGCCCGATCCCCCTTCCTTTCTCCGCTTCCTGCTCTTGCTCGGACTCACCTTTTTCCTCCGCCGCTTGCCTTCTCCCTTCTTGCCCTTTTCCGCTTCGTCGTCGTCCAGATTGTCGCTGTCTAACGCTTGGTCATCATCCTCGACAGAGCTGTTGTTGTAGCCATCGTCCTCCGACACTGGCTCGTCGCGTCTCTTCCTCTTCTGGGCCGCGGTTGGCTGTTTGGTACGCGTCTTTGGTGGCATTAGAGAGACCGGCGATGGGAGTAATGAGAAACGTCTGACGCGTGACGTAATGTGCTTCATTCGTGACGTTCGCAAGCTGTCACATTAGTAGATCCGCTTAGAGCCGAGATCCATAAAATAGACGAGCCGGTGCCCGGAAGATTACAAGCCTTTGCTTCCCCACTTCCAACAATACAGGCCAGCGATGAGTTCGTACGGCCAGCGTGCTCCCTCGTCCTCTTTCCAACAGGACTCGGCGTTGGTTGCCCAATTCGCCTCCCATGAGCACGCTGAGAGGGATAACCGCATCCCCGTCTCGTCTGCTGTCCCCGAAGAGCTCGCTGCTTGGAACGATACCACCTACTATCAGCCACGACCAAAGAAACTGACGATTGGACGACCTGTGGATAAACCAGAGACTCGTCCCTCTACTAACGAACGTTCTCCCCTCCTTCCTAATCCCTGCTCCGTCTCCCCGATCAACGAGACGTACGAGGGGCACGACCGACATGTGCATGACTCAGACTACAAACGTATATTCCTTGATGAAGTAAAGACCCTTGCTAGATACACTCTCCCAGTCTTTGGGTGCGTATCTCATCTCCACTTTACACATGGCCGGCTTCTTATTTACATATAGAACACATATACTGGAGGTACCGCCTCGTGCCATTCACATTGGCACCTTTGCTCTAACTATATCCGTCAGTATTCACTCCTCGTTGCTGGCACCGTCTCCATCGGCCACCTTTCCACCAAGGCTCTCGCCGCCGCAACCCTCGGCTCAATGACCGCCAGCGTCACCGGATTCAGTATTATGCAGGGTTTCCTCAGCAGCCTTGATACACTCCTTCCAAGCGCCTGGACCTCATCCAATCCACAGCTGGTTGGACTGTGGTGTCAACGCGTTTGTACGTATCCCCCAAGCCCGTCCACGCATGTTCGTCAATTGACGGTACATTTATCACAGCCGTTGTCCTATTTCTTCTACTCTTCGTGAGCCTCGCGTACAAACTGTGCATTCGTCCAGAAGCTGATCGCGATATCTAAGCCCATAAGTGCTGTGTGGTTCTGGTCCGAGTCGATCTTGTTGGCTCTCAAGCAAGACCCCGAAGTCGCGCACTACGCTGCGACGTATCTTAGATGGCTGCTCCTGGGACTACCGGCGTACGGGTTTAATAATGTCGCCAGGAGGTACTTCCAATCCCAGGGTTTGTTTGACGCGCCCACTCGCATCATCATTCTCGTCGCTCCCGTCAATGTTGTCCTGAATTATATCTTGGGTACGCCTCTCTGTCCACCGAACCCGGTCACCGAACCTGACTGAGTGAGTGGCCACCGGACAGTATGGGGACCAAAACCTTTCGGATTAGGTTTCATTGGTGCCCCCATTGCTACCGCCATCTCCTTCAACCTCATCTCCATCTGTTCCATTGTGTATGGTGTTTTTCTTGTCCCACGGACTGCGTGGGCCCCTATCTCTTCTAGAGCGTTCACAAAGATCTCCGTAATTTTGAGGCTTGGGTTGGCCGGCGTCTGTCAAGTTGGGTCCGAATGGTGGTCTTGGGAACTAGTCGGATGTACGCAAAATCCGTCCCCAGACTGAAATGTCCATACTCCATGTTGATTTTCGTGTTCAGTGGCCGCCAGCTTGCTAGGTCCAGTCGTCTTGGCCACTCAGTCCATCCTCCTCGTTTCCGCTTCGACTACTTTCCAGGCGCCGTACGCTCTAAGCATTGCCGCTGCCGTCCGGGTCGGAAACATGTTAGGGGAATCCAAGGCCAAGCGCGCAGCCATCTCTACTCACGCTTCGTTCTTCATTGCCTTCTTTATTGCTATGGGGTGGAGGTACGTATCCTCCCCTCTTATGGGTGCCTCACTCCAACTAACTTCCGCATGTAGTGCCATGTTCTTGGTTTTCAAGGATCACTGGGGTAAACTCTTCAACGACGACCCCGGTATGACTCCCTTTCTCTTTTCCCATTTCTAGGATGCTGACAGCGGCTCAGAGGTGATCCGTCTCGTCTCGTCTATTCTCCCATTGGTCGCTCTATTCCAGCTCATGGATGGGTTGGCCGCCGTTGTGGCTGGCATTCTGCGCGCACAGGGCCGACAGGCAACCGGTGCGGTTCTTAACCTTGTGTAAGTCCCCACCAAACTCCCACTCCAATACGCTCATGTCCGATTTCCTGTCATTAGTTCCTATTATATCGTCGGTATCCCATTGGGCATCTATCTTACCTTTAAGCACGACATGAAACTTTGGGGTCTTTGGATTGGTCTCACGGTCGCGCTGCTGTGCACCAGTACTATTGGTGGCCTGATTGTTCTTTGGGCCGATTGGGACCATGAAGTGGTGAAGGTTATGGAGAGGTTGGAGGATGATAGGAATTTGGATGGCGATGCTGAATTTACCGAGAGTGTATGATACCCTCCTGCCACCCGCCGATGCGTTGACGTCGTCCGCTCCCAGGTTTATATTGGGTCCACAGACGATGTTTAGTGCAGCGTGTGGGATGGTTACATGTATTCAGGTGACCTGATCGATATCTCAGCCTGCTACCCCAGATATAGGCCACTAGATCTGCTACAGATGGGCGTCCTGCCATCTCTGATATCTGAGGGATCACTTACTGCGGGGGCGCCGCGTTTCTCTCTCATTCTTCTCCATGGGACGCGGATAAGTCTTATCGACATCGTCGGGTTCCGCTTTGATTGTGGGTGCCTGACTCAGGGACAGGATCGTGCTTCTGGTTCATGTTTTATGGGCAATACGTTGATGGGTGAATCGACTCCAAATCAAGCAATAAGTCGCACAAAGTGGGAGGCCGGAAGGGAAGCTGTCAATCTGATCTCATCAGGAATAACCAAGTCAGCTTCCGTGCACTTCGAGAGTCGAAGATCGCACGGGACCACACGGTTCCCTTCGAGGTAATTAGAAACACAGCTAAATAATCAGCCACAACGGGTGGGATACATTGAGGTTCTGGGGAAGTAGTGCTGAGAAGTAGGCGGGAGAGGAGAGGCGAGCGTCGAGTGGAGGCCGAGCGAAGTATGTGCTGATCGCGAAGCCGTGCTTGGGAGCCCTCAAACGAAGCGCAGAGACGCCCAATAACAGCCGGTATCGGTTGTTGCCATTGACGGCGCGAGGAAAGGGGAAGGGCAGACACCTGGGGAATGCGGTGTTCCTAGGTCCACCGATATCGGCTGTGGTGAATATATATTGGGAGGGGATGAAGGGGCACCCGGGTAACAGTTGTGAAGCCGCCAACGAAAGTGGGGGGGGACGAGCGAATAATCAATTCCCGGACTAAACCGAATTTACGATGGACTGCGGATTCGAACCACAGCGTGGTGCACGAGCAAGACCCAGAGACGGGAGAGGGAGGGAGGGCGGACTGACTGGGCCTTGTTGACGATCCTTTCGTGGCTAAACAAAGTCGGGAACGGGGAGTAGGACAATTGTTAGTCGCGCAGGGGGACGTGATGATGGAAGTCGAAAGTCGGACGGGTTGGTTTCACAGTACGACAAAAACGTACCTTGACGCAAGTATGCGAGTGGGCTGTACTTTGGATGACTCTCCAAAGGCGAGAACAGTGGAGATTACAGTATCCGACCAGTCCAGGACAAGCAGTGAAATTCCGAAAGTTCGACGAAGGGGGCCTTGAAGCGCCCGTCGACGACCTCCTGACCTTGCAAATCCCAAGCCCGGAAAGTTGTTGGACAGAGATGACCCAGACCTTCAGCTTCAGGTCCGACAGGTAATAAGTAAGCCCGGTTCTGTGCTTGCAGCCTTGCCGTTCCTCCAGAACATGGCGTCATTGACCATGAATCCATGATCCGCATCATACGGGATCACCAGTGGCCAAAAGGGAAAGTCCGAGATTACAGCTAAGTACCACGATGTAGGCGCTAGCCGACCAACGCCAGGGCTTAGAAAGATACCACCCACTATCAACGGCCGCCGAAGAAACTGACGATGTGGCTAACGACGGACGAGCCAGAGACTCGCATCTCCACCAACGAACGCTCCGCCTTACTTCCAAAACCCTGCTCTGTCTCCCCGATTAACGAAGTTCACGACGGTCTGGCCCATGACTCCGATTATAGACGCACATTCTTCAGTGAAGTGAAAACTCTGGCCAGATATACTCTCCCAGTTTTCGGGTGCGTATCTCACTTCCCACTTCATAATTGGCCTAGCTCTTATCTACATACAGAACGCATGTTTTGGAGGTACCGATACAAGCCATTTAACTCGATATCTTTGGTTTGACACTCTCCATCAGTACTCGCTCCTCGTCGCTGGTACCGTCTCCATTGGTCACCTCTCTACCAAGGCCCTCGCCGCAGCAACCCTCGGATCGATGACTGCCGCTGTCACCGGCTTCGGTATCATGCAGGGTTACCTCAGCAGCCTCGATACGCTCCTCCCAAGCGCCTGGACCTCATCTAATCCGCAGCTGGTTGGGCTGTGGTGCCAACGCGTGTGTGGGTATTCTGCAAATTTGCCGTGCATAGTATTACCGACTGAAGGTTCATCTACACCAGCCGTCGTCATCTTCTTTCTACTCTTCGTGCGTTTCACGTATAAACTGTGCATTCGTGCAGAAGCTGATCGCGATATCCAAGCCCATAAGCGCTGTGTGGTTCTGGTCCGAGTCGATCCTGTTGGCTCTCAAGCAAGACCCCGAAGTCGCACACTACGCCGCGACCTTTCTTAGATGGTCGATCCTGGGACTACCCGCGTACGGGTTTAATAATGTCGCCAGGAGGTACTTTCAATCCCAGGGCTTATTTGACGCGCCCACTCGCATCATTATTTTTGTTGCTCCTGTCAATGTTGTCCTGAATTACATCTTGGGTGCGCCTCTCTTTTCATCGGACCCGGCCGCTGAATCTGATTAACCGGGCGGTCACCGGACAGTATGGGGACCGAAACCTTTCGGATTAGGTTTCATTGGCGCACCGATCGCTACTGCCATCTCCTTCAACCTTATTTCCGTCTTTTCTATTGTGTATGGCGTTCTTTTTGTCCCACGGACTGCATGGGCCCCTATCTCCTCTAGGGCGTTCACCAGGCTCCCAATGATTATGAGGCTCGGATCGGCCGGTGTATGCCAGATCGGATCCGATTGGTGGTCTTGGGAACTTGTTGGATGTACGCAATATCCGTACTAGGCCAAAGTGTCCACGTCCGAAGCTGACGTTCGCGTTTAGTGGCTGCCAGTTTTCTAGGTCCAGTCGTCCTGGCCACTCAGTCCGTCCTCCTCGTTTCCGCTTCGACCACTTTCCAGGCGCCGTATGCTTTAAGTATTGCCACTGCCGTTCGCATCGGAAACTTGTTAGGAGAATCCAAGGCCAAACGCGCGGCCATCGCGACTCACGCCTCGTGCTTCATTGTCGTCCTCATTTCTATAGGATGGAGGTACAGATCTCCCCCCTGTGACAACCGCTTGAGTTCTACTAATTCCCGCGTACAGTGCCATGTTCTTGGTTTTCAAGGACCACTGGGGTAAACTCTTCAACGACGACCCCGGTATGGTTCCTTTTCTCCTTATCAATTTTTGAGACGCTCACAATGGCTCAGAGGTAATCCAGCTCGTCTCTTCTATGCTCCCATTGGTCGCCCTATCCCAGCTCATGGATGGGTTTTCTGCCGTTATCGCTGGTATTCTGCGCGCGCAAGGTCGACAGACCACTGGTGCCCTCCTCAACGTCGTGTAAGTCCTCACCAAACCCTCATTCCGAAACGCACACTCAGCATTCCCTGTCATCAGTTCCTATTATGGCATCGGTATCCCAATCGGCGTGTACATCACTTTTAAGCACAACATGGGGCTATCGGGTCTCTGGATTGGTCTCACCCTCGCTTTGGTATGTGTCAGTATCGTCGGCGGCCTGATTATCCTTCGGGCCGATTGGGATCGTGAAGTGGAGAAGGTCATGAAGAGGTTGGAGGGTGATAGGAATTTGGGCAACGACGATGAGTCTACAGAGAGTGCATGATAACCTCCTTCCGTCCGTTTCCAGGTTTGCCTTGGGGCTACGAACGGTATTTTCACGCGGATGTGGGGTGGTGGCGTTTAGTACCTTGATCCAATCAATTTCATAGAGCACCTGCTATCCCAGATAGACCACCGAACCGGCCACGAACGGGTGTTCCGCCCATCCTCGAAAACCTACATTGTGGGGACGTTGCGCTCCTCTCCCATTTTTCCAGAGCTGGACTGGACCTTCCACCTCTTGTCAGAGAAATCGTACATCGTGGGGACGTTGTGTTCCTTTCCCATTTTTTCCCAGGGAGCTCGCGGCGGCCCACGCGGGGGGATGACCAGCCGGCCGTCATCGTGTAGCTGGCCTCATCGTCGAATTGGCCTTCGATTGCGGGTGACCGAGTCGGGGACAAACTCGTGTCGGTTGGGACGAATCAACTGTGCGACGAGTCATAGCCCACGCCGCGCGGCGGGTGGCAGAAGCAAGGATGAGAGTACAAGTCTAAACCGTTCTGTTGGGTCGCCGAACGAGCCTGGGGTAATACTGGCACCCTTCTACGATGGACAGACTATGCCCACTCTCACGGATAATCACCCATAAAGGCCGGTAGTATGGGTCGTTATCATTGACACTGCGAGGGAAGTTGTCGTAGTACACGTCTCCAGGGCCAAAGAGGTAAAACTAAGCAGGAACCAAGACAGAAGATGTGGATGCCCGGAGGTAGATATGTGGTGTTCCCAGAGTCCATGAATGTTGGCTATGGTCACAATGCATTGGGGGTGGGATGAATGGGTAATAGTTGTGAAGCGGTCAATAAAAGTAGGAGGGTCATAGCGCGCGTGGGGGGAATGGACAAACAAACAATTCCCGGAGTGAATTAAACCGAAGAGACGAAAAAGGATTTCATGAAAAAATGATGGACGACGGTTTCAAAACACAGCATGGTATACGAGCAGGATCGACAGGGGAGAGGGAGGGGGATGAGGGAGAGATGGATAATCAATTAGGTTCTGTTGACGATTTCGGTATGGATAAACAAGGTCGAAAACAAGAAGTAAGACAGCTGGGAATCGTGCAGGGGAATATGACGATAACCTGGAAATCGCGGGTCAGGCGGGTCGGGTTTGCGGGATAACGAAAACATACCTTGACGCAAACATGAGAGCGGGGTGATATACTGCGCGAGCGGTTCATCGTTGTCCTGACCTCCCTCCCTTACGGCAAACTTGACGAAGACAAGATCCTTGATGTCCCCGACGCAATCGAACGGCAACGAGAACGACTGGTCCCAAACCGGGTTGAACCCGTTGTTCTTGACGACCTTGGTCCTGTTGCTCACCACCCTTGCCGAAGTTGCCCCACCGACCTGCGGTCCCGAGGCGGGGGTATAGTTTGCGTCAGTCTCCGGAGGCAAGAACGGAGATTGTGTCCAGTCCGGGACGAGCAGTGAAACTTCGACGAAGGGGTCCATGACGCTCTTGTCAACGACCTCCCGGCCTTGCGAATCCCGGGCCCGGGGGAGTTGTTGGGCAGAGATGATCCGCACTTTCAGGTAGTGTTTCGTCCGGCGTGTAAGCAAGTCTTTGTGCGCTTCCCGCAACGCCTGGGGTTTGAGGACGTAGCCAGCCTTACCGTTCCTCCTGAACATTGCGTCATTGATCATGAGTCCCTGATCTATATCACACGGGATCGTCAGTGACTGAAATAAGGGTTATTCAATTGGGAAAGCCCAATACCACAAGTCTGCCAGTTGAGCGAGACCAACTGGGCGCCAGCTGACCAGTACCGGTGGGGGTCATAATTGGTGGAGCTAATCCGCACACCCTTGGGGTAAATTCTAACAACGTGGTCTTGATTGTGCTTGATCAGGTCCATCATGTTATCCTTCAGCAGTTTGTTCGCCGTGTTTTCGGATAACGAGAAGACGTGCTCCGGGGCGTAGGTTTCCTTCTTGTTGATACCTCTACACTTGACACCAACGGTGTAGACCAGCAATGCCAGGAGCTCGAATGACATCTTGACCTTCTTCTTGTCTTTCTCCTCGCTGTTCGTCGTCGAAGTACGGGAACCAAGCGGAGGGGGGGTATGAGTAGACTTTGTGAAGGATGTGCGGCGGTTTCCAACGCGCCCCAAGACCTTGTGGCCGACCTTCTTCAGTTCCGACTTGACATCCGAGAGCACGTCCTGATCGGAAGATGTGGTCTCCGAGGACTCGATTTCGGTGGAGTCAACCGGCTCGCTCTCCGAAACGTATACGTTCTTCGCCTTCAACAAGACCCTGCCCTTCAACTCTTCGGGGCTGGGAAGAACATCGATCTTTGGCCGGCCGTCGACGGGAGCGCTCACGAGAGCGTCACCAAAAACGCTCTTCATGATGTTGGCCAACATGTCTTGTTGGGTCAGCCCACAGTGGACCTCGGCAGAAATGATGATGGGATATGGAGACGTCACGAAGCCGTACTTCATTATCGCTTCGCAAACTTCGCGAACTGAGACTTTGGAAGTCAAGGTTCGCCCATGGTAGATCACGGGCTCCCAATCGCCATCATAAATGTCAACTGCGAAAAGATAGTAAAAAAAAAAAAGGTCAGTTACGGTGGCCGGGATCCAAAAATAAACGTATTCCGGTGTCACTTACGTTCAACACTGCGACAGCTATGCAAGAGCGCTCGGATGTACCCTTCAATTGTACTCGTGCCCATCAACTGGTTGCCGACCAGATATGTGTTGTGGGAGGATGAGATATAGTACTCGGACAATGGCCGTGCCATGTCCATCCAAACTCTAGCCTCTTCACTGAAAGCGGAGTTTTCTTGGGACGAAAGGAATGAGATGAAGTGTTTGACCTTCCACGCGCCATTCTCCCAGGTAACGGGCGCTGGGGTCTCTAGGGGCGGTGCCGGGGCGGGTTCGGCGGATGAGGCAGATTTCGCAGCCGCAGCGATCTGTTCGGGTGCAGTCAGGATTTGGACGAACAGCCCTTTGAGCTGTTCCTCAGATTCAACAGCCTACAAGTGACGGAATGAGGAATGAGGACCCGAAACGACGGATACACGCGGCTAACGCACCTTCTGGGTATTTCGCATGAACTTGAGGAAAAGGGGGAAGGTGAGTTTCCCATCGCTGCCTTTGGTGAGGTCGTTGAAAATTCGTTCTAGCTCTGGCCTGGCCTTGAGAGCCTTGACGAAGCGCCTAAATGCGGGAAAGTCTAGGATCCCCTTCCGCTCCTCGTCAGCGGCGTCGAACCTCTTCTTCAGCTCGTCGCGGGGGGGATCGAGGTTTAGTCTATGGCACATCTTCTCGACATCGTTGAGGTTTAGCTTCTGATCCTTCTCCTCATCGGAAGCCTTCCAATATTGCTTCTCCCAAATGGCCTGACGCATCTCAAGACCGCCCGATCCGTTCTTCAACTCCTCGCGGATCGCTTGAAGTTTCCGAAGTGTGATATCAAACATCTGATGCTTGTTCACGTCGGGAGAGATGAGATGGAGCGTCTTGTAGCCTGCGCCCATGACATAAACGATTGTCAACCACCTGGCCTCAGCTTCCTGACCGAGACCGAACTGTTGTCTGTAGTAGCGGGCGTCAGACCCCGACCGGAGTTCTTTGATATTTTCAATCTGAACTAAATGACAGATGAGCAAGTCGTTTAGAGCCACCTCGGTCGGGTGGAGGATCCAAGATGGAGGGGGATCGCTAGGCGGTATACAGTGGAATAGAGAGAGAGAGACTCACTTATCCTCGCCCGTCGTGACTGATAAAAGATCTGGCCGAGATCAGGGTCGAGTCTGACGGTGACCTTTTTGCTCTCTTTATTTGACACCTTGGTCATGGTAACGCCGGTCTGCAAGTCGATTGGGACATCAACATCATGAAGGACTGCGGTTGTGCCATTGGAATCGGCCGTGGACCTGTGAGATGTGCTGTCGGACATGGCGATAGCTGGGGAGACTCGGGATTGGCTGAGGCTGGGCGCGCCTGGCGCGCTGTGCGACCGCGCGATTGATGGGGAACGGCCCGCGTACACGGAATGGCTTCGACCGCGCCCGCGCTTCACCTTGACCTTGAACAACGGTGGCGTTGAGTCATCCTTCACGCGATGCTTGAGGTGTGCATTGGACGTCGAGAGACGGCGAAGGAGCTTGAGCGGGGTGCCTGCGGCTTGAAGCTTTGTCTTTATCGCACGCAGTGACTTCTTGGATTCGCTGTGGGGTGGTCGTGTGACGGCTGGGGGATTTGTTTCTAAGAGGGGACCGGGCTTGCCATTGGGGGAGAGGAATTTGGCCGCTCGAGTGAAGAGTCGCTTGTGAGATGAGGTTGGGGTGGAAGGGGAGGTCGATTCTGAGGATACGGAGCGAGGCATGACGACGGTTCACTGGCGGGGGGGTGTTATAAGAGGATAGAAAAGAGCGGAGGCATACAAGAGAGGAGGGAGGGGGAGAGATAGAAATGGAGGGTTGGTATAAGTAGGGATTCTCGGACAGTGTCTTTTGGGTCCTCTTGTGTGGCGAGCGGCCATCAGGCTTGCGGTTATGTACACGCCAGAGACGCTCATCCCCCTGCCATCAGCCAAACCTATCTCACACCCATTTCCAACTCTCACAAATCACTCTTTCGAGACGGAGAAAAAAATTCCATAGTACAGCAGCGAGAGAGATATCGTACTACATGCTCGTTCCAATCGATGGGAGATCTCCGGAGATCCTACTTGAGCGGGGGTGACGGTGGTCCTAATGAGTAACATCCTCGTCAGATCAGCACCCATGTCTGTCACGCCCATCACGCACCGAAAAGTCCCATGCGAGGTGGTGCGACCTCCCGTGGAGGGGGCATAGTAGGTGTCGCCTGGCGGGGCACAGGTGACACCAGGTGATCGGCTGCAGGCACCGACAATAGTACATTAGAGTAAAATCATCCGAGCAGCGGCAGAATCACGTACGTTTCCATTGAGCCCACGAGGGCGTCTCTGGTTTTACTGGCGGGGAAGCCAGCTGTGGGGGAGGTGGCGGCGCAGGAGTACCGGCGGTGATCTGCTTGCGTTTCCTCTCAGGTCGTTTGTGTACCGTGCGCCAAGCAGGTTTTGCTGGTTGTGAGGGCCCACTATCCTCAATCGCCATAGGAGGTGGAAGTTCTGGCAGGGGTAAAGGCTGTTCATGCTTTACAACATTCGAGCCAAACACGAAACCCGAAAACCTCGAATAATCGTACCTTGGGTGCCCAATCCGGAGTGAATTCGCCTCCAGCACCGTGTTTGGACTTGACACTCATCAGCTCTGCAATCTCACTGGGTGACATAAACGTGAACTCCCCGTTCGAGCGTGCCCCAGATATCGGATATGATAGACTTACTATTGGAGGGCTCTTCTCTCGTCCCTGAGCTTTCCAACCTCATCCAAAAGAATCCGGACCTCGCTAGCAAGCGCTTTGGAAAAATCGTTGATATATCTGCCCTCGGTGGGTCAGCAGGGCGGAGGGAGATTTGGGAGCCGGAGACCAACTTTGGCGGTGCGCCACTGGCGTTGTAGGGACCTCGTTCGACTTTGTTGGACATCTTCTCAGGCCTGGTCCAACTGGGTTATCGGGGTGATTGGATTGGGAGGCGATGTGAGTGTCCTGGAGGCAGACGGAAAGAAAAAGAAACAGAACCCACAACTGGATATCCGCGCCACGTGCTCCTTCGCCTCTGTCCTCGTTGTCCCAGCTTGGTCGTCTGCCACGGGAAAATGTAGCTTCCAACTTTTTCAACGTCTTGTTCATGAAAATGCGCCTCGGTCACGACGCCTCCTTCCAGCCCGAGATCTGGGTGCGGAAGAGCTGCAGATTATCACGGGCGAACCTGCCGCACCGCACAACACGTGTAAGATCCATCTCGGACTATTCCCAAACCCCAGATACTGCGGGCAGATGGATCCTTCGTGGGCGGCTGTACGCCATTGCCAGCACGTTGACGGTCGCATAACTACAGGCTGTGTGCTATGTACAAAGAAACCGCCGGAGTGGGTGTTTTCACGTACTCTGATGCCATCCCGCCCTTCACCATACCCACGGGCCCATTCTTCCCCTTGTTGAATCCACCTTGTTCGTATCTTCGGACCCCAAATCACCTACTGTTATCTTTTGATGCGCTGTACAGTCCTTCCCAGCCTACCCACCACTTCGCTCAATCTGCCTTCGGAACCTTCCCTTCGCTTGCGAACTGGATGTCGACACCTGCGCTGTTTCTGCGTCACCGCTAACCCCACCTTCCCTCACCCCACTGGACTGTACTACCTCGACGCTGACCCTGGTTTCCGACCCTTGTTGAACACTGGAGTATTTTGGCCAATTCGTTTATCACCGTTTTGGATGGAATCTCACCCACGTTCCTGGCAACCTGGACGCTCAGCGCCCACCACTGGAAAACGCCGTCTTGGAAGCCACTCGATGAACGGGCCATCGGCATCTTCCTTTCGTCTCCCACTAGTCAGACTTCTACTTTGCAAAGATATTACAAGCTACGTTCTTTGAACACCGCATCCTCGTTCCACGAAGCTCATACATCTCCCGGTCGTATTGCGTCCCCGTCCGACAAAAGCCAGGGGCCAAAAAATCTGATGTCGGTAACAGTTGAACCTCTGAGACGTGATTTACTTCAACGCGACGGGCTTTATTCCTTACCTGATCCGGCGGACGCCTTTCTCACTATACAGTGCTCGGTCTCGGCCTCCCCGCTTTAACTGCTCGAGTCTGGCCAGACTTTGTCTGTTCCATAAATACCAACCGTCAAATCAGGGTACACGAAGCACAATGGTACTGTAATGCGGCGTTCCGCTTTCGGAGCATCCACTCTAGAAATCGCGCGCACGACCTCAGTTGAAGGGTTGCCGGCAATATCGGGTGCCCGGACTTGCAAGCCGGGTTCCAATCGATCACCCTCGCATTATCCCACCACTTTTGACCCGCAAGGGGGGGTACGCCAGTTGTGATCCCCGGTGCATCATCTATGCTACCCTAGGTGACCTACCGGGTAACGGTCTTTAGTACTTCCCGCCCTCGCTTGGGTTCACGATAGCGCGTACACCTATCGGACCCGGCCATTCGCCAACTGACCCCATCAAAACAACGCCATTCTCAATGTCATTGTGTTTATGCGCCGTCTCAATTCCCCCTGTTCCCAACTCACTAGGGTTTCCCCGTGAATGGCCCCGCGGACCTCAATATTGGCTTCGGTGGTCAGGTTCTTAGCTCCGAATTGAAGCGGGGTATCGATTGTTTCACAGGAGATCTGGCGAGATCAATTTTCAGTGTCGAGGCCCTGTTCAACGCCGATACCTTCCGTGGCATGGACAGGACTCTATTGCCGTTGCCTGCGCAACAGGGGGTGAGGTTTTCTTGTCGGATTGCACTACGATGGCTACGTAAAGCGATCTCTAGGCTCCACCGCTTTTCAAGGCGACGAGTTTCGCTTCCGGTAACCTCGTTGGAACCGCGGGCTACCTGGGGAAGGCGAGCGCCGGTGCCTGCCCCAGGACCACCTTTATATGCCACACTATACACTGGCACTCCCATAACAAGACCCCGCAATTAGCTGCGAAGCACTCCTTTAACAAACATGAGCGAGCAATCCGGATTCATCAGCTAGACGAGCAATGAGCGCCGTAGGCAGTCCAGCACAGCCAACGATCCTACGTAGTCGCAATCCTACACACACGAGGTCAACTCGTGAAGGACTCTCACAGCATCGGTCCGTGGTGGCTTACTAGCGACGTTTAAATTATATCTGTGTACTGCATTACCGTTTGTAAATGAAACAATGCATTGGGCGGGGCGTTGAATAGGTCCCGCGCCTCGCGGAAATCACAATTGGAGATTCTTTTCAACATCAAGAGCGTGTTGTGCACAACGGTTTCAGAAACACAGCAACTGCCCAGCAATATCGGGGCAATGAACGCGTTCGTCATGTGCATCAAGTTCAACAGAGTGTGACTCAATCTGGCAGATATCACGCGACTTCCTCTCCCTTGTCAATCTGTCAACAGGAATCCTGAGTGGGCGCCCTCGATCCTCTTCGCGCTCATAATTTATTCAACACGAGGGCATTCCACCATGCCCACTAAGTCGCCGGGTAGCGCGTCGAAACCTTCGTCTTCGAAGAAACGGAAATCGGGTGGCGACGATTCGGAAAGGCCAGCGAAACAGTCGAAGAAGATCGATGGCTACTTTTCGCAACTGTATCCCGTTTCTTCAAATTCTAAAGAGAGCGAAAGCCAGCCCGTGCCGCTCAATGACGAACAGAAGAGAGTGTTGGAGATGGTGGTGGACGAGGGGAAGAACGTCTTTTTCACTGGGGCTGCAGGTACGCGTTTCATTCACATCCACAAACGCCTCGCGTTTGCTGCCGCTGACTTGTTTCTTGTTGACTAGGAACCGGAAAGTCGCTACTACTTCGAGCTATTATCGCGGCCCTTAAGAAAAAGCATGCGAAGAAACCGGCCGTCGTTTCTGTTACAGCCAGTACAGGGATGGCTGCTTCAAACATTGGCGGTACGCGATTCTCCCTTATTCGGCCCGCCTAAACATTGTGTTCGAGAACCTTTACGGCATCCGTTACTCGGTGCGGATCGACCCGCTGACTCTTTTGCGTCACGTTCGGTAGGGATGACTATACACTCTTGGGGAGCAGTCACGCCAGGTCAAACCGATCTCGATAAACAGATAAAGTGCGTACGGAAGTGTAAGCCCGCGCTTAATCGGTGGAAAACAACTAAGATATTGGTCATCGACGAGGGTAAGCACCTCGATCCCCGATCCCACCTAACGATGGACAAGTAAATCGGGCCTAGTTTCCATGGTGGACGGGCACCTATTTGATATCCTTTCGTCAATTGCCCAGAGTCTACGGAAGAAGACCGAACAACCATTTGGCGGCATACAGGTACGTGACCATCGTTCTCGAATCTGTGGTGCAGGCTTGACGTGTAGCCCCACAGTTGGTCATTACGGGCGATTTCTTCCAATTGCCTCCGGTTACCAAGGGCAATACCGAACCGTTCTTTGCTTTCGAAAGCCCGGAGTGGAAGAAATGTATCGAACATACAGTCACCCTCACGCATGTATTCCGGCAGAAAGACCATAGTTCGTTGCTCACTATCCCTTGGCCTGAATTAGACGCCTGACAACCTGTGTTAGGGTTCGTTGACCTGCTCAATTCCTTGAGGATGGGCGTCGCTTCGCAGACCGCTGTTGCAACTTTCAACGGGCTAAGACGACCACTTTCTGCGATGGACGGGATTGTACCAACCGAGTTGTTCCCGCTAAGGAGCGAAGTCGACAACGCGAACAAGGTGATGTTGGGCGCGCTGAAGACGGAGTCGCAGGTCTACGAATCTCGGGACACTGGGAACGCGTCCGAGGAACGCAAGGCGACGATCCTCAAGAACATGGTTGCGCAGCGAGTCCTTGAAATCAAGGTCAACGCTCAAGTCATGCTCATCAAGAACGTGGACGAGAACCTCGTCAACGGGTCTGTTGGGCGCGTGTTAGGCTTTCACACGGTTTCTGAGGTTTGCGGCTCGAGCGGAGAAATCACCCCTAAGGGTGGTAGTGGGTTCATCAGGAAAGTACTGCTTAAGGACGACGGGAAGACCCCAGAAGAGGAGAAGGTGGTGGAGGGGGATGTCGACGTAAAACCGGGGCCGAAGGGCAGTCCTCAGGAGTCAACTGAGAGGTTCCCCCTCGTCGAGTTCCGAACACCGTTGGGTAAGGAGGTCGTGCTCGTGGGCCGGGACGAATTCAAGGTCGAGGAGAACGACGGGACCATTGCTGCTAGACGCGTTCAGGCAAGTGTCATACCCGCGTGAACTCGAAGTCGCTGACAGCAGGATCCAGATCCCGTTGGTTCTCGCCTGGGCGATGTCGATACATAAAAGTCAAGGTCAGACGCTCCAGTATGTAAAGATAGACCTTGCCAAAGTTTTCGAAAAGGGTACGACTTCCTTCCTTGGGTTTCGCGCTCCGGCGGTATCTAACATCGTCGATCGTAGGTCAAAGTTATGTGGCCTTGTCGCGAGCATCCTCGCTAGAGGGTTTACAGGTCATTCATTTTAATCCGTTGAAGGTGAGTCTCTCCGGCACCTGGGAGTGACGTGTGGGGGGTTTGTGACGCTATCCCGCTAGGTAAAAGCACATGCGAAGGTCATCGACTGGTATCGGACATTACAACTGCAGGCAGAACAGGACGCCAAGGACGCTGAATGCTAATTATGATCGTAAACCTATTGTTATTTGTACATTTCGGACTTCTTGACGCCGTAATATGGATTACTGAACGTTACCCCGTTCTGTGGAGTGTGCATCTCCTTTTCCTTCCGGGCTGCTACTGCCGTTCATCGTTGGTGCGTGGAACACGTGCTGTTGGTGCATGTGGGAGGATCAGAGGGTTCGGCGAGAGTTCGATTTCGAGCATCGCCCCGTAGAGTTGACCGCTGGTCGTGAACGAGAAAGCTTGCTGGCTGAGATGTCGGGGTGCCCCGGCGCTGTTTTGCGTTGGTTTCGGCCGGCTAGAACATCCCAACATGTCCTAGAGTAAGGCTTGCGTCGAACGCGGAGCCCCGAGATCGACCAGTCCGCCGCTGCGCGCCGATTCCTAAATCGCAGAACCGTGCACGTGGTGGACTGGTCACGAGTCTATGGAATGGGCATGCCTGAGGATGGCACCATAAAAGGAAACGATCCGGTTCGGATAGATCGTCAAAATGGAACGGAGGGTTAGACGCGCTCTTGGGATCGTAGAACGCTCGAGCCACGTCACTGTTTTCGTCGTTGTAGTATCCACTGTATACCTTTCCAGATATGGCGCATCCGATGTGTATTCCACCCACCTCATTGTACTGACGTGGGTCGAGAGGTCGCTCTGCCGAGGACGAAAAATCGAGGGGGAAGAGTTAGGCGCCGTGATTGTGTTTGGGAAAGCGCTCGAGCGACGGAATCATTGTCTGTCGCTGGCTCATCTTACGCTTCCCGACGTGGTGGGCCTTCCCATGTTTCTCATTCCACAGGCAGGGCACTCAAGTGGCTAAAGTATTCGAGCCTCGCTAGGTCGAACATTGCCTGGCAAGTTAATCGCAGGGGACCGGATAGCGTCCTCAAACACAGGGCCCCTCGAAGACGGAGAACTGTCCCACAGCCTCCGGAGACCTCGTCCCACGGTTGTTCTTTTTGTTGGGCGGTGGCAGATGTCCGATATTTCAGAAAGACCCGGAAAAGGCTGCACCCGCGTTTTCTGGGGTTACATCTAGGAAGTGGGTACGTAGGAGCATACCGTGGTTCTCGTCGCAGATGTAGAGCAGCAGGCTGATGGACCGTAGCAGCTTCAGTGTGTGCTGTGCGTAGGGGTTGTACAAGGTCGGGAGTTCCCGTGAGTGATTGGGCAGAGTTAGGGAGTGGCCAGCATCGAGGGCGATCCTCCGAGAAGCTAAACGGACGTCGAAGCTAACCCTGCTAGTCCAAATCGGACTCCCAATGGCAAGACAAATATAAGGACCTTAGTCCGTCTCTCCTGTTCCTCCGCTTTCCCTTCCCCCCCCCCCACTCGAACCCCATACTTTCGAGGGCCCCGACTAAATGGAATCCCCCGAGGTGTTGAAGACAATCATCCAGTCTATGTACGTGTTGTTGGTTCCTTCTGGGTATTGTGACCGGCTTACGGTGCGAACCCCTCGCTCGTTCATTAGTACGGTTATCAAAGTACGTGGCGACTAAATTGTAGACCGCGTATGGAACTAAATATTCTACCAGCGTATGAGGTTTGGCGGAATCACACTAACGCTGTACGACTACCCCAAAGCTTCGGTATGTCTGGAGAGGGCGTAAGACGTGGAGTTCGTTCCATCGTTCGTACAGAGTGCACCAAGAGAGCTGACTAACGAAATGTACAACAGTCTTCTACCTTTATATCCTGGTGCGTCCCAAGGATCAGTCGTTCCGTACGATCCCTGATCGAGCTTGCCATCCGATCGGTAGACCCGGTACACTCTCATCGCGTTCCGGCTTTGGGAGATTTACGTTTTGATCCGCCCGAGGGATTCCAGGGTCAGTCCGAGAGAAAATAGCTCCTTCCACCGCGAACCGTCCTAACTTTCCTTTTGACCGAATTCGCTCACAGGCCGGGTAAGAAGTCCAACTGGTGTTCGCACGGAAGGCTGGCAACAGTTTTGTGCTGACATCATCCCCCCACCCAGGTGCACCGTCGCGTTCTATGCTCAAGTATCCATAACCCCGTTTTTATTGACTTCTTCGGACATCTTTATCACGTTGAGGTATGGCGTGCGCATCATTGTCCCACAGCTGATTAACACGGTTTCATCTCAGGGTATATGCGTTGACTCTCAAAAACAAGTTTGTTCTGCTGTACTTTGGGTCCCTGGCAGCAACGAAGCTTGCCACGTTCTACATATCGACTGTTTCTAACCCTGTGGGGCTCTTCGACCTCCCCCAGATCCCGATTCCGCTCGACACCTTCGATGCGTGCCTGGTGGTTCCAAAGTTCCGGTTAAGATGGTTCCAAATGCACTTGCTACCGCGTTCGGTGAGTAGCTCTGCTCATTCCAACTGCCAGCGTAATATTCCGAGGATCGCTGATGACTAGAACCGCCTAGACCTGTCCGCGTTCGCGGTTGTTGCTTGGTGCACCTTCCGGGATATGAGCGTGTTCAGGTTTTCGGCGGTAATTCGCACGATCGCCGCGGAAGCCACAATATATTTCTTCGTCATGGTCGCCCTGCAAATATACGGCCCGCTATCTTTTGTTCTCATGGAGGTATGGTCACTTTCTCTCCGCTCATGTTCCATCTCGTGATCGTTAATTTGCATCCCTAGGGTATCGCTCAAGAAGTCTCGCTGGCGTAAGTATGATATCAACTTGAACGATGAAAGTTCGCAGTTGACCGTTTACTCCTCACGCAATAAAGCGCATACCCGATGTACGCCACTCTTTTAGTCCCAGTTATGAGTAAACTCACCTCTTTTGCAGCATCAATACCGTATTGACCATAAGGTTCGCGGTCTCGTTGAAACGGGCCGCGAACCCGGCGGGCGGGCAGGAGTGGCGATTGGGTCATTTCAGCTCCAACCCCAGTCGCAGCGACCCTTCGCCCCGTACGCAGGCGTCGAGCGTTTGCGAAAGCGTCGAGATGGATCCACTCGACACCCCGAACACACGAGTGAAAACCTATGGGCCTTGAGTGGACTTGGGTGCGACGAACCGCCCAGTGGATCACAGTGGCGGTGGATCGGAGGGAGCTATGTTTTCGTTGGTTCAGTAATATGTACATCTCGTTTGTCCGGACGCAAAGGCTACCAATTTTCGTCGCTGGTTAATTAATAGTGTAGTATTCCTCTAGCCGTTTATTCACCCCAGCTGATATAATCTGACCATTCGCATTTCATTCTACAACGGCCGCGCCGATCGCAGGATGGCGGCCAACCATGTATGTTCGGTCCTCTTTGAGCTCACTTCAGAAAATGGAACCGTGATCTCCGCTCGATGGACCCAGACTAAACGGGGACCCTATGGGGTGCATGGTGTTTTGATAGTAGAGAACGAAGCCCGCCTGTGATGCCTGGTTTCCGGATGCTTTGCCGAAGAGCGCCTTTAGTTGGACCATGGAGGAGCAGAGCAGAATATGTATTACAGAACGCAATACTACCAAAAAAAATCGGAGTACGTCAACGGCGCCATCCGACCATCGTATCTTGTGATTGATGAGATACTCTGTTGTGAGGTCCCCTCTTCAGTACAGCTGATTGTTCCTGGATTCAGATCAATGGGCGTGAGCTCAGTATGTATCAGGTGAAAGGGAAGTGTAAGCCTACACTCATCGACGACCCGGGTGTATTTTTCAACGCGCTGCGATTCTCTTGTTGAGCTTATCCCAAATGCTCGAGACCCCTTGACGGAATTTCAGGGAGGGGAAAATATCGACCATTCCGTTGGCCACGATTTCAAAACCAGGCCCATCGAGGGGAATACCCTTTTGCGGCATATCCAAGTCCGTAAGTGTGCACTTCGGAAGCGACCATAACTCCTGGAATCTGGGGTCCTCTGAGATGTTCTTGAGATCATCGACAATATTCGTGGTGCTGATGTGAATCTGCAACTCTTTTAGCTTGAGGCAATGGACGGAAATTGAAAGGAGGCAAGCAACAGTCGTGGCACAGGTATCTTCGAAACATGGTCGTCCAAGGAAAAGGTACTCCAGTTGTGGCAGAGCCATAGCGAGTTCTGCGACAGCCTCGTTGTTCAACTTGAAGATGCACTGGCGCACACCATCCATGTCGTGGCAGTGGGCATCTATGGCTAGAGAGACCAGGTTGCGGAACAGTTTAATCTGGGAGGCGAAGGAGGCGTCGAGAATGGGGTCGAGATGGGCTTCGACCTTCAGGGATTCCAGGGATTTCTTCAACTCGGACAATGGTGTCCTGCCCTGGGTGGCGTAAGCGTGGTCTTCTATGCGATTGAACAGGGAAACCCATCCACGTGCAGCGTCTCCCCGGAGTATAAGTTTAGTGAGAGGTGGGAAGGCGGGTGGAAACGATGAAGCGGAGTAGTTTGGCGGGGGACCTCCGACACGCCAGGTATTGAGGTTGGGGAGCCGGAGCAAATGGTTTGTCACCGCGTCGGTCAACTGGATCGGGGAGACGAGCTTCGTGAATGACGGTCCACAACGTAAAATGACGGAGGAGAACGAGTCTTTGAGGTACACCCAGAGAACCTCAGGATAATCATCGCCCGCAAGTATAGTTTGAAGAGCGGATGTTGGCAAAATGGAGATGGTCAAAGCGATAGCTGGAAAAATATCGTGGGGAACTTCGGAATCACTCCATGACGAGTAAATGAGAATCCTCTTCAAATGCGGGGAGAAAAATAGCTCGATGTAAGAGAGATTGGCTTCCGTGATAGGCCAAGGTAGATATTGCAGCGCTGGGAACCATCCGCTGGCGGGCAAGTTGAGGCGTAATTTAGGGAGGGTGCCTTCCCCAAAGACCAAAAACGCGCCTAAGTGAACCACGCGCATCCAAGGCGCGTAGCGTCGCACTCTGCTCCAGTCCTCTGGCGACGGATCCCGCACGATCCTGAACTGAAATATGTAGCACAAACTTAAGTGTTCGGCTCTAGTAGGATATCTGGGTCACGTACCACGCGTTCACCGGACTCCAGACGTTTACAGTCCCAATTTTCTCTAGGCAACGCCTTCAAAAGGTTCTGCAGCGACCCCTGTGTCTCCCATAACGCGCTGAGGACGGGTTCTTCGAGATACCGACACACGCAAGAGAAATTCACGGCACTCTTCGGGCTGGTAAGAACGTGACTGGCGATGAGCCTCGTCAGTTCACAAATCTTGAAAACGCGATGGGGTGCGCTGTCATCGATCATGGTGGCTCGTCCGAAGAAGCACGCTGGGAACTTAGCGCTATTGTGACCAGCTCACGACACGAGCTGAACCCTTTGCTCATTCATCAGCGTGATGATCGAAGCATGCGTTCCGCGGTGTCTAATATGTAAACTCAAGCTGTAGGCCGCGTCGAGAAGCAACAAATCTCCGACTATAGCACCTGAGGTATAGCGGAATTCTATTAACGTCCCATGACAACCCCCTCGTGTTCAACAATGAGGTGATGCGGCAAAGCTCAACCCCTTTGCCTCCGAGGTCTCCTGACGCGCACCTCTCGAATTCGAGCTTCGATACATCTGGAGAGGTTGTAAGACATAGAGTTCGTTCCATCATTCGTACAGAGCGTATCAAGAGAGCTGACTAACAAAATGTGCAACAGTTCCCTCCCTTGATAAGTATCCTGGTACGTCCGTAAATTGTTCTGCACGATCCCTGATCGAACCTAAGCCGTCCGATCTATATCAACGCGCTCCGGCTCTGGGAGATTTGTCGAGGGATTCCAGGGCCAGTCTGAGAGAAAATATCTCCACCGCGAAGGTTATCTACGTTCCGTTGCCAGCCAACTTAATAGATTCCTCTGACCATTTTTTCAGCTCGGTTGATCCAATTTGATGGGTTTCCCTCCAATCCGCTGTACCGGCCACGTCCCACGGACGGTAGCGAACCGTGTACAATTGGTCCTCTTCGAGCTCACCTCGGACATGTGGAACCGCAATCTCCTCCCGACGGAACTAACGAGGGTCCTGTGAGCGATATGGTACTTCGATAGTGGAGAAGGGAGTCCACTGGGGGTCTCCGGTTTCCCAACGTCGTACCGAATAGCGCATTCACTCGAACCATGGAGGGGCAAGACAAAATATGTATTCACATCTATTTCCATACTTCCTAACGTTGATGCGTGTGTAAGCATCGACACAAGGTTCACGATAGATAGGACCGAGCGGCGCGATGATTTGTGACAGTTGGGAGGGCATCCCCCGCGTGGGCCGTCGTACACCCCCTGGGGGAAATGGAAGGGATACACGACGTCGTTCGTGGGCCCCAAGGTATCTTGGGGCAGACGACGGTGACGCGTCGGCGGATGGCAAGAGGATATCATGCACTCTCTGTGGGTTCATCATCCTTGGGCAATTTCCTATCACCCTCCAACCTCTCCGCGACCTTCTCCACTTCACGATCCCAATCGGCCCAAAGGACAATCAGACCACCAATGGCACTGGTACACAACATCGCGAATGTGAGACCTATCCAAAGACCCCACAGTTTCATGTCGTGCTTGAAAGCAAGGTACACCCCCAATGGGATACCGATGATATAGTAACAACTAATAGCAGGGAATGCTGGATGAGCGTTTTGGAATGAGGATTCAGTGATGACCTACACAAAGTTAAGAACGGCACCGGTTGCCTGACGACCTTGCGTGCAAAGGATACCAGCGACAACGGCGGCCATCCCATCCATAAGCTGTGATAGGGCGACCAATGGGAGAATGGAGGAGACGAGATGGATCACTTCTGAGTTATGGTCAGCGTCCCAGAAACGGGTGAAGAGAAAGGTAATTGTACCGGGGTCGTCATTGAAGAGTTTCCCCCAGCGATTCCTGAAAACTAAGAACATGACGCTATATGCGGAAATCAGTTAGATTCAAGCGGCTGTCACAGGGGGGAGATCCGTACCTCCACCCCATAGAAATGAAGAAGGCAAAGAAGAACGAGGCGTGGGTAGCAACGGCCGCGCGCTTGGCCTTGGATTCTCCTAACAGATTTCCGACGCGAACTACGGCGGCGATGCTCAAAGAATATGGCGCCTGGTAGGTGGTCGAAGTGGAAACGAGGAGGACGGAATGAGCGGCCAGGGAAACTGGGCCCAGCACACTGACAGCCACTAAACACGAAGATCAACATGAAATATAGGCACTTTGGCCTGGGGCGATTTTACGTACGCCCAGCTAGTTCCCAAGACCACCAATCGGACCCAACTTGACAGACACCAGCCAGTCCGAGCCTTAAAATTACGGGGATCCTGGTGAACGCCCTAGAAGAGACTGGGGCCCACGCAGTCCGTGGGGCAAAAAGAACACCATACACGATGAAACAGATGGAGATAAGGTTGAAGGAGATGGCAGTAGCAATGGGTGCACCAATGAAACCTAATCCAAAAGGCTTGGGTCCCCATACTGTCCGATGGCCACTCGTTCAGTCGATTCTGGTGGCCGTATTCGATGAACAGAGAGGCGTACCCAATAGGTAATTTAGGATAATGTTAATGGGAGCGACGATGATGGTTATACGAGTAGGCGCGCCAAACAAGCCCTGGGATTGGAAGTACCTCATGGCAACGTTGTTAAATCCGTACGCGGGTAGTCCCAGGAGTGACCATCTAAGGTAGGTTGCAGCGAGGTGCGAAACTTCGGGGTCTTGCTTGAGAGCTAATAAGATCGACTCGGACCGTATCCATATTGCGCTCATAGGCTTAGATATCGCAATCAGCTTCTGCGCGAATGCACGGTTTGTATGTGGGGCTTACTAAGAGTAGAAGGAATAGGACGACGACTGTGATAAACGAACCGTCAGCTGGGGATACATACCGGACTTGAAGGACACGTACACAGGCGTTGGCACCACAGTCCAACCAGCCGCGGGTTGGATGAGGTCCAGGCGCTTGGGAGGAGTGTATCAAGGCAACTGAGGAAACCCTGCATGATATCGAAGCCGGTGACACTGGCGATCATTGACCCGAGGGTTGCGGCAGCGAGGGCCTCCGTGGAGATGTGGCCGATCGAGACGGTACCAGCAACGCGGAGTGAGTACTGATAAAGAGGGTTAGGACAAAGATATCGAGGCGAACATCTCGCGGCGTTACCTCCAATATGTTGGTCCTGTATGTAGATAAGAGCCCGGCCAACTATGATGAGGAAATGAAATACGTACCCGAAGACTGGGAGAGTATATCTAGCAAGGGTCTTTACTTCGTCGAAGAATGCGCGACAGTAATCGGAGTCGCGCCCCAGTCCTTTGTGACCCTCATACGTCTCGTTGACTGGGAAGACGGAGTGGGGTTTGGGGAGGAGGGGGGAACATTCATTAGCCGAGATGGGTGTCTCTAATTTCTCCTCTGGTCGGTCCATCCGAGTCGTCAGTTTCTTTAGCCGTGGTTGGTAGCAGGTGGGGAATCGTTCCAAGCATCGGCGTGCAGGTTAAATAGGAAAACTGTTGAAGGGTCCATCAGGAAAAAGCAACGTCATCCGTTCAGGACTGTTCAGAGATGGGGGCCGATTTCTAGTAGCCTCCGGCCAGTGCTGATCGCTGCTGATCGGCCCGGGACCCAGGCCATGACGCGCGCGCTATTCAACACTTCTCGTGAGATCAGCGCTCAGTACTCAACACCAACAACGGCATCGTGCTTTCTATGGTGTTGTTGGAAACCGCCTTTCACCAACGGTTGGGAAGGAGTTAGCCAACCTTTTGGAACCTCCATCCGGTGCCTCTGGCCCAGGACCCAGTTCTCGTAAGTCCAGACATGACATCACGTCCTCTCGTCCACCTGTTGGTATGTTTGCTGCCCGCGAGGGTGGTGAGTAACAGGACCAAGGTGGTCAAATACAACAGGTTAAATCCGGAATGAGACCAGTCGTTCTCGTTGCCGCTCGATCGCCTCTGGGACACCGAGGATCTCGTTTTCCTCGCCTTTGCCGTGACTTCAAGATGATGGCGAACCGCTCGGGCAGTACTAGGCAGTACTGCATCACGCCGCTCTCGCGCTTACGTCGAGGTACGTGTCCGGAGTCTGTAACTGCCTTTTGATGAAGTGACTTTCGCTATCATCTCGTTATCAATGACGCGTTTCTTGTCCATTGGATTCCAGTCCCTGCACAATGTTCTCGTATTTCAAAGTCTCAGCTCGTACCCCGCCCACATCCGCCTCAGCCAATCCTCGAATTTCGCGTCAATCCTCTCCTCCATCTCGCGTCGAGCCGCTAAGCTCTAACATGCACTTCACCCCCTCCAAGTCTTTCCGGAGCTCCTCCACCTCCCATCGCAGCCTCTCATTCTCCAACTTCTCCAGAGATCCCTCGTCCTGGCGTCTCGCCACCACCCCGCGAACCCCCTGATCAGTTCACCGCCCTCGACCCGCACAACCTCCTTGTGTTCGTCGATCAACTCATGTAGGTTTTTCAGGGCGACTGGTTGGTTCTTCGTAGTACTCCTCGTGCTGACCCGGGGGTGTCGGTATGTCAGTTGCTCACACTTCACGATCGCAACTTTGAAGCAGTCGCCCTTGAGCGCTTGAGCTGCCGCTCTCTATCTGCCACTGTTGAACAGATATTGATTAGGCGTACCCAAGGGCGAGGGCGCACACGCCATGACCTATGGTTCCTCAGAAATACTGCGCTAGATTTCTACACGTCCATATTGTCCTTTTGGGTACCACCGAATCTCGGAGTGTCGACGAGCATGACCTGCCGGCCATCCAGAACGAACTCTTCGGATTCTTGGATCTCGGATGTGCACGATTCGAGGCCATCCGAAGCCTTTAGACAGAACTCGCTTACTTGCCTCACGAACTGCGGTTGTATCCGCCGGAGGTGGTAACGATAGATCGGACGACCAGTCCTCTTTACCGTTGTTCTCCCGCTTTCGGTAACCCCCGTCACGCTGTACCATGTGGTTAGCCATCGCTCAAGTCCTGTGAGAGAGATGGGTTGCGCACAGTACGAGTGCTGGAGGATCTTCGGGAGATTCCAAGAATCGGCCCTCGGTCGGTGGGTAACTCTTGAGGTCATCGAACACGCTGGAGAACGGATTGTTACGGTATGATCGTCGAGTGGAAGGTGCACAAACTCGTCTCCTTCCTCGGCGGATTGGCGTACTGTCCAAGCGTCCCCACCCCATGCACACTATGTGCGTGTGTGGTTCGCGTTGACCAACCGTACCGAATTGGGGCGAATCACTGGGATACGTACCCCGGGCCGCTGTGAAGTTACATGATGATACACTTCCATCCACTCGCCTGAGGACTCCCGGTCCCCGACGCTTTCCTGCGCAGTGCTTCCCGTTCCAACTCCTTCACCAGGTTCTCATATCTATGGATCTCCTCCTCGTGTTCTTCCCTCATTCGTCTCAACAGGTCTTCGAACTTCTTGGTTATCCTTTCCTCCATCTCGTGTCGGGCCTCTTCAAACTTGGACCTCATATCCTCCAAGTCTTTCCGGAGCTTCTTCATCTCCTCTTCTAGTCCCTTCTTCTCCTCCTCCATCTCCTCCCGAGATTCTTCGTCCCCGTCCTCCTCTGCCATCCGGATGCACTCCTCCAGCTCTCTGATCTGGCTCTGGTACTTCACTATCTCCATCCTGATCTCCCTGTCCAGCTCCTCCCCCGCCCCCGTCTCCCCGATATCCTTACGTTCGTCAATCAACTCGCGTTGAATTTTCAGAACGGCTGGTCGGTTCTTGAGAACCATTCGCAAGATCGCTCGTGCGGACTCGGGGGTGTTGGTGTGGCGGCACAGTTGCGCGCCCTTATCGATCGCGGCTTTGAAGTGCTTGTCCTTGAGCTGTCGCTCTCTGTCTGCCCCCTGTTGAGAGGCGACCCGTCCCCACATATTGGTCATGAGGACGACGTTCTTTAGCGTCTTCATCAGGAAAAACCAGATCGGGTTCTTCTTGTACGTTAATAGTCATTCTTTGTTATTGACACGAAATGACGACTTTGACCGCGAAAACATCAAAAACCAGAATAATGTATGTACCCTTTGGGGCGGACGGTAAATGAACATAAATATTCACAAAAGGCCCTACTTGACAGTAATTTGACCAGATTTACAGGGTCACGGACGATTTTTGATCCACGCGTTACGGTTGAGTGCCATTTGTTGATCATATTCAATTGACTCTAATTGCTCGCAAGTAGGACATGAGTAATAAAAACATTTGTGACAACTGACCCCGGTATCTACGGTGATCTAG